>Ga0209671_1000160_pt1 | contig 34897 bp, 21 predicted proteins | sample WorMetHERISLAND2_2_FD_187401 | JGI IMG/M metagenome (GOLD analysis project Ga0209671, IMG submission 187401) | Marine gutless worms symbiont microbial communities from Max Planck institute for Marine Microbiology, Germany - Olavius geniculatus... | ecosystem: Host-associated > Annelida >...
GTGTTAACCCGTGTACAAAATTTGGGGGGCATTGCCCCTTAAAATTTGGGAAGGCAAAAAACGTCCTAAATTTGGCATGATTTACGACAATTTTTGACTTTGACCGCAAATATCTCTGGAAAAGATTAAGATATCGACAAGCGGTCAGCGCCGTTATCAACTACCATTTCTTCAGCATTGAATGAAAAAACTGGTGAACTTTGGTCTATTAACCACAAAGTTGTGTTTGCTCATTTCGACCTACCCAACGTCGACAGTTCGCACATTTTTGGACAACTTTAGAGTTTGATCGCATATATATCGAGAATCGATAGAGATATCGATAAACGGAAAACGGCGTGTACAACTATGATCAATTCCACGTCGAATGCAGAAAAATTGGTGAACTTTGGTTCACAAACAACAAAGTTCTATTGTCTCATTTCGAACCACCCAAGTTTAACATTGCGCTTGCTATACTTGTATATGATAATGCAGTTGGCGTTCGAGCCACGTGACTTTGCTGTGAACGAAATTTTAACTTTTTAACTGTCCCCCAATTGGACTTACTGCACCGGGCGGCCTTACGTTGGGCTCTGCCCAATATTTTTAGTTTATTTTTTAATTACTATTAATTAATTATACGATAATGTCAAACAATGATGACATATAGCAGCTGACTATTCCACCAATAAAGTGCAGTTACAATAAAATACAATAAGACGAATACATCTACATAAAATCACTGTGATACTTTAAGTCATAAAATTTACAGAAAAGATAAGATTATCACGGACATGTATCATGTAAATCATTTTTGCATAATGATCGGCCTACATGACTTATATAGTGGTACATCAAATGATAGCAGAACAAAAGTTGGTTGTTCGCTCTGTAGCCAAGTGTGCATAGATTGTTGTTTGTTATGGTCGAATCATGCAACTTATTTAGCTTGATTTTTGTTAGATGTTTTTGCTATTATTTTGACAAAAAATATTTGGATAAAACGTCACAGTTGGTTTTTTCGTACTTCATAATATAGTGGTTTTGGTTTGGGCTGGCCACCATCAATAATAGTAACAAGTAAAGCTCTGCTAACGCAAACAGGAACGCGCAACAGCGGTGCACCGTCGTACGTTAGTGATGCGTAGACTTCATTCATAGATCTCATCCGTACGGCTTTTGGCTAGTTTCACAGAAAGCCCAGTAAAACATATTCATTCACCAGATGGCGCCAGACGCCTTACGACTAAATATGTAGGCCCCTCTCATTTAGCGCCTTCGTTCGGGGTGACCCCCTTCGAATTTATGGAAAATCTTTACGGTTTCTGAAACTAGAGTCTCCCAGGCAGCCAACGGTGAAGATTTGATGATTCTAGCTTGCACCACTTTTGACTGATCCACCCGTGTGACAGACAGACGGATGGACGGACGGATGGACGGACAGAATTGCGATGGCTAAGACGCGCTACAGCAGTAGCTGCTGTTGCGCGTAATAATACATACTGCCATATTTGCTGATTATGTTATTTGTTAATATGACTCTTTATTCACACAACTGCAGAGGAGCAACACAGAATAATCCAGAAATTTGAGCTAATGCTCACGAGATGCACGAAAACCTACAGCAGTTCCTGTTCGCAAACTGTCAGTCTGTCTCCAGCCATTTTGTCGCAGTTCATTCTTGGAGTGTGCACTGCAGCCGAAAATCGCAAAAATCAATAAAAACCCCTTATTTTGAAAGTTTAGAGTCCTTCAGAGTTGTCGATGTTGATACGACTGAAAAGCTCGTCACTAGTGCTCGTTGTGATAGGCAGTATTCCCATGCCTATCTGCAACCGTTTTCATGAAAGACTGGCCAACAATGGTAAAATAACAACTTTTACAAGGGTACCACTGTTTGATGCCCTCATACGCAGGTTTCCTTGAACCGTTGAAATCTACATTCATTGTTGAACATTTTAAAAGCAGCTTTTTCCTGTCTATCTCAATTGGTTTTGGCACAGTTCACTCTTGAAATGCGTCTCGCAGCCCAAAATCACCAAAAAAATCCATAAAAAATCTCTATTTTAGCGTTCAAGGTCATTGAATTCGGTGGCAGTCGAGAGCCAGTGTACGACTTCCTATTAGTGATTAATAGTAACCTAGGCCCTATCTCGCACCATTATTGAGATACAGTGACTTATTGGCCAAAAATCGCAAATTATACCCACCCCTTCTCATTTGGCGCTTTCATTCAGGGTGACCCCCATCGAATTTATGGAAAAGCTTTACGATTCCTGAAACTAGAGTCTTCCAGGCAGTTGATGTTGAAGATTTGTGCATTCTTAAGTATTTCGTATTTAATGTACACTTATTACTTACAAGATTGACTTGTGCATTTGAATTAAGTAAATTGATTGGGATGACATGTAAATGGTTGGCAGGTGATTCAGTCAGCACTGTAGAGTTTTATGACCCATTCGCTGGACGTTGGCAGCTGGTGTCTTCAATGTGCACATTACGAAGTCGAGTTGGAATAGCTGTCTTTAAAGGTATATTCTCTTATCTGTGGCATATTTGCTGTTCACAAATAGCTCTGTTGCCATTTTAACTGTTATGCATTGTATATAGCTTGTAACTGACCTAGTGAATGTGTTTATAACAACAGGCTTGGATACTTCTCATGCCTTGCTGCTGCTAATACTATACGATTTTTGGCTTCTGTTTAGCTTGCATATTTTTTCCAGTGTTATTGTTGGTTAGGCCAATCTCCATTATGAATTTTTGAGAAAGGCCCTGGATAAGAAAATTTTAAAAAATGCATTTCGATACGGGTCATTGAAGTAGTTTTACTGGTCATTGTAAAGAAATTGCCACAGTTGACTGATTGCACTGATGTCAGTATTCACGTTGCTGAAAACTGAAAGTTGTATGTGCTAGAAAGAAAATATACTTTCTTCATTCTAATGGTGTTAGTTTGCTGGAGGTATATACGTAATTATTTCTAAAATTAGAACTTTTTGCCATAGGGTATGAGCGTGTAGTTATATTTGGCTATATTTGGAAATACACTGATTACCGAAACTTACTGTAGTATTTTAACATACAGCTGGCATTTGAAGATATCGGTAGTGATTGTAATAGTATTTGTCGACAATATGCGGGCTGTTGTTTCAGATAAGCTGTATGCTGTCGGTGGATATGACGGTCAGGAAAGACTGAACACGGTCGAAGTGTTTGATCCTGTCGTCAACCGCTGGAAGCTGGTGAAGCCGATGCTCTGCAAACGAAGGTGAACAAATAGCAAGCATACCGATGAAAGTAATGCGAGAAAAAATAAACGTGTGCAACTTAGAGGTTTTAGGTTCAGATACTTGAGAAAGAGATTCGTGACTTTCGTCAACATTTGAATTAAAAATTATGTTGATCTTGGGGACGTGATTGTAGAATAGAACACCCTCACTTGCACAGAATTACAAACAGCTCTCTTAGCTTAAGTTATTTCCACCAGAAACAAACGTTAATTTTTTCTGTTAATTGATATTTGCACAGTAAAAATGATTCAGGTCTTGGAGTGGACAATTTGAATTTAGCATCAAGATTGATATTGAATTTGCCATCTGTTTCAGTTTATCCATCATTACATTTGTTAGCAACATATGTCATGAGCGAATTATGGGCACATTTGAGAATGATTTTGACTGTGTAGCAATAGGCGAGTGAGTGCTTATCATAAACAGCACAGTCCTGGTGATTGCTGGCCAAACGTTTAAAGCTGTCACTCACGTGGGATTAAAAGGTTAAAGGTGGTGCACAGCTGTTTATGGGAAACCGATCGCAGAGCTACAGAGCTGAACCACCTGCCATATGGGATCACACAGTGTTACCTTTCACCCGACACTTCTGAACGTGCCCTGCCTTAACCCCAGCCAGACAGGCTGGTACTTGATTTACTTACCCCAGAGGGATGGAAGGCTGAGTTGACTTGGTGTTGGTTATATGCCGAGATGGTTTACCTACATATATGCAGACTGTCACCCATCCAAGTAGTAATCACTTGATAGCGTCCCAATCAAGAAACTAACCCACTACCTCATGATCATAAGTTCGACACCACTGAGCCACCGTTTGTTTCCTTGTGTGGCAGTGCACTTGGAGCGGTGGCTCTGGGGGGCAAGGTGTACATCTGCGGTGGTTTCGATGGGACTTCGTCGCTGAACTCAGTCGAGATGTTTGAGCCGGAGACAGACGAGTGGACGATGATCTCAAGCATGGAGAAGCATCGTTCTGCCGCTGGAGTCGTCGTGCTGGACGGACAGATCTACGCCATCGGCGGGCACGACGGCCTCTCCATCTTCGACTCGGTCGGTAACTTTGAGTTAGTTTGTCGAATTGTGTCGGAAGTATTTAAGCTTAAAGGGTTATAGCTGTTTACACAAAACCCATCTCACAGCAGTGGGACGTCACCTGTTCTATGGGATTATGCAGTATTACCAGCCATCCGACACTCACTGTCTCACACCGGTAAACGTGGCCGGTACTCGGTTTACCTACCCCGAATGGATGAAAGGCTGAGTTGACCTGCTAATGCTATATACCGAACAGTTTACCAGTCACAGCACAGGCACCCATTCAGGTACTAAACAGGCCTGGCATAGTGTAACTACATTGACAATGATAGGACACAACCACCTGAATTGAATACTTACAGTACCTGTTTAACTAGACTGCTATTCATGTTACTTCGGGTTCCCAAAACAGAATGCTGCAACAGGTTAGTTTTACAGACTTAAAAATTTTGAGAACATTTTTGTTACATGTCACTATAGTTAAGCTTTGACATATGTCTAATTCTGCTGCAGTTTTTGGCGAGATCTGTCCAAGATTTTTATTTTACTGATAATCACTATCTTATTGTTCAATGATGCTGACAGGTTGAGATATACAACAGTATTGCTGGGGTGTGGACGCCCGGGACGCCCATGCTGTCAAAGCGCTGTCGCCTCGGCGTTGCCGCGCTGAACGGCAAAGTGTACGTAGCTGGCGGCTACGATGGCAACATGTTCTTACGCTCTGTCGAATGCTACGACCCGGCCATGGGCCAGTGGTCTCGCGTCTCACCAATGAACGTCAAGCGAAGTCGCATGGCGCTGGCATCGAGTGGTGGCAGGCTGTATGCTATCGGCGGTTATGACGGCTCGTCAAATCTGAACACGGTCGAGTGTTATGACCCCGAGACTGACAGATGGACTTTTGTTGCGTCGATGTGTGCCCACGAAGGTGGGGTAGGGGTCGGCGTTGTGGCTGTCAATTTGCCCACTAGAAAGCTAGACAAGACCTCCTCTTAAGTGTAGCTCTTCTAGCTGTTTTGATGGTAACTGGACTTTTTGTACCATGTGCTATCCATACCACTTGTTTGTAGCCTGCCATTACTTTTCACGCGCAATAGCAGCTACTGCTGTTGCACGTCTTAGCCATCGCAATTCTGTCTGTCTGTCCGTCACACGGGTGGATCAGTCGAAAACGGTGCAAGCTAGGATCACCAAATCTTCACCGTCAGCTGCCTGGGAGACTTTAGTTTCAGGAACTGTAAAGCTTTTCCATAAATTCAAAGCGGGTCACCCCAAACGAGGGCGCTAATTGAGACGGGGTAGGGAAAATTTGCTATTTCCAGCCGATACAGCGTTGGTGCCCTCTTTTGAGTACAAGTAAAACACTATATGTATTATAGGTCTGGCACCCTCTGGTGACTGATTTTGTTTTACTGGGCTTTTTTGAAACTGTAGCCAAAAGCCGTACGGATGAGATCTACGCATGAAGACTACGGATCACTAGCGTACGTCGGTGCACCGCTGTTGTGCATTCCCCTTTGTGTTAGCAGGGCTTTTCTTGTATCAGTTATGATATGTCAGTAGTGGCCAGAAACCATCTAAAATTGAACTGGGTTGGTACGAATAGTCTATGGTAAGAAAAGTCCATAATTCGTTCCAGTTGATGATTAGTAATGCGGTATGTTGTGGTTGTGTGGACCAATGTTGATATATTGTCATTATACAGTATTTGAAATATAATGTGATATGAATGGTTATGTTTCTTGTACGACTGTTCCTGCATTCTCCACAGTTTCCTCCACTGAAATGTCTGCAGTTTTGAGTGAATTTGTCATTATTAATATGTCGATAACGATATATCGTGGTTTGCTTTTATCGTCAGTTTCATAAGTTCTCTTTGTTAGACAGTGTTGCTACATTCGTGTGTCCCATACATTAAAAACTGCAATTTTAATGCCTTTATCCAAAATTCACTCAAATGTCGTTTTTTGACAAGGCCATGTTACTAGTGCATGTCTGCAAGGCTGTGTAAAGCTTATTTTTAGCCTGAAGAATTTTACTATGTGTGGATTTCATGTGTGGTCATTCCTGGCATTTAATGCGTGATCGCACTTGCCCCAAGACTTGCATAATTGCTCTTTGTACTATAGTTATTGTTCTCAATACCATGCCAATGTCAGCCTTGGCAGTTCTAGCATTTGATATCTGGATGGGTGGCATGACCACACTGCGAGCGCAGAGCTATCCACATTCTAACTTTATTAATTAAAACTGATCAACATTACCTTTTCTTCATTAAATCTTGTTGATCTTATCATCAGTTTGAGTCTTTGAAATAAAATTTGAACGTAGCACCGTGCATAGTCACAACACTGGGAAGGGAAGGGGAGCAAAATGGGTGGGGAGGCTGTGCCCCCCTTCACCTCTTGCCCTGCCTAGAACTGCCACTGACAACGGAAATGCATCTTGTCTGGATAGTTGTAGTCACTGCCTGCTGTGTTCCATTTCTATGATTTCATGTTGTTTTTTTTGTTCAGAGGGCTGCATCAGTTACGGGACGGTTATGGAAGAACATTAATAGCACACTAGCCACAAGTTGCTCACAATAATAAGTGCATGAGGTCTGGTAATATCTTGAGGATTGAGTTAGCTCGTGCACTTACGGTTACGGTTTTCTACCAAATCGTCGATGTATCTCATTACACTGCACCCCTCAGTTATTGGTTTTATATTGCAGGTTACACATTTTAGATGTACTGTGCAATGGACATGGATGTTGAAGTTTACATACACACATATGTGGTTTTAGGACTACATTTCAGGAAATCAGATGACATTTGCAGAGATAAGCAGATGGCGGCATATGCAGAGGTGAAGAGGTGCACAATTCGTGGCTGCGGTTGGGTAGGGAAAGATTTTGCAGCCGTTTATTTTTTTGAGATAGAAATTGTTACACTTGTGATGTGAAGTTTCGTCCAACAAACTGTAGTCATGTTATTCTGTATTTGTGATATCCTTAGATGATAATTGTGTTTGATTTGTTCGCATGCCCTTCGATTTTTGTTGCTTGTATTTAAGACATGCTTCGGTTTGATTTTTTTTCTGCAGCATGGGCCTATTTGTACATCTGAAATCGACAGGTTTCATTGGTTATATTTTAGTAATAAATGTACAAACATTAGTCACAGAATTTCAAAGCAAGTGTGCTGTTTTCCATTGTTCTGTCTTGTGAGAAGTATCTGCAAAAGGATCCAGAAGTAGTTATTTTAAACCTCATACTCCTTCGTCAACGTTTCAGCCCTTGGATAATCGCAGCAAAGCCAAAACCTTACCCTGGCTGCAGTACTGACGTGGAGCAGATGGGGAATTTTGACGTGGAACAGCAGCCTAAACAGGGATGCACGAGACATTAACCAATATGTCAACAGCCCAGAAAGAAACACCCCACTTTTGTAGTTTCATTTGACACCCCTTTGCATCTTTAATCCTCCAAATATACACATGAACCTTATAATACCTGAAACCATGCCTGTAGGAACGTTAAAATAGGCTGTGCAAAAAGAGTAAACAATGTTCAGTCTAACGTACAACAAATTCGAACAAACAACTTTAATTTTTAAGTAATGCATAACTATGCACGCACAACGATGTCGCAGTATATTCTCAACGTAATATAAAAAAATCTGAAGTACGCTGCATAGATATGTGATAACTTATGTTAAACACTGTACTACAGCGCTGCATTAAAACGGCATTATACACATAAGGCACGTACTAAACTAGTAATCATGCACCAATACCCAATGACTATATATGATGGCAACATTGATTACCCACATCCACATACATACATGCAGAAAAAAACAGGAAGGCATCATGATATGTGGTCATGGTGATAGATGATAAATTACTACTACAAAAATAAAAACATCTAAAAAAGTACACGTAAATTGCTAACAGTGCAATATAAGAAGGCTCAGTTTGCAGAAGCAACAGCATGAAATAACTTGCTGTAAATACTGTTCGGTAGTAGGCACGTTAAATAAAGCCAGTGTCAGACCAAATCCCATTCAGGACAACCGATGCAAACAAGGACATTACGCAAGTTCATGTTTCATCGTTAAGTAGCATTAACTACAGTTTTAAACAAATTCGAACAAACAGCTTTAATTTTTCAAGTAATGCATAACTATGCACACACAACGATGTTGCAGTATATTCTCCATGTAGGCACATAGAGGTTAACACTTACTCTTGGAATAAATACCAAGATAATTTCAAACATTAAATGAAGCCTAACTTTGGTGTAATCTTTTTTCTAAATTTGCAATTATCTACCAGGTAAGAAAAAAGATAATCAGTAACAGCAGCCAACACCAGATAATCCGAAATATTAACACCAGACAACAGACTTACAGTACACTGTTTATCGTCATTTCGTGAAATATATTCTTCTGAAAATACGTTCAAAGCCACTGTAGTAAAAACAGCTGGAATGCATGTACAGCAGTATAGTGAAATACTAAAAATTAACAAGACACTTGGAACTGATCCATACTGAGTTTCACCCTAACTTCCACTAGCATTAACAGTAACTAACAAAGTTATTACATCCAAAGTATGGCCCCACAAAAAATTGGCACAGTATCATTCTTCCTCCGTTTGGTTAATATGACATTAAATTCAATGACTATAAAACTAGAGAGATCATAAACCATACGTCTTTTGTCACAAATATAAGTACTAACCAGAACACATGTAAACTGATACAAAATGTTACAAAATCAGGCACCTGTACTAGCATATTTCTAAAATGATATTTAACCTTTAAACATGTAGATAAAAACTCGCTACAAAAAATGCTGCTAATCTATGTGCATACCGTGTCTCAAAGTTCAATTGGTTCAAAATGTCTTCGACGATTAGACAATATGTTGCGTCTACTACGTTCGGCGTCATAAGGAAGTGCTGCGATCGGATTGACTATGTGCTGGTGAGCCGCCGGCCGGCTGCGACTGAGAACCTCCACAGAAGACGGCCATTCCTGGCCTCTTGGTAACTGACTCCATTTGTCTGGCTGTCCATCGCAGTCCATGACTTCCTCTGCAATTGTTTCACGCACGTCACGCTGGTAAGATGGAATGTTGTGACCGGGTCGGGCAACAAAGCTCGATGACGGTGTTGTTTTCTGACTGTGGATGTCACGATCACTGCCGTAATGGTAGTCTCCTGATACAAAGTCTGAGGAGAAAATGGAAGGATACAACACAGTGCTATGCGGGCCTGGTCTACCGCTGGTATAGCCGGCAACATCACTCCGATATCCAACATCGGAATCATAGCCATGGCGTCGTCTATGGTGATGTCGACCATGATGCTGGTCTGAATCATACCCGGGCTGGCGCCTGATGTCGTGATGCTGGCCTACTATTCGTCCGTCCTCCGACTCGTAGCCATGACGACGCAGGCTGCGGATGTGAGCCTTGTGTTGGCGATGGTGCTGTACGACGTACTGTGGTACCAGCGTATGACGACCACTACGTCGCACCACTACGCCCCGCGGTGGCGGCAGACCACGCGCCACTCGGCTGCGCACGAAGTCTGCATATGGCATGATCTCAATACCATCATCGGGACAGTTACGACCACCAGATGCATCAGGCTCCTGAGATGTACCGGAATTGGTGGAAGGACCACGAATAGATGACTGTGTGAATCCAATATTGTTATTCTCGACGTCGGAGTATCTGTTGGAAGAAGGAGGTTTTTCGGTGGCATTGTTGTTTGCTGCATCAAGCTGATCGGTATTACTCACAGTGTTCTGCTGCTGATGTACCGCTGCGCTGCCTTTAACACAACAAATCAATTCAACAACATGTCGCAGCAAGCATGAACAAGAGTTCATACCGCAAAAACTACAAATAGAAGCGCCCAGCTTCTATCAGTACGATATTCAGCCTGTATCCAGGACCTGGCATTTATTTTGGGACCCAGCTTCAATTCAAAGTTTTACGGCACCCCAGTATTTTAATAAACTGAAATAAGTTCAGCTCCAACAATGAGACCAAAAGCTCTCTTTAGGGGACTCAGGGCTAATCTGGTTCAATTCTAGTATGAAATAAACAAAAAATCAGAACTAGTAATCAACAAAAGTACTCAGAACTCAGAAATATGCTTGCCAATAACTGCTGAAGGAAAACCAATAAAACAGATAGTGGCATTCTGCTTTGGCCAAATGCAGAGTGTAATGTAGTTCATCTTTGAATAGATTCATAGGTTGAAACGTAACCTAATAAGTTTTAATAAATTCATCAAACTACAACCTTTTATTATTGTCATAGATGTGTGACTACTTACTCTCCGCCGCAGTTACACTTAGCGGACAGTCGTTCCAACGAAGGCAGCAGCGGTTGCCGAAACATCAACAAAAACAATAATAAAAGGTTGTAATTTGATTAGTTTACTGTAACTTATTTGATGTAGTTTAGTCTACAACTTGCAACAGCCGGAAGAAATGCTCATAATGCAAACTAACGAATGTAGTTGAAAAGGCACAAGAAACTGACACAAAAATCATCTTGCTGGTAATGCCAAAAATCAAAAATGCAAGCCGTCATGTCATGATGGGCAGTGCAACAGTGACCCGAGACAAGTCTGTACTATAATTATCTGAAGACATAACAAATTAACTTAGCACAGATTTCTACACTGACACATTATTACACAAACAAATTACTAAGTGAGCAAGCAACAATTTATATAGCAGCAAAATCTCACCAGCAAATCAGCGCATATTGGAGAGTGTTACCAAGAGGCAAGATAGGCAGACTGAAAATAATGAGAATTGAGATAACTTCTGAAGGAGACGAGCATTTGAGCTAGACGAAAATGAAGAGGAATAAAATTATATTACCTTCAGTAGCAGTGCTTAGCAGGGAGTCGTTGGCAGCATTCCGGACGACAGCTGAAAAACTTGTGTCGCTAACGTAGCCACTTCGGTGAGCACCATGTGGACGCCGGTCTTGTCTGGAAGCGCTATCACTCACATGCCCACCTGGTCTTCTACCAGCTGAGCTAGTAGGTTTGGCTTCCCTCGGACGTGATGTCACCGAGACATTAACCACGTCACTGTCACTGGTGGCTTGTATCGGACTGCGGACGTGGGTCTCTACAAATGATTTCTTTTCAGGGCTTCCATTTCTTGTTTCCAAGATGTCATCCACTTTGATATGACTTGGACTGGTTGTTTTGACATCAGCAGTAGCAGCAGCAGCATTTCCACTCTCACGTCGGCCTCTGATCATCACTCCATGCTGTGGACTCCGATCCAGCGGCTGAATTTCCTCCGCATTAACATGCTCAGCTGCTGCGGCCGACGACAAAATATCACCACGACCTTGCTTTCTAGCAGCGTCACTCCCACCATGATCCCCTGCAATGTTATCACCCTCTCCGCTGTGCCGCATCCGAAACTTGTCTCGCAAATGCTTCTCCTGTGTTCACAAAAAACAAAAAACATAGCCACTAAATTCTAATTCATCTACTAAATTCATCTGACAGCTACTTACGCGATAAATCTTGATCAGTGGGCAAACAAAAAGATGACTCAAGTTGAACTGAGAAATTATTGTCAATAGGGTGTGTGTTACTAAACCCACTGCAACTTAACTCTTTTAGTTAGAGGCAAGAAAAACATCCGGCCCAGAAAGTTTTGCTAAAACAGTAACGATCGCATTTCAGAAATGTGGCACAACTAAAGAAACTACAACTCGATAAATCCACAGTTAAATAAAAATTGCTAGTAATAGCAGTAAACGTAATAAACATAGTAGTGGCCAAATAATTCGTACTAATATGAATAATGCTAATATTAATAATGTTAAGAAAAAAAGCAATCTGCTGCAAAAATATGTCAGCATATGAATAAGAGTCTTTGCATCTTAATGAGATACACTTTTGCTAAAACTTTCTCAGTTCACTATAAAACAAAATAGCATACCAGTATCAATGATTTGCTTATTAGCAGGCATTGCTCTTAATCAAAAGCTGATTAAAATCTGCACAGTAGCAAATACCTACCATCTTTGTGTGCAGCAAAGATACAAAATAAATTGAATTTCTATGCAGTTATAATAACCTTGTCAGCTCTGAGCAGAATGTGCCTTTCAGCCACCAGTGGCGACCTCACACGACGACCATCCACGGCTCTGTCTGTGGACGCCCGACCTCCATTCAATCTTTCACTCCTCCTACCACGAACGACCTACATTGCACAAAGCAAACATGACAGTAGGATTGAATCTGAAAATGAAGGTAGCAACAAATAGCAAAACTATTAGCAACTTTATTACTGCTAATAATATTACAAGGGGCGTTCAATAAATTCCAGGACTGTTCTTCTCAGTAAGCACACAGCAGTGACACTTGTATCACGTTTGACAGTATTTGAATAGTTCGCCCGCTTTTGCAGCTATCATTAGTCAGTTAGTGACGATGTCAGTGTTGGAGCACTGCTTATAGCAATAATGGTCAGACAAAGCAATTTGTAAAGAGTAGTTCTTGTAGACTTTTTTTGCTCAAAAAAACATACTGTGAATGAACAATATTACCAGGCATCATTGTCTGATTGATTACGACTAGCAATTCGCAGCAATTGACCAGGTTTGCTGCAAAAAGGTGTCATTCTAAAAAATAGCAGTGCCCCACCGTGCAATAGGCTTATTTGACAGTTAAGAAAATTGAAGAGATGGGCTTGAAACTGCTATAGCATTTGCCATACAGTTCAGATTTAGCTCCAAGTAATTTTCATTTGTTTGGACCACAGAGCGAATCACATGGAGACATTAAGTTCAAGATCGATAAAGATGTTCTACAGCATTTTGTCCGGAAATTTTTACAGGTGCCAATAAAAAACTTAGTGCTACGGGTTTCAGCCGAATTGTAGAACAATAGGAACATTGCAGTGAACTGCAAAGAGAATATGTTGAAAAGTAACATAACTGTCAGAAATGTGCGATTTACTGTCGTTGTATTAAGGACGTAGTCCTGGAACTTATTGAACGCCCCTCGTACTTTTGACTTTTGCTTAACTAGCAAATTTCTCCACAAAATGATATACTTCTGAGTCATGAACACGTTATTCACGTGCTAGACGTTATCCACAAAACAAGAAATCTGAGCTAATGCATGAGATGCCTATAGCAGTTCCTGTTTGCAGGTAATCTTGGTCTATCTCCATCCATTTTGTCGCAATTCACTCTTTTTGCAGCCAAAAATTGCCAAAAAAATTACTAAAACCCCTTATTTTTAGGGTTCAAGGTCAATCAAGGTCATCAATGTTGACAATCCTAAGAATCCCGTCGCCAGTGCTTGTTATGTTAAGCAGCATCTATCTGCGACCATTTTCACGTTAGACAAGCCAGCAGCGGATAAATAATCACTTTTTTAAGAGGGGAACCCCTATTTGACATCTGCGTGTGCAGGCCTCCTTGAACCTATAGGGTACGGACTTGATTTGCTAAAATCTACATTCAATGCCAAAAATTCCACATGCAGGTTGTCTTGGTCTATCTCCAGCCATTCTCAAGCCATTTTGATGCAATTCACTCTTGAAATGCATGTCCCAGCCCAAAATTGTGAAAAATTCACTAAAACCCCCTATTTTGGGGGTTTAAGGTCATTCAAGGTCATTGATGTTGACATTTGTAAGAAGCTCGTTGCCAGTGTCTGTGCCTATCTGCAACCATTTTCACGTTAGAAGAGCCAATAATGGTAGAATAATGCTTTTTAAGGAGGGGGTGCCCTCTTTCTCCCCCTCATTCGTGAGGACCCCCTGCACCCAGTGGCATGAAATTTTGTCACAAAATACTAGAGACTCTAAGCTATCATACAGTAAAAACCCGAAGTCTCTATCTGACCCGCGCTCCGATCGGTACCGGGTTGTGACAGACGGACAGACACAAAGACAGACACCAAGACAGAATTACCATAGCTAATACACGCTATAGCTTGTGCATAAAAATTCAGAAATGAGCACTAAAACTGTAAAAGTATTCAAAAACAATCAGTTTCGGACGCTAACAAAAAATCAATCAAAAATCATCAATCTGAGCCTTCGTAATAATGCAAACTGCTGTTTATACAGCACTCGTGTTAAAAATTACCAAACAGAGGTTCAAAACAATCATATATCGAGAACTGCTAGAAACTGTTGGAGAACAAGATTTTACAGGCCTGATCAACAGCATGTATAAGGCGATGAAAATTAAAACTAGCAGTTCACTGTTGAAATATTGATGTACAACATGCATACAGACTTACACCATCACCCGACGTTCTCTGGCCGCTGCCGGAAGAAAGCCGATTAGACAACGCCAGTTCACGCCTGCACTGCAGACGCCGTTTCAGTTCCTTGGGATACGGAGTCGGCGTTCGCTGCAAGTGCCGCTAAAACAACAAAAAAAACATAAATTAATTCATCAACAACAACAACTCAGACAGCATGAACTGCCACCAATAAGTCTGTTTAATATATTAAAGTGCTGCTGCCATTCAGTGAAGTACTGCTGTCCCACTAAAATCACATTATGGGAGGGGAGTAAAAATAATCGTTACAAAGGAAGCATTGTCAGATTTTTATACCTGATGAATATGTTTTCACTTTCTTGGATCAAAATGACCACGCCAAATTCCATCACAAATCTGCTCTTAACTTTCTGAGTAATCTGACAGGGAGACAGAAAGACCAACAGATGACTACAATAGCTCCTTTCTTGGGCAGAGGCAATTGTTGAAGCATTATTTTTTAATGCATGCATTAACACGTTAATAATGCATGATTAATATTGCTGATATTGTAGATAGACTAAGGGATTACATCGAGACGGTGAGAGGAATGAAGCCCACAAAGTCGTGTCTGTGTCGCAAAACCGTGACAGTAGTGACGGAATGGCAACAAAAACCCCAATTTTTAATTACTTGAAAATTACTCAGTAGTCAAACAAATGTAGTTTAATGGAATACTGGAACTCCTGCTTCACAGAATCAAGTAAATTTTTGTATGAGCATTAATTTTCTTAACACACGTTAATTCTTTAATGCATTAATTCGACAGCTCTAGCAACAATGTTTATAGTCAGACAAACAGAAGAAAACAGAAGTCATGATAACGTTCACAGCAGCAGCATCTTACGTGTTCCTGTAACGAAGTTTCATCAAACTCGAACTGTATCTGACGATGTTTCAGGCGCTCCTCCTCCCAGGCAGATGGGTGAAATCTGTCTTCAGTGTCACTGTCATAATCATCCACTGCTCAAACAAACCAGTCCGACACAACTGGCTCACAACCGTGCAAAGCAGGTGAAGGTAAAGCATGCCATGCCCCCAAGGGTGTAGGCGGGTTGCTCATCTCCCTTTCTGTGGCCGTTGAGCCCAAAGGTGTATAGACCACTTGAGTCCATGATGCACGGCCAGAGCAACGCCAGACCTATGGTTACCTTCCCAGCCTCGGGGCATCACTGCCTTTTGGCCGGTACCAAATTATACTGCTTGGTGAACAGAGGTACATTGTGTGTGAACAACTTACCCAAGGTTGTTGCCTGGCAGTCTTCCGGGCAAGAGTCGATCCGGGGACCTTTCGGTCATCAGTCTGGCCCGTTACCATTACACTACCAAGTCACGCAAATCAGCTGCCAACTGAACTAGCTTTCAACAAATCTGTTGCAAAATTCAACTTGAAAGGATGACAATTTGAAGTTTGAAGAGCTTGTTTGGTGGAGTTAGTTAGGCTTGTCTCAACGAGCAAACTTCTGAGAACTGTTGTGGCAAAAGTTTTTTTAGGTCAGATGCCCTTCATGTTGCTCAACTGGCAGAATAAAAGTAGCAAAAGATGGAGTTACTACTGCTTGAAAAAAATTATCTGAGTGACTGACAGTCTTTATTCAACAATGTTCAAGTAGGACTAATTCAACACTGACAACATTGGTAAAAATAAACTTAACATCACCCTGGCAATAGAACACTGCCACAAACATTATAACATTACAACGACTCATATGGTTCATCGACACTGTTGCACTACAAACCAGTTACCTGTAAAATAAACAAACAATTAATGAAACAATTTATACAGCACGTTAAGTGTAAGTAGCCTAGAATGTACTTGGTGTGCTAGTAGAGTAAAAGCTAAAGCTGTTTTAAGATGGCACGCAAAATTAAAAGTCGACACCGTGTGCTGCATTAAAGAATACCGGTATGGAAGAATGTTCCAAGTAGATAGACCGACCGGCATGTCCAAAAGCACAGCTTCCGTGGGTTGATATTCTTATTCATGGAACCTACCTGTAGTTGACTATGGTTTGCAAATTACAGATGTCAAAAACAGCAACAAACTGGTTACCTGGCAGAGGCTGAGAATGCTGTGGCAGCAAATAGCAGGTCAACACTCGCTGGCCAGTCACTGCATCTGATTCAGTCTGCAGCTTCACCAAGGGCTTTGTCTACACATGTATTTAGGCCAACCAAATTGCCATATGCTATTTGCTATTATGCTATTAACATATCACAAAAAAGTCAGAAAGTGTATAGGATGCACAACGTCAGCAGAAGCCCAGAAGTAGAATCTGGGATAGCCCATGGGGGACGAAAATAGCACATGGCATGCTTGCAAATATCCAAATAAGCAGCAAATATTCACTAACATAAAAAAGTGTTTTTACTCTCTATCAACTGCTGAGTTAGCAGATTTTTCAAGCTAAGCAGTTCTTTCATTAGTTCTTTAACTTCTTTTGTTTGTGAATATTTCTGACTGGTTTCACGATGCAGACAATTTTTAGGAAAATGCGAAATGTTTCATAGCACAGCTCACACCACGAGACGGAGAAACGACAAACCTGATTGTCAGCCAACCACAGAGCAGCCAAGCGCTTCAGCTTCATGAGTCCAAACGGCAGAGAGCGGAGTTGGTTGTCACTGAGATTAAGGACATGCAGATTGGGAATGCGTCCAATCTCATCGGGAATGCTGGACAGGTTGTTCGTCCGCAGGGACAGAATGGTCAGTCGCAGACAACTACCCAGCTGCAAACGTTCGGCAATTCAGCCATGCTTACTAATATTTTAAATATGAAAACTTTTCATTAACTACTGAAAATTTGTAAAAAATTTACACATGTCAAACCTATGTCAATTATTTATTCATCTTCACTATGCCAAACCTATGCCATCTAATTCTTAACTGGCTAATCACGATCAGCAAAAACTAAATTCTATAATGCCAACAGAAAAGTAGCGAACTCAGACCATAAAAAATGCACATGTAAACCATAAAACAGGAATTCCACAAAAGTTTCAAGCTTTGAAACCATATCGACATATCAAAATGGTTGCGGAAAGCCGATGACAATCCAGGACAAACCCGTTTGTGTTACTCTAATGGAATTCTGTCTGCGACAAGACATAGAAAAAGTCCGCGACCAAGTCCGCAAACTTTGCTGCCAAGTCGGCATAATGGAATTTCGGTTTAACAATGGCAAGCAAAGATGAAAACTAACAATGAGATATGGTACTTGTAACCGTCAGATTATTCAGCATATGTTAGTGAAATACCGCTTCCTGTTGATCCAGCAATGCAAAGCATCACCACAGAGTGGACACCAGCTCAAAAAGGTGCATCAAATACTGACAGTGTATAACCTCGGGAGGCAGCGACGTCAGGAAGTTGTCGTCAGCATACAGCGTGCGTAGATGCCTCAGTAAGCCCACACCAATCGGCAATTCCTCCAAGCTGTTACTACTAATATCCAGCTCCGTTAAAGACACCATTCTGCCGATCAACACAGCAAAGACGATGCTAACAGCATTAACAAGTCCCGCAATGTGCCAAAAAAGTAAAGTCCTTCCCGAGCAATGGGGGCACTGATCTCCATTTCCTTAGCCCTCAGCCAGACGCCAGTTTACACTGCAGCTTTCACTGATACTCACATCCACGACGAGATGGCCATGGGCCAGGCTGAGTTCACCTTACAGTAAAATATCAAATTATTAGACACAGGGCATATTAGAACACAGAACATTAAAACGGGATGAATGGCAACATTTTCTATCAGTCACAAAGAAAAAACAGAATACAGAGTATTTATTTGACCACTTTTCATCAAGTCAAGTGTAATCAATTCAACAAATATGACTTGAAAGGAGAAATAGATACTTTTCTAATTTAATGCAACCCCTCCATTCGACAGATTGGAAGCAAATAGGAATTGCATTTTTTCCTACAAGGTCTAAGCTATTCTGGTGGGATATCTTACCTGATCCCACAAAGGACTCACACACATTGCAGCCCTCTGCAGAAATCCAACAAAAACCTGGATTATCTTAACAATAAGTTCTGCGCAACAGTAGGCCCTGTGGTCAGGACTCCTGGTATACCAACCTAGTCGGTTAAAGGCGCTGGCTCTTAACTAGAGGGAGCCATCCGGCTGACTTGGGTTGTGTGCTAGCTTAACTGGGTTTAACCCTTGCCAACTCTAAGTGCCAAAAAGGGATGAGCTCCCTTGCAACGGACCTAGCTGTCTATGCGAATCTTCTTCTTCTTCTATATGTTTCATGTACATACCCTCCAATGGAGAAAGGCAGTGATGAAAGACAGTTGTCATTCAACTTGAGTGTTGTCACGTTGCTCAAACGACCTACATAAAACAGTAAACAAAAATAATCTGTACGGTGTTGAAGCTGATTGCATCATACATTATTATATTCAGATAACGACTGACAGAGTGACCGCTACATCCACAAATCTCACAATGACAGAGAACAAATGCTGACTAAAATTAACACAGAAATGGCTATGTGCACACCAGCAATGCACATTCAAGATGCACAACAAGACAGTGTACCTATAGATTCCGGCAGATACAGCAGCTGATTCGTGGACAAATGGATGTCTGTCAAACTGACACAATTCTCAATCTCTGGACCAATAGTTTCTATGTTGTTTTTAGATGCATCGAAAAACGTCAACTGTTGAAGACTGCCAATTGCCTGCAAAATGCATTCCAGTGACACATCAAAATAACTATCACCACTAAAAAACAAATGTTAGGCATATTATTCAACAACTGTAGTAGTAAAAGACTTTCAAGTTATAGTTATAATGTCTTGTCTTGTATATACACCATGTCCGGAAAAAAAGAGCCTACGGTTTTTTCAACATATCTTTGTCAAATCTTAACCTACTTTCATAATTTTTGGCACGAGTCATCCAGAGTATTCACTTTATTAAACTGTTAAAATATTTTTCTTTACACTGCCATGTCACTACGTACAGCTGACGTAATTACGACGTCATCAAAAAACTGTTTTTATTGTATCCGAGGTGAAAAAACTAACACTGTTTCGGTTAATAACTTTAACAAAATTAAAAATATGTTTATAATTTTTTGTAGGCAACATTAAAAAAAGCAAGATGCAACTGACAGTATACTGATAGTCCACTTCGCCCAAATACTGATGCCACTTCACCATGTAAAACAAAACACTTTCGTATTCTTACTTTACTCCACTCCAAAATAAACAGAAATGCAGAAAAAAAAGCTTTTTAGCTTGTAGCTGCCTTGGTTGTCATCAACAGTGACAAAACTTGCTATTAATCAACTTCTGAGTCAACAACTTTATTGCAATGTGCACTACTGCGACGCTAACGCATGCTGCAGAAATGACGCTGCCTGCTGATAACGGCTGCTGCGCAACGACGTTCCCGTACTGCACGCGACGGCCACGCATTAACACGGCGAAAAGCAAGAATAGGTTAAAAATTTGATAAAAATAATTTATTTCTATGCCAACAATCTCTTAAGTTTTTTACTGCAATTTTCTTTCATCAGTTTTACTGTTTTCATATTATATTGCAGAGGCTCATTTAGACGTTATCTGTCCGCAAAAAATGGAATGTTCGATGACGTCACGATTAAATTAGTTATATTTAGTCAGAAGTAAATTTTAAAGACAAGTTTTAGATGCTTTTAGTAAAGCGTATCATTGCAATGATGTGTGCCAAAAATTATAAAAATAAGTTTAAATTTGTTGAAGTTATTCAGGAAAAAGTGTAGGCTTTTTTCCGGACACTGTGTACACAGGGAGCAAAGTTTAATTCTGTCAAACTTTTTAAATTGTGCAAATAATTTAAAGGTCCATGGCCACAGTCAAACACACTCGCGCAATTTATGTAGATTTAAATTAGACATATATCCTGATTTAAGCTTCATAAATATATAAAATTAATGTGCAATTTCAAATGAAATGCAGCATTACGTTACGTTAGGTGAAAAATTCTAATTTACCAGTTCCCCCGGTGACGTCATGAGCCTAGCTCAGAGACATCATGAATATTAATGGCCTAGCCGTTAACGTCATCAGTCTAAGCTAGGCCATTAATATTCATGATGTTTATTGGCTAGCATGATGACGTCATTGGGGGTGCCTACATGCCAATATGGCAACGCGTTTTTCTACATGATTTTCGTCAATTGTCGATTTCAAAAGTAAATTTTTCCATGTTGACAAAACACTGCGCGCTGATATTACTGTCAAAATTATCAAAACATTATGCAATTTTAGGAAAATAGATCAAATATATACGTTAATTTTGGTGTCCATGGACCTTTGAATAATCTTAAGTAATCACTATGACTACAACTCACAACTGTAGCATACCTTTGATATTGCTGTAAGCCTGTTGTTATCAAACCACAGTTCTTGTAAGCCGATCAGCCCAATAAGAACATCCGGCTGAAACATGTCAAATTAGTTACTTGAACAATCACAATGACAACACATTTATCATGCTTATAACAATAACATTATAACAATAATAACACTGGTAAACAGTAGTAATATTAGTAAAGACACACAAAAAGGGTCAATTTTTCTTGATCCTAGTTTCCCGAATTACTCTAAGTCAGGCCATTCCACAAAAGCAGTTTAGGTGAAAAACAAAAGACAGAAAATGGATACAGCTATCAGAATATACTAGAAAAGTAGATTAAAAAAGCAGCTGAAGATGGAAAGCAGCTGAAGCAAAAGCTATCAAAAAACCTGCCAAATAACCAGACGGCTAGTTGACTAATAGTTAATGCTTTACGAACAAATGTGCAATTACCAGTCGCTGAAAGTCATTTGTTCCGAGATCTAGCCGACGCAGCTGTGACAGAGACATCAGTGAGTTTGGCAGAGTCTGGAGACGATTTTCACGGAGTTCCAGCACCGTTAATTGGCTTAACCTGTAATCGGCAATCACTAGTGATTGCAATCCCCCCGGGATTGAATTTTCAATCCCGGGATCCAGGATTGCGAAATGTGTAATCCTGGGATCCCATTTCGGGATTAGGCTTACAGATTGATCGTCATTTTGATATCCTTAATTTAATTATTTCGTGCATATAATATAGTATAGGCCCCAATGAAGGTATATCCGAGCTGCAGGGAGTGATAATGACTGTCAAAATACGAATTATAGTGCACATCAAAAAGTGGGACTCTAGTGCACGTAAATATTTTATTCACCAGATGGCTAAAATTTTTATTTCTATCATTTAACATGCGAAAAAATACAATTTTAACTAAATTTTGTACTCCCGAAATCCCGGGATTAGGACATTGGCGAAAACGGCTGGGATCCCAGGATTCGGGATCGTGGGATTGCAATCTCTAGCAATCACATTACACAATCTACGGTAAACATTGATGATGATGCTCTGAACACCACCTCTCACACAACATCTTAACAGCTATTTTACCGTTAAATCTGCCACGTAAAACAATCTTCCTTTGGAAATAAAAAAAAAATAGTGACATTACCAGACAAAATTTTAAACAAGGTCTTAAGGCGTGGCTTTTTGATTGCGCCTACTTGTAACGAGCACCTCTGAGAACCCTTGTTTAAGGAGCACCTCACAAATATGCCTACTGACTAACTGATTAGCCGTTTGCTGTTTCGTCTGATTCCTTTCGACATTTGCTCTTGATCTGTGCATCATGCCAAAATGGGCCACAACTTTTGATCTGCTCCTTGACACTAACTATCCCACCAAGCCTTCTTCGGATATCCCCATCCGGTTCTACTTATATTTTAGTATCAGGGGTATCAGAGTTGAATTCAATGTCTACAAACCAACTTAATCGGATGTAATTATCTGATTAATCACCAAGCTGACTGACCCGTTCCAGTGCTAATAATTTTTGCCATAATTAACTGGCCACAGCACGGGTAGCATTAGAAGTCACCATTTTGAAGTCAGCAACATCAGACTTTGTCACACATATACAGTACCACTATACTCCTAATCACTCACTCAATTCAGCTGAATGCTAAAAAAAGTAAACAGATGCTGGACCCTCTGTCAAAACATCACTCTGTTCATTAATCAATGTTCTCAGTGCCACAATGGTGTTCATTCATATTTACAGCATACATCACTACTTGTTCAAAATTCTCAATAGACAGTTCTTTTAATCTACAACCTCAAAAGCACTCCGAGACAGAAATAATGTTAACTAAAACTAAAAAGTGTCTTACAGGTTATGAAATAACTTTGGATTGCCTCATTTTAAAAATTTGATGCACAATTCTTTATATGGATGTCGGTCCTGGCCGGCGAACTTTCCCTATCCTGTGCTAGACTGATGGATGGCCGTGTGACCACTTTGTGGATAAAGCGTCCGCTATCAGTCAACCAACAAGGCCAACTCAGCCTTCCATCCCTCCGGAAAGTGGGGACCTTGGTACAGCTGACTGGCGCTGCCTAGCCGGCCGCTGCACCAGCCTGTGTCTGCAGGCTGCACGCGGTGGCTGTGCGGCTGGCAGCTCTGGTCAGTGACGAAAAGCACATTAGAGGCGTGTACACGACGATGCACTATACAAATTGACACCTTTACCTTTACCTTTTTTTATTTAAGCAAATCCTCGATAAAAATGCACAACCCAATACTTCATTACACATCACTGTTATTTTAACGAGCAAAGAAATGCGGTACTAACCGACCAAAGCTGTTTGGCAAAGATTCAAGAAAAGCGTCGTTTAAATAAAGTTCGACTAGACCAACGAGTCTTGTCAAACCTTCCGGAATCCTGCAACATAATGTCACAATACTGCAACAATACACACTGCATAAATTTACTGAAAAAGTTTTTGGTGCTGTTTCATAAAAAAATGATGCACACAATTGCAAACATTGCATACTCTGAATACTCAATTCAGCAAGGTATAGAAATTAAAACTATCCATGAAATACAGATAACTGACAAATTAAACGACAACTTTTAATACCACACAGGCTGACTGGATACTAAAAAGTGACAATGCAAAACTTGCACATTGCAAACATACTTCCCGAGTGGATTGACGCTGGCCTCCAAGTTGCAGAGGTTCTTACAGGCACCAAGGTTGTCTGGCAACTTGGCAATACCTGCAGCATTCAAGTAAGGCATACAATAAAACATCCCATAAAAGTATACGAGGCAAATCACAGTCACTCGGGCTGCGCTGTGGTTATATGTACAAAAAAGCCCTGCAAACGGGAACGCGCAACAGCCGCGGTGCATGTTTAAAAGCCCAGTAAAACAAAGTCTAAGTCAGTCACCAGAGGGCGTCAGATGACTGGCGACTATAGTGTCTATAGTGTTTTATTCATACTCACCAAAGGGCGTAACGTGTCTCGTTTAGCCAACGCCGTATTGGCTGGATATCCCAAATTTTCCCTACCCCCCTATCATTTAGTGCCCTCGTTCGGAGTGATCCCTTCAACTTTATGGAAAAGCTTTATGGTTCCTAAAACTAGAATCTTCCGGGCAACCGACGGTGAAGATTTGGTGATCTTAGCTTGCACCGTTTTTGACTGATCCACCCGTGTGACAGACAGATGGACAGACAGACAGAACTGCGATGGCTAAGACGCGCTACAGCAGTACATGCTGTCGCGCATAAAAACATGAAACATCTGCATAACATTTTCACATGTTTGGTATTTTATCTTACATCTTGCAAATGTTTTAGACATAGTCACTAAACATTTGCAAAATACATTTGCAAAGTTTCTGTTGCACAAATAATCATACCCACAATCTTAAAAGTAGTCCAGTGATCAACAGAGCCCTCACAACTCCCGAGTCCATAGAGGTAGTGCTCATTTCCGTCTCTAGGCCCTGAGCAGGCACACAGCAGCAAGTGCAAACACAACTCAGTTATGTGGGTGGTAGGACAGACCTCTCCCATGTACTGCCGTCTACCTTCCCGATGGTGAGACCAGTACGGTACCAAAGTATACTGCTTGGAAAACAAAGGCACAATCTTACCATTGCTAAGGTTTTATGTTTAAAATCCACAAAACCAAAAAAATACGATAACAACATGTAGTTGACAAATCTGCGTCAACACGGTTACCATTGCAATAATATTTTTTTACCATTGCAATAGTATGACTACCATGACAAGCAATAAACAAACAGATGATGAAATTAATGCATATGTAATAAATGTATGTGCATTTTGCAAACCATTGCGACTGATATCGAGCTGCTCCAAGTGTACCAGTGAACCAATCATGGATGGAATTTCCAACAGCTCATTGTCCGATAAGAACAAGTAGCGCAAACTTTGGCAATAGAACAACTCCTAGAATGCACAAAAATACCAGTAAATAAAAACATAGCAAACTGTATGTACGAACATTGCATAGGCACTATTAAGTAAACAATAGGCCTACAACAAACTTTCATGTAAAGACAGTGCACAGAGGCTACTAGTTGAGCAACAAAAAGATCATCAGGCCCCCAATATCTGCACCAGCAGTCACTTGAAAACGTACTTTAAGAGACTTTCTGCAGAATCTGGCTTAACCTACAGCAATTGCATAAATTGGCTAAGTAAACAAAAAATTAGAGCTAATGCTTACGAGACGCTCGAAAGCATACAGCAGTTCCTGTTCGCAAACTGTCAGTCTAGATCTCCAGCCACTTCATTGCAGTTCATTCTTAGAGTGTGCGCTGCAGCCAAAGATTGCAAAAATCAATAAAAACCTCTTATTTTGTCAAGGTCATTGAATTCGGTGGCAATCGAGAGCCAGTGTACGACTTCCTATTAGTAACCTAAGTCCTATCTCTTATCGTTACCGAGATACAGCGACTTATTGGCCAAAAATTGCAAATTTTGCCCACCCCCACCTCATTTAGCACCCTCGTTTGGGGTGACCCCCTTCAATTTTATGAAAAATCTTTACGGTTCCTGAAACTAGTCTTCCAGGCAGCTGACGGTGAAGATTTGGTGATCCTAGCTTGCATCGTTTTTGACTGATCCACGGACAGAATTGCGATGGCTAAGATGCACTGAAAGTAGTAGCTGCTTTCACGCGTAAAAATGCTGTGAATAAAAATGAGCATATATCGAGCAATAGGTTCCATTTATAAGCAAGTTACACTGATCGCACACCCGTGGAAGATCCCGAATATGATTACAGTCAAGACGTAATTCTTCGAGTGTTCTTTCATGGGTGAAAACATCGCTGGGCACATCATTCAGATTGCTATGCCGGTAGTCGAGTCCTGTCGTATCATCATCTTGGTTTTGTCGACGCATGCACATAAGCATGCAATGTTTGCGCCATGAAGACATGATGACCTACGTTCAACCACAAATACAAGTCTCATGTGAAACTTCAGGCAGTGGCTGCGTGCAGACACCGCATAATCACAAGCTGAATCTTAGAACTGATGATAGAAACTTCTTAGCTAGGATGCTTTTTCACTTTTAGCCTTTTTAGACAAATAATTTTATCATCACACATCGTACGTTATTTAATTATCACTTTTTTTTAATTGCTTATTTAATTTTACTGCACTTCCTTTCTGATGCCCACACCCTATGTTATAATGAATTAACTACTGTACTGTTTTGCATCATACAATTCGTCGCAGTTATTTGTTCCCAATATAGGACTAGTTTACGTAATTTTCATGGCGGGCTGACTACATTTGAATTCAACGAATATTGTATTGTACTGTATTGCAGAGCTGCTCTGTACCCCATGTCACGAAACACCACAATGACACCGCTGGCACCATAGTGAGTGAGTGAGTGAGTGAGTGAGTAAGGTTTAACGTCCCACCCGACACAGTATAGGTCATTTTGGGGACGGCCTTTCCAGCCAAAATGCACACAAACACATAATAATAAAACAGTAAGTTTAACCTTTACAATAATGACAAAGAAAGTTTAACCTTTACAGAAACACAAAGCACCAGAAAACAAGCACCAAATATAATCACATTCCCATCAAGCATAAAAGGTTAAAGCTAGGGCTAGGGTTAGGTTTAACAATCTGATGTGATCATATATTTACTGTCAATGTGGTCGATGTGACTAGTGCAATATTTGTGACGTGCCTCTATATCCACTGCAAGTACATTGGTCAAGAGAATGATCACGGCTCGTGTGATATCGTTGTTTAAAAATAGATGATGGCTTAAGTAAGATTTAAAGTTAGGTTACAGTTAGCAACTGGGTTAGAGATAAAAACCGGTTTAGTATTAGGGAAAAATTCGTGACTACACTGTATACTTATAACTGACAAGTTCTGGGAGCAGTTCTGTACACAATAGATAAAGAACAGCTAAGCGCTGCATAAAGCACTTGCCAAAACGTTGTCGAAAGCTTAGACACCTTAAACCAATCATAATGTGACATTTACTGCTGTGATAACTCAATTTCCAAGAGATGCAGCAAAAAACGAAGATCTGACATAATAATAAATATTTTGGTGGCCAATGCCTTTCTGAAACAGATAAAACAGCACTATGGTATTGTATGTGTTTGCTGGTACTGCTTTTAGATACAGTACAGAAAATAAATCTGTCAACACGGTTTCATGAAGGGTAGATCATGTCTTAGCAACTTGCTGGTTACACTTGAGAACTGGACTACAGCCTTGGAAGAAAGTTACGGTTTAGACATATTTTACTTGGACTATCAGAAAGCTTCTGATGCAGTACCACACAAAAGACTACTCCCAAAGTTGGAGTCGTTTGGTATTGGTCAGCAAGCTTTAAGCTGGATACAAAGTTTTTTGACAAATCGCAGAATGAAAGTATCAGTAAATGGCAGTTGATCGGGTTGGACTGATGTGCACAGTGGTCGATACTCGGTCCTTTGCTGTTCTTCTTTATGCAAACAATTTACCGAACAAAGTCAGGTGTGGCATACAGATGTTTGCAGATGATACAAAACTGTGGGCCACAGTGCAAGACAAGAAGGACCAGAAGAAACTTCAGAAAGATATAGATAGCCTGGAAGAATGGTCCAAAACCTGGCTACTAAAATTCAACTGTAAAAAGTGTAAGGTGATGCATATTTGGCACAACATACAGACCTGGTATCAAATGACCAACAATGGGAAAGCATATACATTCACCAAAACACAGGAAGAAAAAGACCTGGGTGTGTACATAACCAATGATCTGAAGTGGAATAGTCATTGTGTGACACTCCGCAGCCTTACCCGGTGCTACCCTGGTCTCATTCCATCCTACGTCATCTTGCATACTTACTTCTGTGTCCGTGGCACAGTTCCCACCCCCACCCACTGTACCGCCTCTACCGGTGTGGGCCATGGACCTATCAGATGTCACATCTCGTTTCCATAGACCAAGTCTGCTCCGGTGACAGACACTTGTTGGCCCATGGTTGGAACGGGTGTTCTTGCCTGTAAAGGTGTTCGGCAAGATTAGTGTCCTACTTTTTAAGAACTCCTTATGTCATGTTCAAATTTGGTGCTGTATTGCAATTGTTCCACGTGGGATCTCTCCACACGGTATTATTTCACAAACAGCAATCGGCGAATATGTGGTAGTGAATGTAGACGGACTTGGTCCGCCACGTACTTGAAAATATATATTTGGTTGTGTGAAAGACAATTTTGTGTGGTGTGGGTTCGTTTTGGTCGCCTAACACACTATGGACCTATACCTTCCAAGTCGCGAACAATCCCCGCCACTCTACTACCTATCTACGACAGACCTATCAATGGACCCTATGACAGACGACAGACCTGTTGGGGGGGGGGATCCTACCAAGGTGCACTCTTGGTAAGTGCTCGACACAACAACAACGATGCACCTATTCGCAAGTGGACGATCGATTTACTTTAGACCCTAAAAATGTAATTCAGTATTTTTATAAATTAATAGACTTGAAATTATTATTCCAAAAAATATAAATAAGACTTTCCCAGAAAGTTGCAATGTTTATGTGACCTTTTATGGCCGAAATGAATTTTTTGGTGCAATTTCAAAGTTCCGGACATTCTAAGCTCATTGTCATGCATATTCATAGCGATTCATACGCATCACGTATTTTGGTCTTTCAAAGTGCGATTTTTGGATTTATACAAAATATAGGAAGCTACAAATTATTGGAAACTCTTTGTAAAAGGGTAAATCATCAATCGATTTGTGACATTTTAATGCATGCTAGAGGTATTGGACTTTAAATCCAAATAGGACAGTTAATTTGACGAAATCTGCCGATGTTCCGAATTGGAGTTATATTTAACCTACAAGAATACGGATTGTGGCATTCTACTAGTAAAAATTCACATTTACTTAGACATTAGGGCATTTCTTCTCGCAAGGCATTATGGGCTTATGCTGCAAGGAGTTCAATTGCAAATTTTTTACGGCCAGGCTGCCGGAAATTTACATGTGACTGCAGGTATGCAAGGTCTGCAGGCATGGGCTAAACAGGGTCGGATAAAATGAGATCGAACAAGAAATTGGTTTTGATGCACGCTCCACTATGCTATAGAAGATAGTTACATAGAGTGACTAATACGACAGCTAGAGAGCATTAAATGACCTTGTCATGTGACAAAACTCTGTTACAATTGTAGTTAAGCAGCATTGAAGGCTATGCAAGCTCTGGGATTGGTAAAAAGAAGCTTAAGTCAGTTGGATAAGCACAGCTTTGTAGTGATGTACAATACATATGTTAGACCACATCTGGAATACTGCGCTCAAGCCTGGAATCTACATCCGTTTGGAATAAGTACAAAAGCGAGCAATGAAATTGGTGAAAGAAGTTAAACATTTGAAGTATGAGGACAGATTAAAGGCACTGCAGCTTTTCTCATTAAAATACAGAAGACGGTGAGGCACATTAATTGAGACCTACAAAATATTAACAGGCAAAGTCAACACCGGATGAGAACAGTTTTCTACATAATCATCCACGTCACTTAAAGGATACAGTTTGAAGCTATTCAAGCCATTCGCATCAAGACGTTGTCGCAAAGAATTCTTCTCGCTGTCAGTCGTAGATGAATGAAATTAGCGATCAAAGCATGATGATAGTCTATTGGCCTACTGAGATCACGGATCTTAGGCTATTCTAGAACTTTTAGATGGCATGAGATCTACACAGGGAATGTTAATCTGGATTCTGGAGCTAGCTACAAATTAGCCGACGTTGGCAGCGGAGTTCAATAGCAATAGCAATGTACTCCAGATACTGAATATGATGCTGTGTGACATGGCTAGCTACAAATATACTGCATTTCAACAGCGATCTCATCAGCGTCATTTTCTAGAATGAGATAGCGATCTCACTGTAGAGACATTTCTACAATGAGATCGCCGATCTTAGGATGATGATAGGTCTAGCCTAAAGTATTCCGATCTTATTCCAGAATTCCCAGCTAGCACGAGATATTACACAGTGATTGATCTGTGGACGGCATAAAACTAGCCTAATCTTAGGGATGCATCGACCAAATTTTCTTTTTTTCTATAGTGCAACCAATGATGTACTCACTCACTCAAAGTGCAGTCTATTCTCACTCCTTAGTTCACGTCGTTTTAATCAGTATTATCCACGACACTAATTCAAACCATCTGTGATTCAAACAGTACAACCTTCGAAACCAAAAAGTAAACAAACAGCATGGGGCTTTGCAAAATAAGTAAAGCTAACGTCATACAACGTGAATGAATGCCGCCCCCGCTGTCTCCTTTTTGCTGTCAGTGATGAGCTTCAATATCACAAATCAATCATTGCAATCAATCAATCACAATCCCTACTTGTTTTGCAGTATTGCTATTACTGGACGTTGTAAACTGATTCCCGAGGTGGCAGCACCGTCGAACAATGTGACAGTGGAGACAAGCTTGCAGTATGAGCCGACTCCCTTTCCATTGTCCTTGTTCGACAACAAAGATCAGAAGATAAATCAGGCAAACAAAGCAGGCTCTACCAAGACAAACCTAAAGGAGTTAACAGATCCACTTGACCTCACTGACAAATCCGGCGGCACCCTGGTGATTGACAGGCTGATAGCGGATGGCTTCTCTACGTGGTAAAGTGGGAACATCAGACCTGGCAGGAGATCGCCAACAATTACCTGAGATTGCAGTGACCAGCGGTGCAGCTGCAGGAAGAATGGGGCCATGTGCCTCTTGGTATGTGGACTGTGTAAAGGCACTACATGCAAAAATTGCAGTCATGATGGTTTTGAGTCTGCTGGAGAAGACTGACAATGATACTTGAACTTTTGCACTTCTGATGCTGTGAATCAGAATTAGCTCTACCTTCCTACCTCGAATGCAAGCCCCAAGTATAGCCTTTTGTCTCTCAAGGAGTGTTCCTGGTGAAATTTACAATTTACTCAAAAATCATGAAGATACCATGACTAGATCCCTACCAAATGAATGAATACAAAATGTTTTAAGTCAATTTCTGAAAAAAATCAGTTATCGGGTGCCCTAAATTGAGCACGTTTTTTCAAGGTTTTCCATGGGAGTTCAATTTTAACATTTTAACATGCTATTACATGCCTTTACAAACATATTGGTGAAGAAGTTGTTTGGTAGCAATATAGTTCACAGATTTTCATATGTTTCCCTTACCATAATACCAGGTACCAAGAAACGACTAAGTTCAAAGTTTTAATCATTAACCTTTAATCGGGTTACTAACAACACTTGCAACAGATAAGTTAGTGTGTGCCAGGGACAGAGAGATAGCCAAGACACATAGTGTACAGCCTATGATGGCCACACAATAAGCAACACAGTGACAGAAAAAGACAAACTTATAAAACCTCACAACCTAAAATACTGTACTAACACAGACTAGCTAAGTTACAAAATAAACTGATATGTCAAAAATATGTCCAACATTCAACTTCCTATAATGCAAAATCATACAGTACAATAAGTAAATGTGTAACAATTGCCTAAAAGCAATATTTACCACAAAACTTTGAATAAAAGCTGTGCCAAACGCTGGGTCATGCATACGGGCCTAGGGTCAATATAACTTGTACTAACAGAAGCCAAGTCCTGGTTACATGGCGGGTCCTGGATATAAGTTGGGTTCCAGATACAAGTCGCAACGATTAGGATACATGTGATACATAGGAAAAAACAGTTTTCTGATTCTTCTGAAGATATGGTGAAGTAGGCCCCGGGGGTCAATGTAACGTATACTTACAAAGGCCAGGTCCTGGAAAAACGACCAGGTTCCACATACAGGCTGTGGGTCAAGGCAGATTGTACTAACAAAAGCCAGCAACTTCTATTCCATGTTTTATGACATACAACACAGAGAAGCTGTGTTCAAAACATGGTACTCAAAACACAAAAAAGTCATCACATTTTAGCTGACAAAATCCGTAAGCAAAGTCTTTGAGCAAAAAAAAACATCAAAAATATCATGTACAGTACAGAAAACTCAAAGCGTACCAGTACATTTCAACTTATTTGATAATCCATACAAACAGTTTTTGCGCAGGAAACAAGTACTTATACCTCATTATGCTGCATCAACAATACACAAAGCACCAATAATTAGCTTAGTATTACCTGAAATTGGTGGTGGTTCAGCATAACTGGCAACATCGTTTGTCACATCAAGGAAGTTGATCAACGCCAGGCCTGGTTAGTACTTGGATGGTGACCATCCCGGTATGTAACCAGCCACCCAGATCAACTCAGCCCTCAGCCTGGCCATCCCTCCGTGGGTAAGCTGGGACAACAGGCACACCGCATGATGCACTAGCCACATATCCGTGATCTCGCAGTGCAAAAACTGGTGTCTGGCTGAGGGTTAAGGAAACAAAGATCAGTCTTAAGGCTCGGCAAGGATTTTACACTCGCATTTACATATCTGCAATTAGAACAGAACGTTATTAAAACAACTAAAATAAAAATCCATATCATGATGATACTGGACTTAGACACTTCTTTGCAAAATTTTTCCAGGATATTTTTCCTGATGCCCAACACATAGACCACCAATGCACTAAAAGCAGCCAAAATTCTTTAGTCAAAACCTGGGACTATTAAAACCAATCTTCAAATGGAAAAATATCACAAAGCACCAGCATCATCAATTCATCATCTAACTGACAAGATGCCTGCAGGCCTCAGTGTAGCCAGTCTCGCCCGGACCTCCAGCAAACTTGCTGTCATTAACAAAATCAAGAAAGGCCTTCAATGGGCAGACGGAAGATGCTACAAGACCTTTGCAAAATGACACGCGACTGGTGACATCTTCACCATCGTGCAGTACTCGTAGGCCAGCCTCCATATCAGAATATGTCTCCTTCGTCGGTGCATATAACTCAAACACAAGCCGGGAAGCATATCTTGGCCAGGCGCCGCTGCTGACTTCAAACACCGCTGCCAAAGGCTCAATGCTTGAATCATGCCCCGAGTACAAAATAAACTTCGGCAACGAATTACCATTAAAAGCCAAAGCCTGCTGCTTCATGCGGTGTGCAATCTCATAAACAAGTGGCTGAAGTTTGAGTCGTGCAAGACGCTGGTAGTCAACATCAGACACCGTTAGCCGGCCAATCTCATCTGTTACATGAAACACATCGCGCACAAACTCGGCTCCTAGACAATCGACGGCGAAGCCGTGGCAGAAATGTGCCATGGCCACGTCGAACACATGTGAAAGTCGAGGAAGCTTGTCAACAGTCAATCGTAGTCTTGCTGCAATACGATGCACAGCCGGCAGGTCACGAATGCTGCTGCTTCTCTGACCAAACGGCACCGAAAATGCATCGAGGAAGCCGGATTCCACCGCTGCGCAAGCGCACTGATGTCCAGTCTGCGGAGTGCACAATGTATTGTTGTCCGCCATCTGCAGTGCCGACATACGCGACACATCAACGTCTGGTGCAAAGCCGTGCATGAATGCAACGGCACTCTGGAATGTCCGACTGTATTTCGTAGCACGTATCAGCACCTGCACGCACATACATCATGAACTATTATTTTCAATTTTTGTTTTGACTGCAGCTATCTGTAATTGAAAAAAATCCGCATTTCTGACATACTGCATGACCACATACAGCATACTGCACTTCACTTTGCATGATGCTGTTCTTCAGGGTTCCTACAGGTCTTCCGTTGCAAAATTTCCTGACTTTTCCAGTCATGAAATGACAACTTCCACGACGTTATCGAAACAATAATACAGCACAAATGTCAGAAATGCAAACAACAAAAGCTGAAACACTTCTAGCGTTTGGATTTTCGATGGAAGCTGCAAAATTGCTTGCTTTTAAATATTTTGAGACACAAAAATTCACAGATATCTGCAGGCAGCATGATTCAAGATCATTTTTCCTGACTTGTCCCTGACTTTTAAAAAAATATTTTTTCCTGACCTTTTCCTGACCACAAAACTTCCCTCACTTTTTCCAGTTTTCCCTGACCTGTAGGAATGCTGGTTCTTGTTTACAACATTTTGCAAACAGAAGTGTTCCATGATGCCTGGAATGCACTAAATTAATTTTTGGTTGGAGCCCCACACTTAACACTGCTGGGGGTGCTCACGACACTCTATCCCTCAGACCCTCTAGTTGGCTCCCATCCCCATTCCTCACCCCCTTTATGCCTGTAAAATGTCGTTTTCGATACCTATGACTCCTCACTTTGATTAGAGGGAAACTTGCTCCAGGTTTCGGAGGGATAGATGATAGTACTTGTTAGTATTAGAAGACCTGTTACATAACTGTATGACTACAGTGAAACATGCAATGTAGAATAGAAGCTCTCTGGTCTAACCTGCTGGCTAAAGCTGTCACCATCAGTATCAATCAGCTTGTGTCTTGTAATATAAGCCTCATGCAAAAATGCACCGTTCAGTATGTGCTGCTCAGCTCCCAGTGATGTAAGCTCACCCAGTCCGCAGTCAGCCTTATCTGGATACAAGCTGTAGCCAGCAAAGCTGCCTCTGCTACAAACATGGCCAAACTCTGCCATCTTTCGCAGGAATGCTGTTGTCAAACTGGCATTTGTGTCCAGCTGTGAATGACTCTGGAGCTGACAATGAAACGGTTTATTTACAACGTTCGGCACGGAATGGAGCGGACTTCGGTCGCCATGCCGGACAATCACATGCACCGACAACAAACGCAGCTCATCGGAGCCCAATGCTCCTGGATCGACAAACGGCATAAATGTCAACAGCTGTTAGCATTCTATCATATGACTACAAACCAGGTAACAAGCTAATACAAAATATAAAAATAATATAAAAATCAGCTATATGT
>Ga0209671_1000162_pt1 | contig 34815 bp, 22 predicted proteins | sample WorMetHERISLAND2_2_FD_187401 | JGI IMG/M metagenome (GOLD analysis project Ga0209671, IMG submission 187401) | Marine gutless worms symbiont microbial communities from Max Planck institute for Marine Microbiology, Germany - Olavius geniculatus... | ecosystem: Host-associated > Annelida >...
CAGTCAGTGTGATGCGGGCAATATCATTTTTTGTAATTTTTGCTGTTTTCGATGTGCAAGTCCTTAAATGTTGCCGTTAACAAGTGTATAAACTGATGTTTTGTACATTTATCTCAGTAATGGTGAGAGATAGGGTTTAGGTTACTATTAATCACTAATAGGAAGTCATACACTGGCTCTCGATTGCCGCCGAATTAAATGACTTTGAATTACCTAGAATGCCAAAATAGGAGGTTTTATGGGTGTTTTTGATGATTTTGAGCTGCGACACAAGTCTATATCATTCACAAGGTGGTGCCACGGAACTATCGTTATGCGATCCAGATAGAGAATTTGGCATTTGTATATTAACTTAGCATGAACAGCGCAATTTTCAGCTAAACTACTGAACCGGAACTGCTATAGGCTTTCGTGCATCTTGTGAGCATTAGCTCAAATTTCTTATAACAGATGTTGTGCGTTAGTTTAACATTACAAAGCAAAACATATTGATGAGTGAATTTTGCCCTGACACTGAGTGATTTTTCGCTTTATCGTTGTTTTGTGTACTGTAATTAGAGTTGTAATCGCATAGTAAGTGATGTGTTTTGCAATGGTGGGGGGAAGTTTAGGAGTTGGGTTGTCGGAAAATTTTTTCTTGTAGGAAAATTTTTGTTCAGAAATCCCAAATCTGTAGCTGAAAAATGCCATTTTGGAGACATTTAGTGGCAAACTTGAAATTTTGTGCATCCGTAATTTTCAGCTAAACTACTGAACCGGAACTGCTATAGGCTTTCACGCGTCTCGTGAGCATTAGCTCAAATTTCTTGTAACAGATGTTGTGCGTTAGTAATCTTTTGTGTCGGAAATTTTCAGTGTCAGAAAAAAAGCAAATTTTTGCTTTTATACTTTTTATTGCTACTGGTGTTTACTGTCTTGTGTGAATCAGGCAGGCTGATTCGCATCGTATTCGGCTTTGAAATGAGTAGAATATGCAGTCACTCCATCATGACAAAGTCTGCTTCAGGTGAACATTTCTACATCACGATATCAGTAAGATATCAACTGACAACTGACAGTAGCATGTAGCTTGTTGTCATGTAATCTGTCGTCATTCACAATATTGATTTTTATTAGTTGGATTTTTTAAATGTGTACTGTGTAGCTTTTTTGTTTAAATTTTTTACTTTTAATCCAACATACCAACAGTTGTGTTTATGCATGTCATCCATCTGTTTTGGATATTGCGTTGCTAAGTTTCTATACGATGGGCGTTCAAAAAGTTCTGCAAGTCGATATGTTAGACTGAAAACCTTTTCAAAATTTATACACCAACAAGTTTACAGCTAAGCTTCACTGATTTTTGTATGTGCTAAGTTTTGTGCTTGGATATATTATTGTATTGCATATCTGTTTTTCTGTCTGTCTAGGCTTAGTTTTGTACTGACTTCTTGTCAAATTAAAGTGGTCATAAAGCTAAAATTACCCAGCAAGCTGTTCGTGACTCTGGCTTCATACAATAAGACCACCCTACATGCAGCAGAGACGTGACTTACAGTAACTATTATTTTTTTTCTAAATTTGAAAAATTTTCTCTGTGATGTCCGCTATCCAAGCAATAAATGACACAAGTCTGTGGTAGAAGCCTGGCTGGTGGGACCGATATAAAACGCCTTATGATGTCCTAATTTACAATGACGTCATATCTGCTTTAAGCTCACATAAGTTCTGGAGAAATATGCGTTTTGCTGGTCTATTGATATTTAAAAAAATTTCAGTCTAACATATCGACTTGCAAAACTTTTTGAACGCCCCTCATAGGCTTTTGGTAGCAGTTTGGCCACAATTTGCATGGCAAAGTTTTGGTTTTACACACTGGTTTTTTTACTAATGTACCATTAATTAGTTCTTGCTGATAACATTGTTGTAGCCTCTTGTGCACTGAATCAGTGCACAGTTAAGAAGCTGCTCACTCGCTCACTTGCCTGCTGACTTCGTTTTCAGTTGTTATTCATGTTCTGCTCGTCTTTGTTCTTCACTTACAGCACTTGTTGAGTACAGGCTATTCACACAGGCTATCGTGTATTGCAAAATGTGCCAAATTTTGGCTCATTCCTACTTTTTGAAAGATATTGGTGTACTCTGCGCAATAGGGAGAAGTTATAATATTGCATCATATAAATTTTATGTCTCGACATCAGTGACATAACCCAGGCTTCTGTGGAAAATGGTTGGTAAATTAATATACGTACATGTCTGTATTAGAAATGTCGGTGTAGTTAATGCGTATATTTTCAGGTGAGTGGAGGAAGGGATATAAGCTATTTCCGGAGCAGATACTTGCCTTCGTTGCTAATGCAAGCTCAGCCACACGTCTTGAGGTTAGCTACTACTTCAGTGCAATACAGAATGTAGTTATGTAATATTAATTTGTATGGTCAGTTTGAGAAATTATATCGCTCACTGTGATTTCCAATTCATGAGTAAAGTGAGTTATCTGGGGCGGTATGCATAACAACGTCGTAGCTTAGTTTGGATGTAAGGCCTACGTCGAGACTAACTACTTCCAAACTAGAAAGTTACATTCGACGGCATGCAAAACGCTGTCGTAGTGAGCGACTAGCTAGTTGCGACTTAGTTGACGTCAGGTAAGTTTGACTCTGGAATTTCCTGGCTAAACGCACTCTGCCTCGCCTGGCCTGCGGCTAAAAATAGATATGTCCTGACTTGTCGTCTGGTGCAGTCTCGGGCGTGCTTGAGCCTAGTTACAGCTCCACGGGCTAAGTAAGAATGCGCGATGTGAATAAGTGAAATTTATCGAGTGCTGAACGTTTTATTCGGCAACTTTTAACACTGCAATTAGTTTCAATAGTATAATTGACTTGCCTTAAGTCCTTTACGATGCATGACGTGATTGCAGCTTCTCCTTAGCGACGTTAGTTTACATTGACAACGACCGACTAAATATTTACGTCAGGTCGCTGGAGCGACTAGAGTTAGTTCAAACGTAGGCGTCTGACTAGTGCCACGTCATCGTTATCATACCGACTTAGCGCTACGTCTGACGTAAATCGATTTTAGTTTGGAAGTAAAGTTACGACATTGTTATGCATACCGCCCCTGATGTTTAGTTATTGATGGCTGGCATTGCACTAAGTTACTGTCACGAAATAAAAGTAACATTATAGTAGTTCTTTACAACGAATGTGACGAAGTGGTTATCTGTGGAGAATGAACTCTGATAATCTTTCAGAAAATATTTGTCATTTTGTCTAGACATGTTTCAGCTACCAATGCATCAGTAAAAATGACACTAAATAAGACTGATGAGAGTCATCTGTTTCGAATCATGGGACTGTTGAGTTAAATTTAGAAGACTAGCTGTTAAACAGTTCTTCGGCAGTGTGCGACATCTCCAAATCTACTATGTCACAGGCATCACTGGCCGATGTAGAAAGTTAATGCATTAATAGTGGAAATAATGTGTGTGCCCTACACAGCCTATGTTTACAGTAATTGCATTGTTCTAGCAGCCTTTTCAATCTGTCGGTGCAAAGAAATCAAAAGTAACACTAGAAGGTAAAATTATAAGTATAAAAATTACTTAACTTGTACTGTATGTTGACAACAGCTGCAGTATACATAACCGGTTGCTGTCAGTTGCTGGGATCGATGTACTTAGATTTTGTTTGCAGTGGACCTTCAATCATGCATCGCTGTCGCGCGTTTCCCTTTGCGTTAGCTAGGCTTTTTGTAGTTGACTTAATGTTGTGATGTCAAAACTTAAGAATCACAAAACCTAAAAAAAACTTAGGTTTTGTCAAACCAGTTTTCCGCCATGATGGACACTGTTGACTGTGCTGTTGTAGATTGATAGTGCTGAATCTGTGTCCAAGTACTTTGACTCATTCAGGAAGATTGCATCCACTGATGCACACGAATTCACGTCATCTTCATCAGTGTAAGTCATATTCTCGATGAATATTCACATACTCACTGCTACATAAATCTCACATCATGTTTCCATTTGTATTTAATCAGTCACTGTTGTTTGGGTTACTCTCGGTTTGGTCAGGTTCTGAAAGATGAACGTTGGATCAATATTGGGGCAGGACAGGGGATGCTTTTTCGTCTAATACCACTTTGCGGACCTGTGCACTGGCATGAATTGTTTTCCCCTGACTCATTTAGTTTTTTACTTGATTCAATGTTTTTACTGGGTCGGTTTTTACGCACGTTTCAGCATGTCTTAGCCATCGCAATTCTGTTTATCTGTCTGTCTGTCTGTCGCACGGGTCGACCAGTCAAAAATGATGCAAGCTAGGATCATCAAATCTTTACCTTCTGCTGCCCGGAAGACTCTAGTTACAGGAACCGTAAAGCTTTTCCATAAATTTGAAGGGGGTCACCTCGAATGATGGCACTAAATGAGAGGGGGTGGGCAAAATTTGCAATTTTTGGCCAATAAGTTGCTGTATCTCAGTAACGGTGTGAGATAGGGCCTAAGTTACTATTAATCACTAATAGGAAGTCATACACTGGCTCTCGATTGGCGCCAAATTCAATGACCTTGAATGACTTTGAACGCCAAAATAGGGGGTTTTATGGAATTTTTGGCAATTTTGGGCTGCAACACAAGTCTATATCATTCACAAGGTGGCGCCACGCTACTATCGTTATGCGATCCAGATAGAGAATTTGGTATTTGTATATTAACTTAGCGTGAACAGCGCAATTTTCAGCTAAACTACTGAACCGGAACTGCTATAGGCTTTCGCGCGTCTTGTGAGCATTAGCTCAAATTTCTTGAATGACCTGGCCTTCCCCATCTGTTTTGTTGATTTTTTTTAGCTCTGCTTAACAACTCTGCCCGTTTTACTACTGAAATTCCAGTGAGTTTCATTGATTTTGTACATTCTAGATTTATGTTACGATTTTTCAAAGTTATAATTTGCAAGCCTGGTCATTGGTATATGGAAAGAACTATAATCATTTTGACTTTGTCAGTTTCTGGGCCAGGTCAATGGGTACATCTCTTGTAGAGTATTTGTAGGGTTGGGTTTTTGCCGGCGAAAAAAATGGTTTCTGCCACTCAAGAAGTTTAAACCACCAAAACTTGGTTTAAACTGCCGTGTACTAGAATGCGCTCTGTACCATAAATTTTGGCACTGTAAGTTGATAAACATGCAAAATTCATACCATTTTAGAAGAAAATTCACCATTTATAACACGATTGCAACTTTGTTACAGAATGACTATGAACAAATAAATAGCCTATAAAATCAATTGGTTTTGTGTGTAAATGTGTGAAAAATTAGTACTGAAACTCTCGTAAGACCTGTTTATGCTGCACCGCAGTTCAATCCGCTTTGACATAAATGTGTCAACTGTGAGTATTTGTATTTGTGCTGTGTTTCAGGCAGCCATCGGCATCCACAGCGACATCCACAGTGACTGGCGGACCACCTGTTAACCGAACGGATGAAGCAACTGAAGTCCTAGCTACATTGCAGACACCAGAAACTGAATTCCTGGCTACAACACCGCCACAAGAATCTCAAGTCTCGGTTACAATACAGCCACAGTCAGCTGATGTCCTGGATACATACACAGTGACTGTCCCAGCTGATGAAGCAACTGAAGTCCTAGCTACATCACCACTATCTGACACAGCTAGTGAAGCAGATAAAGTTCTGGCTACAAGGTGGCTGCATAATCATGCTGATGAAGCAGCTAAAGTCATCTCTACAGTAGAGCCGCTGACATACCCAATGACTAGCCCAGCTGATGACGTAAGTCAAGTGCTGGCTACATTGCCACTTTCTGACTCAGCTAGTGAAGCAACTAAAGGTCTGGCTACAAGGTGGCTGCATAACCCCGCTGATGAAGCAACCGTAGTCGTAGCTACAACACAGCCGCTGACATATACGGTTTCTGAGAGATCACCAGCCGACAATGCTACTGAAGTTCTGGTTACAGTACAGCCACTGACACATGCAGTCACTAGCCTAGCCGATGAAGCAAATCAAGTCCAGACTACATCACCACTTTCAGACTCAGCTAATGAAGCAACTAACCTAGCTGATGAAGCAACTCAAGTGCCGACTACAAGTCTGTCTGAGACTGTGACCGTAGCGGAGCCAGCAGTGCCACGGTGTCAGAGGAAGTTTACCCTTCGCTCTCGCAACAGACCGACACCAGCACCACCCCCACATCACGAGTCTTTTTCACCCATCAAACACTGTGAGACGGTGACGGTGTGCGCTGGTGTTGAGCCTATGAAGACTTCTCCACTCAAGCCGAGCAGGAGACTGGCGCTGAAGCGACGGAGAAAACCGAGTGCCCAGCAGTCATCCGGCGATGATATCCCAATCTCAGGCAAGAAGCTGCTGCTTATCGAGCCTCCGACGATGCCAGGTTTAGTGAAGAATGGCGGGTTGACAGAGGTTCAGTCTGCTGTCGGTGCAAGTGTAGCGATGGGGAAAAATCTTTCATCGAGATCAGCCAGAAAGCGGCGTCCGAGAGCGGACAATATGACGATGGGGAAAAATTTATCACCGAATTCTCGTGGAGAGCCGCGTTCAGTGGGCAACGTAAAACATTCGAGGTCAGACAACAGCAACAACAGTCATGACGATGACGCTAATGATGATGATAATAATGAGAGTTACTCGTCTGATGAGGAAGTTGTCATCAAGGTGACGGTGATATCGGCACGGTCCCGTGCTGAGCTCAACGGTGCCGGTGACGGGAATTCGTGCAGCTCATTCAAAGATTATGACACCAACGCTCGCCGGCTGTTGAAGGAGTACGACGGCATGCAGTCGGTGGATGTGGAAGAACTCTTTGACAAGAGGAACATGACTGAACTGCTTGGTAGCAGTGAAGCGATCGTTATTGATGATGACGACGAGTGGTCTCAGATGCCGAATCAGATTGCTTCCGTCAGGTCCACTTTACAACGTTTTCTGTGAAAAGTTTGAATAGATTGTATAGCTCAGTATCGGAAACCCATTGCAGAGCTATGGAGCGTCACCTGCCATGTGCAATCAGACAATGTTATGCCACCTGTAACTGATTAAAATCTGATCAGAATTTTGGACTTCTTTACTGTAATCTAATTTTTTTGCATAGAACGTGTCATCAGGATTTTTATTTGTATAGTGTTTGTTTAACAGTCTGCACTTTGACTACACAGTTTGTGTCGGCTACTGAATCATCGTCACCTTTACAATTTCACTTTAGTTTGCAAAGATATAAACAAAGAGTAGATGAATTCTGCAGTTTTTGTGGTTTTTCTTGAATACAGAAATTAATCGAAATTAATCTATTTACTTACTGATTTATGGAAATTAGTGGACCAATTTTTAATTGGTAGCAGCTCTACATATAATTTTGTATATCATATTTTGGTATTTTTTGAATGCTGTGAATCAGATAGCACCCTATTGCAGGCTGGATGTGGTCCTTGAGTTTGCGGTGTAAATGGTTTATGTGTTGTTTATTGCAGGGATGCGTCTCGGTTAACGTTAAACCAGCTGTCCTACTTGGTATTATCACACAAAACATATCTGACCAACATCTTTCGCAGCAAGGTAACACACTTCATATGTCTTACGCGTTTTCTAGAATAGATCAACTCAGCCTTTTACCTTTTGTCCTACTGTAAAATGGGTGTTAGCTTTCAACTGTGTAATAATGTAATATGGAGTGAACGCTGGCAGCATACAGACAGTGATGTGGATCAAGCCATTTGGCTTGCTCTGTAGGCTTTCATCTGTGCAGCCCGACCCTTTACTGCATTTATTTTTTGCTACAGTGACCGACCTCACAATAAATACTATTCTCAAGGTCACTGGACATCAGAGAACTGGAGAAAATGATGTGTACCGGTAGCTGGTAGCTTTCTTACATGTTTACCTGTGACTGGTGGATTACGTGCAGCTGGCATAGTGTGCCCACTGCACTACGAGCACTATGCCCAGCCTAGCCGTTGTTTGGCCTGGTTCGCTGTGGGTGTCTGCGACTGTCAGCAGCCATGTGAATGGCTACCTACGTGTTACGATTACATTTTTTATTAGCTCAGCTCCTCCAAGTGAACTTGTTGCGGCTTGTTTTGATGTATCCATGGAATGAAATTTGGTATGTAGGTCAATAATTAGCACACAGCTGTTCGACATATGACCACAGATTCAATGTTAGAGGTCTTCAAAGTTAGAAATTATTTTTTATCGCAGTATGCGTCTTCCCCCATTTGCAGTTCAAGTCGGCAAATGATTACTGATTCTTATATTGAGCCTTGGCTTGCATTGTCCTGTTTGAGGATCAGAGATCACCAACATGAATACCAAGGCTCTCCACGTGCTTCTGTATTCTGCATTTTGATTATTGAACAGTCTTTAATGGCTCTAGAAGCCATGTCAGCTGATGGTGAACTGTTTGCAATGTGTACTGTTGTGTACTGTATACACTGTGTCGCAAAAATATGTGCCACGTTTTATTTTTTGAACAATTTTGAGAAACATTGGCTGATTTTTTTGTACAGTTTTTGGCACTCAGCATTACAAAGAAACTTGACTTAAATGACTATTTTGGGCCACCTCACTTTAGTACTGTTGGTAAACTACCTTGTGAAATTCAGAAGTCGTAGTTTGTTTTGTGAAGCTATTCTAAAAGTGAAAGTGGCACATATTTTTGAGGCATGGTGTACATATACGGTACCAGTGCTTTTGTGCTGGCTTCAGCTTCACAGGCGACTACGACTTTATAGCCGTCTACTTACGGCCTCACAGCCGTTGTTTACGGCTTCACAGCCATCTACAGCTTTATAGCCGTTACTTGTAACTTTGTGGTTGCATTCGGGGATGCGCATTGGGCCGAACTGATATGGCCTCAGTGCTGGGCGGGTGTAAGAGCCTGCCCACCTCGAAGGCAAGGCAAGGCAAGGTACATATACAGTACAGGCTTATATACGGTACAGGCTTTTGTTTTTATGTGTTTCAGTCTTCGAGTGACAGACACGCTTGCTACTTAAAGGGAGGCAAGGATCGAAGTAAGTCATTCGTGAATGCTATTTTGTTTGCATCGTCATTGTCCGTATAATGTCTTAGGGCCGGTTTCTGGATCTTTTAGTTAACTGATCAGTTAGTAAACCATCTGTTAATTGTAACTTGCTGATTAAGTTTGTGCACGTTTCTGAACAAGACCTTGACTGGCTGTCAGCTAACTGAGCGGTAAACTGTAGTTGCTTAGCAACGATGCACATGACACTTATCACTTCCGCCTAGTGCAGGCAAGCGTCGTGAATATTAATGAGCGCAAGCCCACATCAGCCAGCCCACGAGCCAGCCAACCGATTGCAGACGGCCATTTTGTCCATTCATGAATGGCTTTTGTAGTAAAATTTGTAGCAGCAAACGTCTCCTCGAGTGTTTTGAAGACATTGCTATACGGTAAAATCGTTTTATAATATCACATTCTTCAATTAGCTGCTTGCAAAATGGTACAAAAGTTGCATTAAATACAATAAGTACGATTGATGGTTAGCTAACTGGCCAATTTTGGCCAGTTCAATTTTTGGCCATTTTGACCGTTGGTTAGTGCAACGGGAAAAGCACGTTATGCAAATCTGTCTGTTAGCACTAACTTGACCGGCCAGTTAAGATCCAGAAACTGCCCCTTAGTGGATAAGTGAATGAGTAAATCTACCAATAGGCCTACTTGTAACTGTCACAGTGAAACAGAAACATTTTCAGTGGTTGTTTAGACTCTTCTAATCTACTGTTTCACTGTTAAGGTAAAATAATTTTAAAATGTTGCTTTTGTCTACTGCCTGCGTGGTTGATGTGGAGGCAGTAAATATATACTTAAGTTGTGGATATCATACTGTTTTTACCATGACTGCATTGAACATTTATATCTTACTTTTTTACGAGGTAATGTACGTGGTTCCTACAGTTGGGGAAAGTCAGGAAAAGTCGGGGAATTTAGAAGTACCATGGAGCAAAAGTTAACAAAGATGCAGAAAAAGTGTTGAACTGTTTTACGCAGACTGCATACAACAGTTCAAAATTTTTTTCTGTTGTCTTCACTCACATATTATTTGTGCCTTCACTTTTCAATTTTTTATGTCACCCTTGTTTTTAGTGTGATTGCAAGCAATTGAAAGCCAACATTGGTATTTTGCATGAACAAATTAGTGAGGGAAAATGATTCATTTTGTTCTGTAAAGTCGGAGAAAAGTCAGTGAAAATGAATTCTGCAGAGTAGTAGGAAGCATGAATGTAGCAACATGCTTGAAATGTGGTGCAATTCATTAGTGAAAACAATGTTGGAATTTTTGATGAGAATGTTTTTGGGTGCTGAAAAAAAATGTGTTTGTCATTTGGCAAATGGTTTGGTATCTATCTTTTTAACTCATGAGTATACAGGGGCCTTATGTTTGTCCATAAATTCCTTAAATTTGACACCTGTTGTTAGACTTCCCTACATAAGCACTAAACAGATCTGTCCTACAAATCTTGAGAAAAATTTAAAATGTATGAAAAAATTACTCACAAGAAATACTGTCAGATACTGGCAAATGACAAGAGACAAAATTGAACAAAAGTTGGCTGCACGTGTAGAAATGTGCTGACACATTAATCGTCACATAATTTCTACATGTGTCAATTTCGTAGATTTTTGTAAACACTTTGTTTTACTACTTACTTGATCAGCTAATTGCAAAATGTCATGATAAGTGTTCTGGACTTATTTGGGGGTTGGTTTTTGGTGTCCTAAAACACTTTTTATGGATTAGGAGCCCTGTGTATGATGTGTGTGTATTTTTTATGCATGTGTATATGTGTGACTAGTGATTGCAATCCCGGGATTGAATTCTCAATCCCGGGATCCGGGATTGAGAAATTTGTAATCCCGGGATCCCGTTTCGGGATTAGGCTCACAGATTGGTCGTCATTTTAATATCCTTAATTGACTTATTTCATGCATATGATGTAGTATAGGCCCATACGGAGAGTATATCCGAACTGCAGGGAGTGATAATGACTGTCAGAATACGAATTACAGTTCACAGCAAAGAGTGGGACTGTAGCACGCATAAATATTTTATTTACCAGATGGCTTAAATTTTTATTTTTGTCATTTAACACGCGAAAAAAGTACGATTTTAATTAATTTTGTAATTTTGTAATCTCGGGATTGGGACGCCGCCAATCCCGGGATTCGGGATTGGCGAAAACGGCCGGGATTCGGGATTGCAAACACTATGTGTGACTGATGTACAGAGGCATTGAACTGGAGGGTTCCTGCGGGCTTATTCCGATGGCCACAGCACGAACGCATTCTCTCAGTGCTCATGCAACTCTTCTGCCACTTCCACGACAAGGTATCAAACAGTTCATCATTTTTTGCAGTTTCAGTTAATAATAAGTAGGGCCAAAGGTTTTCCGTTGAAAATTTTGCCAAATTCCGCAGGCCAGTTCGCAAAATTCCGTGGCTCAATGCGGCAAAATTGTCCAAATTCCGCAGCTTACTGCAGCCTTCCGTTTGTGCGTAAACTAAGCTCTGTTCTGTTAAAAACTTCACTTTTTGGAGGCTGGCATGGCGCTCAGTTATGGTAGCAACATACAAAGAAAAGTATCGATTTTTGATATTTTCAGTAGTGCAGTCTGTCAATTAGTCACATTTTGTTTATTTATGATTGTGCCGTATACGATGGTAATTATTAGTAGGGATGCAGTTTTAGGCAGTTTAGTTTGATTTATCTCCATGATATAGTTAGTCTAATTACGTTATTAAACCGACGATCGTACTAATCATTGGTCATTTCTCAACTTCTCCCGTGAAATTTTGCGGCAATATCAAAATTTCGCGGAAAAGGGCAAATTCTGCAGCTCGGCTCGAAATTCTGCAGTGGTTGTTTTGTAGATCAAATGTATGTACAGTATCAGATTGAATTCTTTTGAAGTGCAAGCAATTCTGCCTAATCGTTTACATTTCTTCATAATGTAGTCTGTCTGTCTGTCTTCATGATCTCTGCTAAAACCGTTTACATACAGGTGATGTCATTGTTGATGTGCAGCTACTTCTGGCCAATTATCGAAGAATATTTATCGATGAGACAAGTGTTTTTAATTGCTTTGTTGACATCAGTACCTGCTGTGCATTTTAATCAGATGTCGCAATCCTAAGATAAATAGTTCTTTTGGCGAACCCTAAAGACAAAACATCTAACCTGGACTTATTTAAATATCAGGGATGTGCACGAGACCTTCTGAGACGAGACCGAGACGTTCAAAATTTTGTCTGAGACCAAGACGAGACGTTGCAGCTTCTGAGATGCTGGCTGAGACCTGTTTTTCGTGACGTATGGGGAACACATTAACAGTAAAAAAAATTATATGGATTAACGGACTCGCACCATGGTAAGAGCGTTCCATTTGTGATATTGTGGGTTTTTGCGCTTTATTTTGACAATATCACTAAATAATTAACGGCTTGCACCATGAAGAATTGCAACTGCAGTGCTGTAGACATGAGCCATTATGTTTATCGCAATTTGCAAGCAACTGAAATTAGTAAACCAAAGCTGATTATAGATGTGTCATCTACATTTGGCTAATAGTATTCATTCTGACATCATACACTTTATCTTCATTGCGACTGTATCATTTTATGACGAAAAAAGACTAACATTACATAATTCTGCTTCATGATAAATAAGTAAGGGCCTAAGCCGAAATGAAAGAGTAAAAACACTAAACGAATATTTCTAAGTCACAAACGTCATGCTGGTTAATATCGCTTTAAATGCAGCTACAGTATGCACGGCGCTCGCCTGCACAAAACGTCTCGACGAGACGCAGTGGCCCGAGATCCGAGACGAGGCCTACTGGGCCGAGACCAAGACATATTGCTCCGAGACCGAGACGTTGAGGATTATGTCCGAGACAAGACGTTAGTACATCTCGAGACCGAGACATTTCGACCGAGACCACATTCCTGTTAATGTTCTTTTAAATCCTTTCTGTTTAAAATGTATTGACGGTGCATTGAACACACTAGACATTTCTTGAAATAATAGCATGCTATATAAATCTTAACTTATTGTTATAAATAAAGTTATTGTTCGAAATTAATTGCACGGTAAACTTTGTGTCTGGACAACACTGTATCTACTGGTTGGCTGTGTTGTTGACAGTACTTTGACTACGTGGTGCGCGTGCTGATGCCTGAAATCCTCATCAAGATCGTAATGCAGATCTATGGAGTGAGCAGTGCCGATGCTGAGGATATGCTGTGGGTTGAGTTGCCTGGTGATTCCGATGACAACTGACTGATCGGATGTGATCGGATGTGCCACGGACACTTGCAGGTTCACTTGTCTTTATGACTTGTTCTGCACTTTACTTTTAGGAGTCACGTGGCTTCGTGGCTTAATGGTTAGGACTCTGGACTTAGCGTAAAAAAGCCACGAGTTTGACTCCTAGTTGGGTCGCTCTCGTGTGCTTACTACTAGAATGGGTGACTATCTGCAAACAGGTAAACCATCTCGGCACATAACCAACACTGAGGCCAACTCACCCTTCCATCCCTTGGGGGCAGGTAAATCATGCCTGGCTGCGGTTAAAGCAGAGCATGTTCGCCTCTGTCGGGTGGCAGGCAACATTATGTCATTGCATATGACAGGCTGCAACCTGTAGCTCTGAGATTCATTCATCCATTCATTCATTTCTGGCAAGCACCACTAAGAGTGCGTAGCGCCGAACAATCGAACATAGACATCAATCTCCAGAGTGGACGGTCTGAGCCAGGTCAACTGCGTCGTCCATATTGAGGTTGCTGAATTTCAGATCCTGCTGGATGGTTTTCATCCAAGTAATACGAGATTGGTTTCCTATAAATAACTGTACACACACTTTACCCCCATTGTCATACATGTAGCTACTGCCAGAAGTAGTCATCCAGCCAGTCCGTCCTGGGCACTTTGCTTTGTCGTTGTTGGGACAAAATTTAGTCGTTACAGGTCAGTCTCCAAGATTCTAAATCTGATTGAGCCATCTTCAGTCTCCAGTCATTAGATCAGCCAGCAACATACGCCTGAAGAGTTTGATGATTTTCGCATTTTGTAACTGTATCACAATCTTGATATTTTTATTAAGATATGGTAAGGTAATTACTTCAGCAGTGCTTTGTGAGCTCTGGTTGTTTTTAGTTTAAGATGTGGCATGTTTTACTGGTGTCATGACACTGATGCAGCATTGCTTGTATATAGTTATTGTATGATGTATCATTATGTTTTTGTTTAGTTATAAATATGTCTTTTGTCATGTGTGCATTTTATGTTGGATATAGGTGTTTTGTTGTGCAGAACATGAAAGACAACATCTACTGAACAATCACGTATCGAGTTTCACACCGGTTGTCGGCTTGGAATAGAGCAGTGTTCTAATCGGCACTCGTTTTCGGCGCCGAGTTTTCGTGCCGATTTCGGATCCTAATTTGCATGACAGACAGCACAGAAGTTCACAGCAGTGTTTTTGTTATCTTAGATGGCTTTTTTACATTCATCGTTTGTGAACTCAGTGCTTAGCTAATGATTATTCAGCATACGATGGTTGTGCCAAACGTTTGTAGCTTAATTTGCAGACAGCAGTTATGTTCACAGCATGTTGGGATGTCGTATTGGTTCATGTTATAGCTGTGTATATTTTGTATAACAGGTATTTTATTGTGTTTTTGTGTTAGTTTATTTGACATTTTTGCTTTTGATTTGTGTTGTCAGTACCGGTGCCTAGAGTGACCTTCCCACAAATGGCCTGGGGCGGTATGCATAACAACGTCGTAGATTAGTTTGGACGTAAGGCCTACGTCGCGACTAACTACTTCCAAACTAGAAAGTCACGTCCGACAGCATGCAAAACGATGTCGTAGCGAGCGACTATCTACTACCTACTAGTTTGACTCTGGAATTTCCTGGCTAAACGCACTCTGCCTCGGCCGGCCTGCAGCTAAAAATAGATATGGCCTGACTTGTCGTCTGCTGCAGTCTCGGGCATGCTCGAGCCTAGTTACAGCTTCATGGGCTAAGTAAGAATGTGCGATGTGAATAAATGAAATTTATCAAACGCTATAAGTTTTATTCAGCAGCTTTAAATACTGCAATTAGTTTCAATAGTGTAATTGACTTGCCAGAATTCTTTTGCGATGCATGACGTGATTGCAGCTTCTCCTTAGCGACATTAGTTTACATTGACAACGACTGACTAAATAATTACGACAGGTCGCTGGAGCGACTAGAGTTAGTTCGGACGTAGGCGTCTGACTAGTGCTACGATGTTGTTATGCATACCACCCCTGCACTGTAGTGAGTGGCATCGGTGTCGTGGCAGTGGGAGGGGAAGGGTGCAAAACACTCCTAAATTTTTGGCTGTTGGAACTCAATATCAGAAAATCTCATTATCACAAACTCTTCGTTGAGAAATGCAAAATTTGAAGCTGAAACCTACCCAAATTTTGGGGAAAATTTGGGAGTACAATCCTTTATCTCTTTTGCCCGAAATTTGGAGTGCCAGTCTTTAGCTGATCTCATGCTACAGCTTATGCTCTAGGTCGACTCAGCCTTCTACCCTCCGTGGGACAGTAAAGTAAGTAGTAACTCATTTACATGAGTTACGGAAGGTGGGGACCTTGGTACAGCTGATTGGGGTTGCCTAGCCGGCCACTGCGCCAGCCTGTGTCTGCAGGCTGCACACGGTGGCCGTGCGGCAGACGGCTCTGGTTAGTGACGAAAGCGCATTAGAGGTGTTTGTGACGACGCGCTACACAAATTGATGACCTTTACTTTTACCTTTACATGTGTCCCGCTCTTGTTTTCAACTTGGAGCTTGCTCAATTGCTGTATATTGTGTCGGGTGGGACGTTAAACCCTACTCACTCACTCACTCGATTGCTGATTCCGGTAAATCTGTGCTTCAATTTAATGAATGTGTTGTTTAGGTCAGGCACACCATGCCATGCAGTAGCCTCATTCGTCTCGCAGTGTAAAACTGGAATCTGGCTGAGGACTTAATAGGCCTACAGGGAGATCAGTGCCGTCCTTTTGGTCTTAATGTTGTTTAGGTCAGCAGTCTTGGTTTCGAGAAAGCGGTCGAGTGATGTATTCAGAACTTAAGGAAGGGGGGGGGCTAGAGGTCTTGTGGACATTAATCCCAGCCCTCAAAAATTGAAGCCTTTGTGTTGACTAATATATAACTTTTGATTTTTCGGAGGCAAAATTGTGCACATTTTCAGTGACATGGGGTCGTTCCATGTTGCCCCTCCTGCTTTAAATATGCTACTCTTGCGGCCTTGGTCTGCATATTTTCATGTCATGATGAAGCTTCTGTTGTTGTAATTCAACATTCAACACTTTTGACGAACAAGCAAGTCTTTGTTTGTAGTTAAGCATTCCAGCCATGGCGGGTGACTTGCTTCATTTGTTTATTTGCACAGAGATCTGTGTTCAAATGTGGATTTGCGTTCACGGTTTTCATTAAATTGTTGTTTCAGTTATTTTCTCATCCCACAGTGTTTGAAGAGTAGTGTGTTGATATGTTGAGAATTAATTGTTGCCATTTTGGCAGTGTTTTGAACAAAACTGTTAAATGCATTCAGGATTGTTAATCTTTCATGATTTTGTTTCAGTTTATTGAGTAATGCACGCACTGGTTAAAGCTAATCATTAATAGTTGAAGCTAACGGTTAAAAAGCATGGCACAGCATACTTCAGAAAAATGCCAAATTTATGACAATAAATAATGATTGTATTGTGTTCACAAAATTCACACATTAAATTAGGCTACTAATCACTTGTTCAGTCTATTACAGTGTCTGCGTTTTCCATATTCTATATTTTTTTAGATTCTGTAAAGTGCATTTTGGTTCACTCTGTGTTGAGTACATATCAGCCAGAAAAAAACGAATTCCAGCTGTCGCTATGGTGTGCTGACCGTACCGCCTTATATTCGAAAGCCAGCGTCTGACTTTGGTCACGGAAAGAAAGCAATTTCCCATAGTGACTACAGTCCCATAGTCGCTACAATGACGCTGCTATATTGAACGCTACAATAAACGCTGTGATACGCTACGGTAATTCGGCGCACGTGGTTTATGGCTGCAGTCAGAAACTTTGCATTCAAAATTGTGACTTGTGACCAAACCGCTACAAATAGAGACATGGTTAGTACTGACAGCCTATAAGAACTATAGTCATATCCAACAGTAGCATCGCCGACCTCCTATGACGTTCGGTTTAGCCACAACACGTCCGTTACGAACATACGTCACATCGTAGATGATCGTACCCAAGGCTCTACCAACTGATCAGCTAAAAACTACCGGTAGTGTTTAGAGGAAATAAAAAAATGTTTTTAGATTTTTCAGCTTTTTGTGTACGTTGTATAACGAAAAAAGAACGCAGATTTTAAAACGTGGGGAAAACGTCTTATATATATAAGATATATATTTTACATATTTTTTTATTTATTTGTCGTACGATTTTTTTGTAAATCGCATTTTATCGTACATTTGTCGTAAAACTTTCGCATGCCGTACGATTTTTTGTAAATTAGGCCCCATTCTAAAATTGCAAGATATGACATTAAATTCGATTTGTATTAAAAATTGGATTTTTGAGATTGTAAGGTTATTGAGCTTTTAGAGCTTTTGAGAAGCGAAAACCTGGGGTTTTGAACCGATTTTGCAACCCTGATATAATTTTCATAATTACCGTTTTAGTAAAATAATGTATTGAACTTTGAAACCTTTGTGTGGATTTTTCGGAATTTTTCAATACCACGTGGCAGCAAAATTCTTTTGTGCCTCGCACAAAGTGATGGAAAAGCATTGGTAACCGTGGACGCACTGTGATTGTTTACTTTGCTAAAGTGCTGTATATTCTCGTTTTAACTAACCCGTGTATGTATACTGAGTTATTTTGTGCAGTGTACATTTTTATTTTTGGAATCAGATATTTTCATTCTATATTTTCGGTTTCCATGCGTTGGACATTTTAGCTGTTCGCTGCCGTCGTTGGACGTCGACGCGTCATCGAGATTTGCTAAGCCTAAAAACCGTCCCAGCCCGGTTTGATTCGGTGGATAAGTGTTAATTAGTAGGCTTTATTGGGTCATGATCTACTGCATTTTCGTCCCGGTTTGTGCCGGCCCACGTTTCTCTAAACAGTGAGCAGGCATTGTGAACGGTGTGTGATGTGCAGTGAGAGTGACTCATGCTACAAAACTGCGCGCAGATAATAGACCAATGGTTGAACCACAGCGTCAGCTTGAGCTGTGTAAATTGTATGGGATTGTGAGAATGAACATTGACAACTCAGTTCAGCATAGTATACCGTATCGGCTCTACTACATTCTGTCATCCGTCTGTAAGTGTCGTCTGTCTGTAACGTATTTACTGTGGCTAGGACTCGTAGGGGGACAGCGATCGTATAATTGGATGGGGCTTTGCTAAGTTCCAGGTTTTGGTGAAATTTTCCTGGAGAGATAGGAAGCCACCCAAGTCATCGTATTTTAATGGCAATGTAGTTCGCTTAATGGAGTAGTCCCATCGTGCCTAATCTTTAACCCTAAACCTAACCCTAACGCTGACCTTAACCATAAGCACAGGCAAAACACAGGCCCATCTTTATTTGGGTAGCACCTTGGCACGTGCTAAGGGCCTCGCCTCAAAAGGGCCCTCACTGTGGCGGTGATCACTACAACGGCCGATGGATTGATCGATAGTGTGCAGATTTGCGTCTTTCATTGAACGTCCAAAAACCAAAAGTGTTTCAGCTTGAGGGGCAGGTCTTTTCCCCTCTGACACCCTGACCAGGGGCTCAGCCCCTTGACCCCAGTGTAGGCTCTGCCCCAGACCCCCATTATAGGCTCGTGCTTCCTGTGCTCATCATGCCTCTGTTTGGTAAATCCTAAATACACGACATACTACAGTTTTTGATGTAGTGTGGTCACTGTGTGGTATTGGGCTCTGCAGGTAAGTCAGTGCCAAGGGCTCAGCACTGGCAATAGATGGCTTGCCAAAACAGGATTGGGTGAAATGGGATTAGGAGAAATGGGACGACATCCATTATAGATTCAGGTGCAAGTAGTACAGAATTTTTCGGAGTATATGCATAACACTGGTATTAAGTCCGTCATATTCTTTAGCTGGCAGCATCAGCAACTGGCATCGGTTCAAATTTTGGCACATAGCCTGACTGCAGGTAGGGGTTTGGTCAGCTTTCTGGCTGCCCCTATTAATCCTAGGCCCATTGAGAGAGGGGAAAGGGAGGGAAGTTACCCCAGGCCCCGCAACATTTGGGGGCCTCGCCGTTGCTCAGAAATATGAAGTACACCAGAATGCACCATTTTAAAAAGAGACATTTAAAAAATTGTCACCCCAGATGGGCCCCATCAAATGTTTGGAGGGCCCTGCAAGAATGTTTCCCCGGGCCCCACTGTGGCTGTTGGCAGGCCTGATTAATCCAGCTAGGGAGTTTGATGGAGTGTTTTCGGCACTGCCAGATAGTTCTGGTTGCTGCAAACACATTTTTTGCCATTTCAGGCTCAAGAATCGCATCTGGTGGCTACGTATTTGGTTATTTCTATGCAACATTTTCTGGTTCTGACCGATGGCCTTGAGACAATTGCCCTCAAAATTTTTGGCTGTCAGAAAATTGTTGGAAGATCTTTTTTCTCAGAAAATTTTTGTCCATTTGGGGCTGAAAACATCTTTTTGGAAAATTTGGAAGTAAAATTAAAATTTGGATCATCTATAATCTTCTCTGTTGGAAATTTGCAGTGTGTTAAAAAAGTGTGCAACTTCCTGCCCACCTACTTTTAACCCACGACGCCACGGGGGTTTGGCTTCGATCGAATCCATGAAACTCCTTTTGGCTACGGGTCTATAATTTATTTTTTGGTAAGGGAGGGGATGTTATCTGGAGTGAAATCGACGCGGCATTTTCTATTGCAGGGAGGGGGGAGTTGGCAATCGCCGTCCTCCCCAGGGGTGATGCCACTGCTTCGCGAAGTTTGAGATCTGTGGTACCTTCTAGTAGAAGCATAGCGGCAGGCAGCGTGCGCCGATTCTACGCCGGCTACTGCCGGCTACGTTATATCACGTATATACGGCGAGCCAGCGATAGCATTAGCCGGGCAGGCGCCGGACGGCTGTAGTGCGGCCTCACTCACAGATAGAGCCGTGAATGAAATGCCGGGCGGTAGCCTGGTGTTGCTGGTTTAGCTTTGCTAGTCAGTTAATAAACACTCTCGCCCACGCCGCCGCCGCCGCCCTGTCCATTGACGCTATCTGACAGGCCTGTGGATAGGTAAAGCCAGCAGCCCCGGGTGTGTTTGCTGGGCGCTTTCGCCTACCCCCTGCCGGCCCCTGGGGACATTTCCTTCCCCCACAGCATATTAATTAGATTAGCGCCGTGGGCGACCGCCGTATTGCACAGCTGTGCTGGCTGCTGCTGGTATGTTGAGCTAGCGACCTTTAACCGTCGATCTGATTACGAACGGCGTATGATACTGCGAGTTGGCGAACGTTGCGGAAGTTTTCGTGAATAGAAAAGTGATAGGCCTACATCTTTCGTCATCGTGAGGCCTATAGACAGTGAAGGAGTATGGATTATGAGGAAATCGCTGAAGTGCGAAGGAACGCGCACACGGAGTCGTTTGGTAGGTTTGTGGACGCTAGTCATCACAACTACGCGTCGGTAACGCCAGTGTTACACCGCGGTGCTGATCACGACGGAAGCAGTCGTCATGGTGTAGCTGGTAATGTTGATCATACGTCACAAATGACGTCTACTCCGCTGCAGACTGCGCCGGACGGACCACCGCTGTACAGCAAAGTGATTCGCAGTCGCAGGTCTAATGCCCAGTGCAATGTATAATTTGTGTCAAATTTAAATAAACTGGTGACGGTACTGACTGCAGTCTGCTAGGTCGCCGAAAATGGAAAGGAGGCGCCAAAATAGTCAAGAGAGGGAGTAATGTGGAGGGATATTGATGCATTTTGAGTTTGAGAGACGCATCTAGTGCGTAGCAGTCTGGTATTTTTAGCCGACTGTAGTTACGTAACGGTCGATGTTATGGTATGGTTGTCATCTGTCTGCCCGTCGTCCATCTGTCACTGATATACTAAGCTAAGAGATAGAGCCAAGGTTGCTATTGATCACTAATAGAAAATCGCATACGCTGTTTCAGATGAGATTAAAATCATTGACCTTGGATGACCTTGAAGGTCACCGACAACCAGTATGGTTGGCTATCCTAGCAACAGCTGGGCTTTTTGTTGCGACATTCTGAACCTCGCAAACATGCAGTGAGCGTACTACCTCGAAATAAGTATCTGTACGCCGTACCGGAGGGCACTGGCAGAAATCAGCAAGCTCTGCTAAATTTCTGATGCTTGTTTTTCATCCGACGTGACGTTAGTTTTTGTGCAAGCAACGCAAGCCTAGAAGTTGCAGTATCAGTTTTGTTGCATTGCCTGCATTTGGTGTTTGAATGTAAACAGCAGACTTTCGCTAGACGAGTGTTGAGAGTGCATTTTGTAGTATAAATGTTTGTGTTAGTTAACATGTCGTGTCAGCACGTCAGACTTATAGGTCTAGTCATGAAAGCCTTGGTCAAGTTGTCTACACTGATCGGGCTGGGCTTGTATGTAGAAGACTCAAGTCGTGTCAAAATAGGCTGGGCTGGCCTTTGGGCTGGCCGCTGGCTGGAAAAAAATCTTGAAACCCTCTATGGACCGGACCAATTTGACCCATATTCTCAGTGATCAGAATTTTCATATATATATTCAACTTAAGTTGCCCGGATTTGCACACTCTGACTGAATAGACGGTCGTATAAGTTCACTACGTTTGTTCCATATGCCGAAGGGCAGGTGTGGTATTTTTTTAAAAGATGATGGTCTTTATTAAAGCAATTAACAGACAAACTGCTGTAGACACAATGGAAAACATACTGACATGCTAAAAAAACAACTAAAAACAGTCTTTGTACAATACACGATAGATAAAATTGCGCTCATCAATATTATTTATTTTGGAGGGAAGTTCGTAGTTATGCAGTCGCAGACGTGTGCAATAGGAATAGGGTGTACTGCACTTAGGAGGTAAGAGGTAAGACCTGTCCTGTGGTGCTTTGGTAATGGAAGTCCAGCTGGTGTAAAGTTAGTCGGGGTATGGAAGTTTAGCAGGAAAATGTGTCGTGTCTGAATAATTCAAAGACACTGACTGCTGTTAGCATTCAAGCTGTGATGTGAGGTGTGGCAACGAAGTGACAGTATATGGAACGTTGTGTATAGTGTCAGCAGAACTACGAAGCGTCGCCTGCCATATGAGATCAGATCACACAGTGTTACCTGCCACCCGACACCCGCCTTAATCCCATGCATCCAGACAGGCTGGTACTCGATTTATTCACCCCAGAGGGATGGAAAGATGCATTGGCGTAGCCATAGGGGGCACGTGCCCCCTAGGATCCTAATCAGTTACTCAAAATGGTGCAAAAATGCACTAAAACGCGTCATTTTAGCACAGAAAATTGAAAAATTTTCCGACGAAGGGGCACAGCCCCCTTCCCAGGCCCTTCTCCTGGTTGGGTGAGAGCCACTCCCCACACCCGCCCTGAAGTGCCCTCCTACATCCGGATTCTGGCTACGCCAGTGGAAGGCTGTGTTGACTTAGGCGGCTGGTTACATGCGGAGATGGTTTACCTGCCTGCAGTCACCGGCAGTCACCCGTCCAAGTACTAACGGTCTCCGACCGAGAGTTGAACGCACGACCTTGCCTCGCCGATCCCGAGTCTGACACCCTGCCGTTACGCCACCGAGCGATGTCCGTCGTACAACAGGTGTCGTTGCCGATGGGTGATATACGGTTGCTGTGTGTGACATATCTACTATCCCTGCTGCAGGCCAACCGACTAGGTCACTGACGACACTGAGTGAGTGATCGTGAAGGGAGGGGGGGGTCACAGCATGGCTGACTTAACAACTCTCTCTCTCTCTCTCTCTCTCTCTCTCTCTCTGCTGTTTGAACTCATAATTACGCCGGCGGGGCGGCGGCGATAGCATTTATTCGGTACTAGATGACTGAGTGTCGCTTGTTCATGTAACAATGTAGGTAGAGGCTCAGTGTATGATGATGTATAGGGGGCGTTCAAAAAGTTTGTAGCCAGTGACAGAGCTAACCATATTTTGTCACATTTCAGCATGGTCGCCTGCACCCAAAATGCACTTAGTATGGCGTTCATCCAAAGCTCGAATACCGTTTTAGAATTTAATTATATCATCGTTGTTCTTGGTCTCCCGGCGGTGCAGATTACGAGGGACAACAGAAATGAGCATGCAACACTATTTAATAGCTCCATGGCCAACTTTTCATCACCTTTGAGCGTGATTTGAAAACCAAACTGTTTGACGTTGCCTACGGCGAAAGTCAACACTCATACACTGCCATTATGTCTCTCTGTGATTTGTTTTCGGTCGCACATGGCGCTGTGTAATGATTGACTTTGAGCACTGACATTTTTAATACCAGTCTGTATCAGGCCACGAACTTTTTGAACGCTCCTCTTATGCCGATTGCCCGTCATACATTACTGCAGTGGACCCGACCGGTCGTTTGCTGTAATGTACTGGTTGATTGCCAGCACTGTTATCAAGCTGCTACGAGTGACCTAGCTAGTAGCGTGTCGGCGGCGTGTATGTGTATCCGGGATGTGGCCATGCCTTGCTGCTGTAGCATTCTGTCATTGCAGGATGTACATTACAGAATACACGGATCTGTAGCACTGTAGTGTTGGCCAGTCTGCCTGAGCACTAGCTGCAGACATCAGTCGTCGTCGTCGTCTGCGCGTTTGGAATTATATAGCAGCGGCGTTTTGTCTTTAAGCAAATACTCATAGGTTGAAGCAGTTGTGACTGTAGATAGAAGCCGGTAGGCGTAGTTGCTCGCGACCGCAGCAATAGCCAGTAGCCGAGCTGCCGACGGACACATACACGCAGACGGAGTGGATATAGCCGACTCTCACGCTGCCTGAGAATAAGGGTCGCTTATAGCGTGCAGCGTCAGGAAGCAGTAAATTCATCAGACTATACACAGTACAACCTTGTGTCGTTAAACTTGCTGACCTTTTGGCACCCGCTGCTGCCTTCCTGGAAACGATTTTTGATGACAAGATTAACCGTGGGGGGGCGAGGGTCCTCGTACCAGCTTTCCCATAGATAAATCTTAGAATCTGGGACAGTTTGTTCGCCGCGGCCGTGACACCTGGCAGCGAAGGACGAAAATCGTTCCGACGAAGTCAGCCGCAGTCGTTGCCAAGACGAACTTAAAGTCTGTAATAATTCTGATGAATTTGTAGCTTGCTTTACGTAGCCGCGTGCCTTGCCTTGGCCTGCCTGAGCGTATGTGTATCGGTGACGGAGCTGGGAAATTTGATGGAAAAAAAACCTAGGTTTTCACATTTTGCAGAATAAATTCAAACTCCTAAAAGTCCAAATTTTAGTTTTAGTACTAAGTTTGATGTGCAGTTGCCGATTTGTAATGCAAACCGAATTTAAATGCATATTTTAATCGTGATTCAGGTTCTAACGTCACGTCATTCACCCGACCGAAGACGACGTGATATGCGGTCCGAATGGCGTATAGAATGTTTTCATTGGTCTTAATTTTGTGTCCCGTTTTCTTTTGTGTACAGTTACAATTCTTTTTAAAAACGTATGAAACCTAAAATGCTTTTAATTTTCCTTCGAAAAAACCTAGGTTTTTTTCGAAGCCTGATCGACGGTGAATGACAACTGAGTGCTAAACGATGGCTGCTGGGGCTGCTGCTGCTACTGTCTCTGACGCGTCTGGTGATGCTATGGGGATTGTACGTCGACCTCCCCGCACCGTGACCAAGACGCCCAGTCTCGTACTGAAACCACTCAGTGACTGCAAGGACCTGCCTCTGCTGCAAAGACGTGCCTCCAAGGGCAGACAGCCGGGCAGCCTCGTCGATTCAGATGCAGATGCTAGTAGACTCAGTAACTACAGGTTACGTACCGTATATACCTTTCGTCAGTACTCTTATATGCCGCACTGCTGGAGTGGGTAAGCGAGTACGCGGTACGAGCTTATACCACTCCAGACAGCGCGGTGTCGTACGGTACTTAAACCATGCTCGGATCGGGTGTCGTTTGCTTTGTGACGCACGTCTGCAGCCTGCCGAAAGTTGTGAAAACAGAATACCAGTAGGAGCTGGGTGTGTTTAAGGGTCGAGAGTGTATTTTGCCAGTGTAACGAGGTGTAATAGACTCGGATCATGTTGAAACGCGCTTATTTCGTGGCCGTGATCGACGGTGTGTTCTGCGTGGACGTGCGTGTGATATGCAGATGCGGGGCGCGTTTCAATCGTCACGCTTGACTCGTTCGATGTTCCATAGATTGCCACTGACAACCACTGCTGTCAGGGGTTGGTGAAGGCTAATGGCGCGTACAGCACAGAGTAATGTAATTGCACTGAACCGACATGGTATAGTTTCTGACGAACTGATTAATGGGCAAGCAGTAAATGAATTACAGTAGGCACCATCTAACGGCGTTGATGACCTACGTGACTACGCTCAAGTACGCGTCAACCAGTGACCATTGGCTCTTCCTGCCTGCCCATTGGTCAGTTCGTCAAAAACTAAATCGTGTCTGTTCAGTTCAGTTCAGTTACGTCGCTCTCTATGCGCCAGGCTAACCGGCTCTGACGACTGGAATACGTCAGCAACGCGGCTGAAATACGATGAAGCGGATAACGAGCGGCCATGGCACTGTTGTAGACTGTGTGCTAGTGCACCTGTACTCACTCCACTGCCCTCAGTAACGAGTCGGTGTAATTGGTCTAGCGTTACCATAGCTATACGGTGTCGGACTGGTAACTGTGCTTGGTCGCTTGAACGCAGTTACTCAACGCTGAATCTAAGTGTCGTAGCATTTCGCCTAATCGCTCCCCCAGTTGGGTCTGCTGCAGAGCCCCAACCGAAATCGAACTAGGGTTAGGGTTAGGGTAAGTGTACGACGCGAAATGAGATTAGGCGAAATGAGACGACACCCGTCGTATACTTACTTACGGTCGGCCAAAAAAATGGTACAGAAAAAATGATGAACGACAAAACAAAGCTTGTCAAAGAAGCAGAAAACGACAAAGCAAGTCGTTGTTGTTGGTCCGCCTATCAAAAAAAGATTAGGCAAAATGGGATTAGGCGAAATGCTACCCAACCGTATTGGGATGGGTGACCGTTCGCTCGTATACCGTACGTCTTGGTATACAACCAAGCCACCGAGGTCAACTCAGCCTAGCCATCCTCCCTGGGTAGGCGCAGTGAGTACGGTACCGGCAAAAGCTGGTGCGTAAACAGGCAGTTTACGTTGCGCTAACCAGATATCCATGGGGGTCTTGCAGTGTAAGCTGGTGTTCAGCTGAGGATTAAAGAAACGGAAATCAGTGCCGGCTCGTGGGAGATGTGGACTTCGCGATATCCACTATGACATTGGAATGTTGTTTGTAGTGCCGGCAGGTGGTAGTCAGTGACTGTTGCATTCTGGATCATTATCCATGATTTTTGGTCGATAGGGCATAAACTAACACCTTGCAGTGTATCTCGGCATTTTATGAACGCATCCTGGTGAAGTTTTATCTAGGGTACAGGTGGAGATTGGCCCAAGGAGCAACCACTTGGATGTTGATTTGATCCAGTTCAGGATTTACATTCGGGGTCCTGAGTCCGGATCCATTCTTTTTTTCATGGAATTTTTTGGAAAGCTGGTGGGCGAGGTCCAAGGAACAGTCGTTAGATCCGTTCTATTGGCCATGAGGCAGCACTGGTTTTTTGTGGAAGTCTGAGATCTCTGATCACTTTTGCTATTGTTATAGTGTAGGCTTGGTGGCATAACGGTGGGGTTTCAGACTTATGATCGTGAGGTTGTAGGTTTGGCTCCGAGTCGGGTCACTGTCAAGTGGTTGTTACTTAAATGGTGACTGTCTGCCGACTGTTAAACCATCTAGGCATACATGTATAACCAACACCAAGGTCAGCTCAGTCTTCCATTCTTCCGCAGTATGTAAATTGAGTGCCAGCCTGTCTGGCTGTGGGGGTGCGTTTACCTGTGTCAACGAGTGGCAGGTATGATACTGTGTGATTCCATGTGGCAGGTGACGCTCCGTGCCCTGCGGTGGGTTTTCCATAATGAGCTAGGAATACACAACTTCTAACCCTTTTCTGTGTGTGTATAGTGCCGGTGGTGGTCAGCATCGAGTGTCCTCGGGGGTCGACAACAACGAGGACGACGCGGCACCGGCAGCACTAGCAGCGGCAGTGGCAGCATCCAGTCTGCTTGGAGGGGTGAATATGTCGACGACGTTGAACGGTGGAGCGGCCTGCTCTCGATGTCGACGCGGCTTCAGCAAGGATGAGGAGATTGTCAACTCCGGCGGCGAGATCTGGCACACTCAGTGCTTCGTGTGAGTTACTTAGCTTCACTTTATCTTGGTGGTGTAGTCGAACTTAGGTTGTGTGATCAAGTGATTGTGGGTTCCACTTCCAGTTGGGATGAGATCTGGACACCTAGTGCTTTGTGTAAATAGTGAATACTCAGCTTAGCTTCACTTCATTGCTGCTGTGCCCATTAGGACGTGTGATGAAGAGGTCGTGGGTTCCACATTCCACTCCCGGTGGGGGTTGAGATCTGGCACACTTGGTGCTTCGTATGAGTGCTCAGTAGCTTCACTTCATCTTTGTGGTGTAGCCGTTAGGAGGATGTGATCAATTGGTTGTGTGTTCATTTCCCAGTCGAACACACCCAGTGCCTCGTGTCAGTATGTGAGTATCTTAGCTTCAATTGATTGGTGCTTTAGACATCAGGACGTGTGATCAAGTGTTTGTGGGTTCCAAGCTCTCGGTTGGGTCAAGATCTGGCACACCTAGTGCTTCATGTTACTACTAAGTAGCTTCACCTCATTGGTGGCGTAGCCGTTAGAACGTTGATCTTACAATCAAGAAGCCATGCGTTTGACTCTCAACTCCTCGTCGTGTTGCTGTCTTGTAGCTGAGTTCCATACTCATTTATTCTTACTTAATTGGGCTGGGCCAAAACACCAACATGCTGACCGCATGCAGAATCTGTGCAGTTTAAGGCTACATTTAGAATTGGTAGATTTCATATTCGTGGATGGTTGACTATCTGTGGACAGGTAAACCATCTTGATATATAACCAACAGCATGGTCAACTCAGCCTTTCATCCCTCTGGAGTATTTAAATCAAGTAGGCCTAGCGACTTTTCTGGCTCTGGTTAGGGCAGGGCATGTTTGTCTATGTCAGGTGGCAGGTAACACTGCGTGATCCTGTATGGCAGGTGATGCTCCGTAGCTTTGAGTTGGGTCTGGTTATCCATAAGAGCAGACAACATTTACCTTTGTAACCTTTCATGTCATTGTTACTGATGACATCATACAGCATTAAATAACGACAATTTCAATTGTCTCGGGATTGTTGGAGTAGTGTATCGGTGTATTGTTTGATGCTGCAGATGTGCGCAGTGTTTTCAGCCATTTCCTGATGGAGTCTTCTACGAGGTTAGCATCTTTGTCATTTTGTCAGCAGCAGTGGCTACTAATTGTTTGTTAGTGGTAAAAATGCTTTAACTTAAGTGAATGTTTAATCTACCGAACATATTGATTCAAGAAGATGTTACTGTGACATTCATCGTAATTGTGGTTGTGAAGTGAATGGATTTGCCGTACTCATCTTTAAAAATACTTACTTTTTTGAGCCAGCCCAAAAAAACCAACTGGCTGATGCCAGGCCAGGCCAGGTCGAAAGTTTAAAGTTTAAAGTTACATTTAGAGTTGAACATTTTAAATGTTTAGTTTATTGACTGGTACATTTGAGTCAAAGTAGACAAGTTGCTGTGTGTTCGATTTTTAAAAATTTATTCTATAATTTAAGTGATCAGATCTGAATCTGTTGACTTTGGAAATGGTAATGGAAATTCAGGTGGTATAAAGTGGGTGAGTTGAGTCTGGCCAGACCTGTAATTTTAGCAGGAAAGTTTAAGTAACACGGCCGAGCTGAGCTGAACGTTGAAAAGGTTGCTGTGTGAATGTGTGTAGTTTGAGACACGGAAGTACTGTCAACATGACTTCAACGTTCTGTTTGCACCAAGCTGTGGTCGCTGCAGTAAGTCCTCTCATCATTTCTCATGTGATTGGACTCATTTGTGTTTAGTCAGTTTTTTTTAGTAAATCAACTATAAGTAAGTAAGAAAGTAAGATGACTTAGATGGTGCAATTTAACAGTTAGCCACAATGCGCCGCGATCTCAACATTCAAACAAAAATGTCTATAGCAGCTCTGCTTAAACTGTTCAAAGTTAATGTCAGTTTGTCTCACATGAGCTGGAAGCTTGTTCCACAGCCTCCGACGATCGGATCTGCAGCAGCAAAACATCTGTCTCCATAGCTGCTGTAGGTCCCTCTGACAACACATTGTCCTTGAGTTGGAAGAACGCAGCTTTAGTGACATGCAGTTGAGAGGTTTTGGCGTTTGACTGCTTGTCAGTTTGCAGCCATATAATAACTCGGTAACTTGTGTATCTTTTAATGATACAATCTAATCATCTGCTTCCCATCTGCTTTGATGCTAGCACACATGATGGTGAACAGCATTTGCTGCAATTTTGGCATGAATTTGGTATTTTGGCTGTAATTGCCATATCTCATTTCTGCATATTGATTTGTCGGTTTTTTTGGATATGACTTTGAGTTTCGCAGAGCTTGTCAGCCAGGCGTCAGGGGTATAACCTGTAGCCTCATACTGGCTTTCTGACTCGTCTTTCTTTTACTTTCTAAACCTCATCCACTGGCTTCCAGTGGAATGGTGTATTAAATGTAAGCTTGCTACACCTACATCTAAAGCCTTCGAAACAGGGCTAAGACATTTTTTCTGTTTGCATTTTCTGTAGATCCCCCATTTCCCTCATCAGCGTATCACAGCATCTGGAATTTACTTTCTTGCCCGTGGTGCTTAGAAATTACTTCACTTTTTTCCTCGATTTTATGCAATGTTTAAGATTAGTAAAAAAAATCGTAAAATTCGTTTGGTCGCTTGGCACTATGTGAGTATGGGTGCATTTAGCTTTTAGTGTTACGAGTTGCGAGGGAACTTGTTACTGACTGATGCGCTTGGCTTAATTAATTTACTTACTTGCATACACCAAAGGAACGTCGAAATGGTGGTGTCAGCCAGTTGGCGAATACTTTACTGCTGGTTATCATGTCGATGTCAATGCATGGATATTTTAGAGGAGTTTGTGATTGGTCGCGTGATCAAGGCAATGAACTCGAGCTGGCATCCGAACTGCTTTCTTTGTCAGCTCTGTGATGCTCCGCTTGCTGACGCCGGATTCATCAAAAGTGCCGGCAGGTCGGTCGCAGTCGTGTGTTTTAGTTTTGTAGCTTTGCATGTTGGACGGTATTGTGAAGTTGTGGGTTGGTGGCATGGCATAGCGGTAACGCTTCGTGTCAGATCGACAAAGTTGCTTTGCACCAGGCCGGGTTAGTACTTGGATGTCTGACTGCCTCTGGGCAGGTAAACCATCTCGGCATGTAGCCAGCCACTTAGGTCAACTCAGTTTTCCATTCGTCCAGGGTAGGTAAATCGAGTATCGGCCTACGTGGCCGGGGTTAAGACAGGGTGCGTTCACATGTGTCTGGTGGCAGGTAACACTGTGTGATCCCATACAGCAGGTGACGCTCCATAGCGGGCTTTCATTTAGAGCTGTAGCACCACCTTTTTACTGTATGATCGTAGACTTTATAGCAGAACGCTGGTGTTCCGTAATGTTTTCTCACATGCCCATCTGTCGGAGGCTATTTATGCTGTCATGTGGATGCATCACATGGAAAGTTAGACCAGGCCACCCACACAACAACTGGCTGGAACAAATCCATCAGGACTGTAGCACTTCTCCAGCTGATCTATAGCACAAGGCCATCAAGCACGGACATGGAGCAGCACTGTGTCCCAGGCTGGCTATGTGATGATGATGATGATGGTATGGTGAGAAGAATCAACTTCTTATCAACATACCAAGTTCCACATTCAAACCTGCTATGTTTCTTGAGATATTGCTTGATGAAGAAAACATTGCTGATATATCACCTGTTCAGGTTATTGCATTCTGCTGAAGCTCTTCTGAGGACGAAGAAATGTTACCTGATACTTGTTTGGTATTAGTATAGAATTATAACATAGTGTACCTACAATAGTGTACTTTTTCTTATTTGGTCTTCTGCCAACTGGCAGGTTTATGACAAACTCCTCTGCCAGCTGCTTCTGTCTTCTGCACCTCTTCTCAAAGTCACAAAGTGTCCCACATGGTGTGCAAATAACGTGCTACATTTCATCATCATCATCATCATCATTTATTTGCCAGCAAAACCATAACATAGTGCACAAGGTTGACACAAAAATACATGTGCTGAAAATTTCATTCAAATTTATTGTTATTAGACTGAGATACCGGTATGATCATATGAGAGGGGAAAAAATGGATGTCTATTCTTGTGAACAACCGAACTCCATTATGATATTTATTCTTTGTAGCTGTTCATGAGAGAAAGTAGTGGAGTGGGCTGAAAGCAATTCTGCTTAGACTCAGTTCGTTACTAGTGACATATGCATGATGCTGTTGGCATTTGTTTGTGCAGGGCTCTGTGTCGAGAGTGCAATGCTAAAGAGAAGGCTCTCGGCATGGGCAAATATGTCTGCCACAAGTGCCAGTAAGTATAATTTTGGTTCGATTCAGTTCACGCACATCTGAGTCTTTTTGGTAATTATAGAGCAGTGTTGACATAGTCTGGCCCATGGGCAACAGTGGGCCCGATCATGGGCTGTAATCTAGCCCTCGAAGAGAGAAACAACAAGATGTATTTTTTCATGCTTGTGCACTGCAGTACGAATTCAAGCAGTTGTCTCTAAGTGAACCTCTGATCTGGTTTCGCCATCTTCTTGAATCTGAACTAGTGCTGTCAAGTGTTGCTCCCTTGGCCTAAAATAGTGTGGATGAATTTAATTCGTTGCTGGGTGATGATGGTTATGTGTCAAACAATATCTCGGCCTGCGCAACCAATCTGAAGTTGAAACTGCTTGTAGCTGAACTTACTACACCGTGGGCCATAAAAACCTGGCACTTTACTTTTGTACATATCTTCACCAATTATTGACCGATTTTAAAAATTTTTTACTGGCACACTCGGCAGATAATTTGCAATAATGTGATTATTATATATCCCACCACATCGTAAATGCATCTTTACACTACTTTGTGAAACGTGAATGTAGGAAACCCAATGATAATAACAAACATTTGGGTAAGTGAAAAACACTTCAGACCGCATACTGACACCAGACAGTGTTAGACTTACACAGTCTAGTGTTATACAGATCATTTACCACAATGTTGATCTGAAGTGTTTCTTTTTAATTTTACAAAAGTGTTTATTTGTTGTTAACATTATACATACATATTTCATTCACATTTCACAAAGTAGTGTAGAAATGCATTTACGGTGTGGTATGATATATAACAGGAAATCTGAGCTAATGCTCATGAGACATGCGAGAGCCTACAGCAGTTCCTGTTCGCAGGTAATCTTGGTCTATCTCCATCCATTTTTACGCAATTCACTCCTCTGCAGCCAAACATCACGAAAACTCACTAAAACCACTATTATTGGAGTCCAAGGTCATTCAAGGTCATTGATGTTGGCATTCCTAAGAAGCTCGTCACCAGTGCTTGTTATGTTAAGCAGCATGTCTGTGCCTATCTGCAACCATTTTCACACTAAGACAAGCCAACAGCAGATAAATAACCACTTTTTAGAGGGGTACCTCTCTTTGACACTCGCATGCGCAGGCCTGCTTAAACCTAGAGGGTTCGGACTTGGATTGCTAAAATCTACATTTAATGCTGAAAATTTGGTATGCAGGTTGTTCTGGTCTATCTCCAGCCACTTCGGTGCAATTCGCTCTTGAAAAGCGTGTCGCAGCCCGAAATCACGAAAAATTTACTGAAACACCCTATTTTGGGGGTTCAGGGTCATTCAAGATCATCAGTGTTTACATTCCTAAGAAGCTTGTCGCCGGTCTAGTTATGAAAAGCAGCATGTCTGTGCCTATCTGCAACCATTTTCACATTAGACGAGCCAATAACGGTAAAATAACACTATTTTAAGGGGGTGCCCCTTTTTCGTCCTGTCATTTGTCTGGTCCCCCTTCACCCAGCGGCATTAAATTGTGTCACGAAATACTAGATACACTAAGCTATCATATGGTGAAAACCCAAACTCTCTTTCACCTGGTCTTGGATCAGTACTGGGTCGTGACGGACAGACGGACAGAATTACTGTAGCTATTACGCGCTGTGGCTATGCTAGCTCTTGCTCGTAATAATCACATCATTGCAAATTGTCTGCCGAGTGTGTCAGTGAAAGAATTTTGAAAATTAGTCATTAATTAGTGAAGATATGGGCAAAAATAAAGTGCCTTGTTCTTCATGGCCCACCCTGTATATACTTATGCGTAATATTTTGCTGTTGGCCAAAACTCTACTGAGGAATGAAGTCTGTTTGTTTGTAGAGTACAGTACAGTATTTTTTTATTCACGTTGACATCTAGTCACTTTCTGGTAACTGCATAGTTCATATCTGATGTCATTTTTGTGCTTCTATGTCGGTGTAAGGTTGTGAAATGTGCCCACTGTATTTTAGTGCTTATATTGACAGGCTGGCATAGGATAGTAGTAAGTAAATTATATTACGCGTCTATAATGCTTGCTTGCTTCTTGGGCATCAGCTAGAACACTGAAACATTGCCAGAATGAAATGTTTACAGAATTGCAGAATTGGTGCATCACTAATTCAACCGTTAATTACAAGGGATTAGAAGTATGAAGTGAGCAGCCAAGGATAGGCTCATGTAAAACGTTGTATTATGAGTGAGAAAAGTTAGATTTCTCACGTGAGAATTAGTATTGGCATACTGAAAACCACGAGTGTGGTCGTAGTCCGACGGAGAAACTATGTTGAACGTTGAAGGCGCTGGTTGAATCAAATCTGTGATGGTTCAGGCGAGCGGACACGAAGCCTATCCTGACAGGGCAGGAAGGTGTTGTCGACAACCAAGAATTTCTGGGTAATTCCAGAACAACATGAAGTGTACCGCGTGACCTGACGTTGAGATCGTTTTCAGCCAACTACAGACGTCATCAGCGGATAACTTAAACGTCGAACGACAGCGAATAGAAGCTTGGAAACTTGAATCACAGAGCAGTAAATCAACAGCGGTTCAGGCGTATGCATTTTGCTAGCTTGCTTTGCTGCTTACTTTGCCACTATAAAAGGACAGTTTAATAGAATATTGCCCGCCATTAAACCTATGAATGTGTTGGTAATTGTGTGACTGATCTATTTTCACGTATTATTTTGTGTTTGTCGCAGTATGTTATTTTTAAACGTCAACTGGGCGTTTGTTGTCATCACCATTGGTACTTTTGGTAGACAGATCTGTACAGTAAATCAGCTTAATAAGCAATTCAATTCTAGCCATATCATAGCAACCGGCCTAAGTCTGCAATCAGCTGAATTAAACTGACAGACTGCTACTGTTTATGTCAAATGTCAAATGTAAATTTATATAGCGCATTGTCGTCAAAACCTCTAATGCGCTGAACACACTAGTACTGT
>Ga0209671_1000164_pt1 | contig 34707 bp, 24 predicted proteins | sample WorMetHERISLAND2_2_FD_187401 | JGI IMG/M metagenome (GOLD analysis project Ga0209671, IMG submission 187401) | Marine gutless worms symbiont microbial communities from Max Planck institute for Marine Microbiology, Germany - Olavius geniculatus... | ecosystem: Host-associated > Annelida >...
CCCACCCTCTATTGTTGTATTGCGGTAAACACTTCATTAAAAGACCTACAACGACCTTGACCTCAAAATGGTGACAGTCTCACCCCGCCGCGGCGAAGTACGTCCACCGTTATGACAGTCTCCATTTCCTCCGCACCCGCCGACAGCAAAACTATCGCAGACGGCATTGCAACTGAAAATTAACAAAGATGAAACCTGTTACACACGAAAACCGTAAACTTTTAAAGTTACTCCTCCCTGCGCAATGTAAACAAAACCCCGTGACCCGACCTGACCTGCCCCACAACAATCCAATTAGTGATGGCTCAACGGTATATATTGCTTTTGGGTTACTCGGACAATGAAATTATAAAATAATACAGTTTGATGCCATAAGTTTGCACTTATATATTATATAAGTGCTAACCGTATCAACAGATAAAAAATATTTGTACGGTTAAGTTGTACCGAACATTACAACCGTTATACAAGTACAACTGTACAACGTATAATAAAAATTTAAAGTGTCACACATCACTAATTACAACCTTCGAGAACGGCTACCAGCTGTGAAGGTCAAAGGTCAAATCAGTTGGTACTACGTGGTGACTTTCGTCAGACGTACAAACAAAACAAAACATGAATGGACTCCTTGAAGTACTTCTTAGCAGGCTGTAGGAAGTTCGTCCTCGGAGCATGTACATCACGTGCGAGTGTGTGGACGTAGTGTTGACTTTATAGTTTACCTTGGCTCGGATTATGAATGTGGATAAATCGGTAGCCGCTTTACTCTACGCTGACGTATGTGTTACCATCAGCCGTTCGACCGACAAGAGAAACAGAATGGATGACGACGACGACGACGAGGTCAAGGGGCGACAGAGTGTGGGCCCTACGTTGTCCGCTCATAGTCCTTTACTTCGTCACCGATCCAGATCCACGTCCGTCGACTATCTCACCGCCGCAGCGACAGAGCCGCCGGACGAAGCAAGAAAACAGCGTTTTGCCTTCTTCAGCTTTCTGTGTACACCGCTCGTCATGTCATTGTGGATTGTCCTGTCCACTGTCGCCGAATTAGGTCAGCTGATAACTGTTTTGTCACTAAATTCGTAGTTTGTTTCTCGACATGTTCTGTCAAGTAAACAGAATGAGATAATGATATCGAGATGATAACGTTATGAGACAGAGTTGAGATGAGATGGAATCAAAATATTCAAAAGGAATAGTGTTTTTACTACAGAGTGTATTACGTTCATTGTCATATGTGATATTGTTGCATTTACAGTGTGACGAAACATTGCAGCAACCACGTCGGCAGCAGATTACCACATATTGGCATTTAGAACGCTTGTACATCAAGCATGACAGCTGCAGACGGCTGCAGGCTGTCTCTCGACACCAACATTGCAGATTTATCCTGACTGGAAACAGAAGTTCTGGCTCCAGAACTGTTGACGCGTAATCACCATGCTTGCTGGTGCGGTAATCTGCAGCCAGTGTGATAGGACAGTTGTACTTGTCGGCGTTCTGGATGCAGAACTTCTGTTTTAACTTCCATTTCCTGATAGGAAAATAGGGCATTATGTGCATAGGGAAACAGCCAGCAGCTATTTTCATGCTTGATGTGAGCATTTCAGTCGTCGATGCAGTAATCTGCCGCCAGTGCGGTGTTTTGTTGCACTCTTGAATTTACTGTCTTCAGTGATGACGGTAATTGCAAATTGCTTGCATAACTGATTATTGACTGTGTTGTGTTATTTTGTGTTTGGTGACAGTCTTCCACGTTAAAGTCCGACTGGCCGCCATCGTGCCAGACAGCTGTCTTCTTATTGCCATTGGCACTGTGATGGGTTTGCTGCTGATTGCTGCTGGACAGACGGAATCACACACTCCTAGTCCAGCCACATTCTTTCTCATTCTTCTGCCGTGGATCATTCTGTATGGTGGTTACGTTTTGCCTCATCGGGCTTTCTATGACAACATCGGTGTGATCTTGCTGTTTGTGATCGTCAGTACTGTATGGAATACATTTGTTGTGGGACTGATGATCTGGGGTTTCGGCAAGATTGGTGTGTTAATTCAGCTGGCACCGGTACACACTCTTGTTTTTGCATCGTTGTTGGCATCCATTGATCCGGCTGCGGTTTCTGCAGTTTTCGGTGAAGTTCACATAAAGGAACTGCTGACTGTTGTTGCACTGGGAGAATCTCTGTTGAATAATGGACTAGCTGTGGTAAGCAATTTACGACCTCGTGAAGAATCTGTGAGCTACGCAATTTTCTGAACCATTGTATTGAATCTCTTCTTAAAATATCGTAATTATGGCTTTGTAATTGTAAATAGTTGTTGTAATTTAGGCTTATCAGATTGAATATACAGATTGCACTCAGCTGTTTAGTAATAATTTACCAGCTGATTTTGCAGAAGGTAATGGTTATAGGGTGTCACATGCCGATAGAATGTAGTTGATATGCTCATTTCGTAAACATGCTAGATATGCACTTTTTTCTGTACATTTTTGATGGTTGCTTGATCGGTGACAGTTAAAACTGGTTAGTTCCACTCTGGTGATCATTTGTACACATTTGGGTTGTTCTAACCCACTTGTTTTCGAGTTACGATTTTGTAGTGTGACAGTGGACAGACAGAGGCAAAACTCATAATGTGGATATTAGAATGGTTACACAATTAACTAGATGTCCTGTGATACTGTGACTTGTTATTGTGATGTTTTAGGTGCTGTATCAAGCTTTTAACAGGCTTAGTACAGTGGGTGTGAAGAACATTCTATATGAGGATGTGGTTGCATGTCTTTTGTCAGTGGCTGTTAATTTATTGGTGTCTCCACTGATTGGAATTATGTTTGGTTTCGCTGCTGGCTTTGCATCTCGTTTTACAAATCGTGTCACAGTTATTCAACCTCTGATTGTCTTTGTATGCGGATACGTGTCTTTCTGTGTGGCTGAGATGCTTCATTTCTCTGGAATCTTGTCGTATGTAACATTTAATTTTTTTGTTTCATTTTTATTAGGTGAAATCACATTCCCGGTACAGCAATTTCACCTACCTTAGGGGCCTACCTGTTTTTCTTTTGCATGGTCTGTCTTTCTGTCTGTCGTCTGTTGTTTGTCACACATGTGCACCCTGCGTAAACCATTCAACAGATTTACATGCCATTTGGCAGGTACTCTTGCAGGGTCCAGTGACACATTTTGTTACATGGGGTTCGTGATCTTCCAGGGAAGGGGAAATTTGAGGGTTGAACCCCTTAACGAAAAAAAGTTGCATTTGCTTACTTGTGATTCACCAGAGAGCAGCATCTGTCAGCGATTTTGCCTCAAACTGAATTACTTTGGTTACTTGTTTAAACGTGATGATGGTATCTGATAAAATATGTTTAGTTGCTAACAGTATGTTTGTCCTCCATATGATATCGTTAACTGTCTTTTGAGTTGCTGTAGAAGTGGAGCTTGATTAATTTAGCATGAAGTTGCTTTGTGTGGGTGAAATTTATACTGTTTTTATTGTTTTATTGTGTGTTAAATAACATGCATTGTGTTGGCTGTTAGGTGTATCTGCTGCACAATTGTGATGAAACACTGTGTGGAGCCAAATATGTCTATGAAGTCACAGAGCACTGTGAAATATCTGCTGCAAACATTGTCTTCCATCTGTGAGGGTATTGTATTTATGTACATTGGCATTCTGGCTGTTGTCAGCACGCATCGGTTGGATCTTACATTCGTTGCTGGCACCCTCGCCGCTTGCCTTCTGTCGCATTTTCTCGGTAAACGTTTGTTGCTTGTTTCTTAAGCAGATTTGGTCTTTTAATGGTTATTTTTTGCACACCAGCAAATGAACTGTTTATTTTTGACTAAGAATTTTTGGCCAGAATTAGTTTGATTGTTATATCGTAATTTTGACCAGTCTCTCTGGTCTTTTATTTTTAGCTACAGAATAGCCAGTGACTGAGGTAGTCTTTGAAGCTTTTTCTGCTAAAGCGTTATGATTAATTTTGCTGAGTACACCTTTTGATTATTGAAGTAGAAGGTGACTTCTAAGTTGTGTCATTTTTGGCAAATACTAACTGTTTGTAGTAACAGTAAACGTGAAATGCACCAATCTTTATAGTATGTAATGTATATACAAAAAAGCAGTTGTGTCTGCTACAGTTTATTTTTTTTAGTATGTGTGGCTTATAACTTCGAATGTCTGTACTAGTTGATATTTAGAAAGGCATGTAAAAAGAGTTGAGCTGCTGTTTTGCAGGGGTGTTGCTGCTGAGTGTATTTGCTAATTATTTACGTATTATCAAGTTGGATTACGTCGATCAGCATATGGCATATGGTGGCTTGCATGGTGCTATGACGTTTGCTCTTGTCTTTTTGTTGGATGATAATGTTTATACCGAGCGTCGTCTTCTCATCACCACTACTATCATTGTCGTTTGTGTCACCAATTTCCTTCTGGTAATTGTTGCCGGCGCTGCATTTATCTGCTATGGTTAATGTTGTTATCACTGAAAAACTGCAAGAATATATAAGAATCAGACACATTATGTACATTAGTTATAAAGTTGATAGGGCTATAGTAAGAACTATATCCTTCATGCTGTTCTTGATATTGCCCATGAGAATTTTTCTGATTTGGATGAAATTTGGAACATAGGTACTACATAGAAGTGAATGAGTGATACAAGGTGAAGGTCAAGTCACAAGACTTTCGGTGTTAAAAAATTTTTTTCTGAAGTTTATTTCCTCTCCTATTTAGAGCAAGAGCTGGAAAGTGTTCATCGTTAATGATTCTTAAACTGGAACACAGTATCTAAATTTGACTTGGTTACATTTTTGATTGTCATATTAATGTCACAGTGTGACAAAATTCTGTTGTCAGCTGTTGACAGTTGTCATTGTTTGGTAATTGAGTCATGGTCTTGAAAAGATTTTAGCTGCTGTTTCTGGTTAATACATGCTCAGCAGAATTGCACTGTGTCCGGAAAAAAGTAACCCCCTAGGCATCGTACAATAAAAAATGTTAAAATTGAACAAACTTAAATTAGATTTTGTACACATAATTCCAAATAAATTGCTAAAGCGATCACCAGATTTCGTTGAAAAATATTTCTTAGCGGAGTTATTGATTGTTGAAAATGATAACAAAATATCTAGGTTACCAATATGGTGTTACATAAGTAAACCACACTGTACATTTTTGTAACTTTAACAAACAACATCTGATTCTGGCAAACTTTTACTTCAACAATGCATCAATTATTGGCAGTCAACGCGCAAAATTTCAGTTAAACCTGCCAAAGCCAACAATAGTTGCAGCACCTTTTGTGATGTTACCTCGAAACGCTTCAGTTTCAGGTCCTTGTGGCTGACGTTATCCACAAAGACCTGAAACTTGTTTGCTTTGGCAGACTTAACTGAAATTTGCCACTTTGATTGCCAATAATTGACGCATTATTGACGTAGATGTTTGCCAGAGTTAGATGTTGTTTGTTGGAGTTATGCAAATGTACAGTAACGGCGAGCTTCACTTATGTAATACCATATTGGTATCGGAGATATTTTGTTATCAATATTCAGCAATTACTAACTCCGCTAAGAAATAATATTTTTTAACAAAATTTGGTGATCTTTTTAGCAATTTATTGGGAATTATTTGAACGAAATTTTACTTGCAGTCATTAAGATTTGACATTTTTATTGTACAATATTTAGGGAATTACTTTTTTCCGGACACAGTGAAGAAACATTACTGACTGTAGCAGTGTAGCTTTTGATGTACAGTAGGTCCCATACTTTACAATTAGGCATGCAATTGTGAGCTGCTGCTGGAAATCTGGCAATGACATAAAATGTCATACATCTTGTGAAAGCTTTATTAACAAATATCTTAACAATATGCATGTTATGGCTAACATTATTTGTGATGTGTTCAGGGTGTCACAATAAAGCCATTTGTGAGGTGTCTGAAGGCAAAGGTGGACCAGAAACATGAGCTGTCACCATCGCTTAATGAGAAAATTGCATTTAGGGTCAGTGGTTTACATTTGTTACCAATATTAGTAGCACACGGCAACTAAGAATGAAAAGTTTATCACTAATCTTAATTTCCTGAACTGCAGGTCTGTGTTCCCTGTGTTGCCATGTACATGGTCATTGGATCGCGTTAAAACATTAAAATGTCACATTATTCATAGATTATCGGTATAAGTTGATGTGGACATTTCCCTGTTGATGTTGAATAATCATGCGTTGCATGTTAATTGTGCTTGCCAGTGCTTTGACTACATGGTGGCTGGTGTCGAAGGTATTGTGGGAGGTCGCAGTCATCATCCTCTGAGAGAAAGGTTGTACTGGTTAATGAATGTTTTTCAGCAGTGTTTGTATGCCACCAGTGTGATATTCCCTATATTGTGAAGTGTAATTGAGCAAAGATAAGGGCTTATAGCCAGTTCCTCATCCTTTTGATTAACTAATTTGGTTAATTAATCACCAGCTTACACATTGACTTTGGAGATAACATCAGACACGTTTCTTAAGGTGCTGCTTACATCAGTTCTGTTAATTGCAGTTGTTTGCTGCATTTTAAACCCATTTACATGTTTTTCATCTTTATATAGCTTACATTACACTTATTGTCAGCTGTCAAGTTAGGTTTGATCTGTTGTTTAGTATAATTGTGAACTTAGTGACTTTACAGATGCACTTTCGCAAGATTAACTATGTCTTCTGAAATGTAGTAAATGTATAATTATGAAAATCTGACTTGTTTAGTATCCACCTGATTAGTCAGTCTTGGAGGGTTATATGGAGAACTGCCTTCAGTGTGCAACCTGTTACATGTCTGACTTGGACTGATGTTGGTGTGTGAACGCTGCTAACAGGTTTTCAGTAACTAGCAGTAAACACGTGAAGCCGAGATCATTGCAGGAGCAGAGTGTAAGGCCTCGTGGCTGGTCGTTGCTGAATGTTTGCCAGTCTCCAAGGCACAAGGATTCACATGAGACACTTCAGTCTTCCTCGGCTTGTTTCAGCCAGCCCGATGTTTTTGGTCAAGCCAGCAGCTCACTGGCGCAACTCTTTTGCAGTTCTGTACTTCGATTTCATCTCGGCTTCAACAGCTGGCGAAGGTTTGTGTTTTGTGCTTTCAGAGTTAATGTTTCTCCATTTAATGTGATGGTATAATATAATATAGATGATATAATAATTGTATTACATTGTATGTAGTATGTATTTTTTATTCTTATGTATTATATAAGCTTAGTTTTGAGTGTTATCCCTGAAATGACCTATAACATGTCAAATAGGATCCAAAACTCTACTCACTTTTTCGTTTGCTTAGATTATTTTCTCTTGTGCATTGACAGAGAAAAAAATGCAAAGTCCTTCCCGAGCCTTACGGCCCATAGGGCAGCGCTGAACTCCGTTTCCTAAGGCCTTCAGCCAGACACCAGTTTTTACACTGCGAGACCACAGACACGGGGCCAGTGTATTGCACGGTGTGCCTGTTTACGTCCCAGCGGTGAAGCCGGTACCAAATTATACTGCTTGGTGACAGAGGCACATGTGTGTGAACAACTTGCCTAAGGTCATTACCTGGCACTGTCCTGGTGCAGAGTTGAACCTGCGCCTCTGAGTTACCTCAGGATTACAAGTCCGACACGTTACCGTTAGACTACCGAGCTACACTAAAAATGCATTGACAGAGAGGATGATGCATGTCATTGCAGCAGTTTATAGTACAGTGAAACTCTGTGTTGCATAGGTGTTCAAGTGACGGTACCTTTCACCAATGCACAAGTGCATCCTCGTCATCAACCCAGACTCTTCTAGATCCTGGCAGTTCTACTGCATGTCTCGATCTTCAGGTGCTTGATGTCCACGAAACACGCAAAATGAAAGACGACAGCAAGATACACCACATTGTTGATGACCTTGTCAGCCGACCTCGGAAACTGGTTAGTAGTGATCAGTAATCGCTTTCGTCGACATGTTCGCATAGTACAGGCTTTGCAGAAAAATGGGACTGTTTTTGAGCGTTGATTCAACTTAGTGATGGCTGGTGATAGAAAAGCATGTTATATGTGAAATTTTGGTATTCAGTCTAGAAAACTTGCATATGAGTGAAATTAAATATTCTTTTACCATTAGCTGTTGCTAAGTTAACAATGCTCAAAAACAGTCCCATTTTTGGCCCACCATGTACTAGAAAGCATAAAAAATAGAACGTACTTGCTCTATGTAGATCCAGCAATTGGACAATTCTGGAAACGATTGGCCTCGATCATCGCAGTGTAGGGTGGTCATGTTGAAAACTGTTTACGTGTTCAACAAGATTGGCCTTCGCTCATCCCTGACAGTAAAATCGCCCGTGATAAACATCACCTTTTCACAGCTATGCAGCTATAGTGCGACCTTCTCCATTTACTGCTCTAAGCCAGCAGTGACCTGCGAACACAGCTGAGTTATGTGGGTGGTAGGCCACAGTTTTTCTCAGTTTTTTATTGCTGTTACCTTCTGTTGCAGTTAGACCGGCACCAAGTCATACTGCTTGGTGACAGAAGCACGCATGTTTGAACAACTTGCCCAGGGTTGTTATTTGGTAGTGGAATGGCTGGGAGTTGAACCCCTGGCCTTGCAATGGTGACCAACTCGCTAATCGTTAGACTACAAAGCTAAAGTGATCCATAATATGTTGAGCAGGACATAATATTTTGCTGACATATTCTCACAGTCAGTAGATTTGCCTGCTGGTTTATTATACAGATTGGTCACTATCACCATCCGTTGCCAAAGCAGGAGACAGACGAGGTTGCCGTGGCTGAGTGTGAAGAGCCTGATGATCACCATACAGCTCCTGTGTACCTGCGTCCCATGCTAAGTCATGCGCAGTGGCATACGACCACCTCGCAGAGTCGAGCCTCGATCAGCATGCCTCAAGACATTACAGCCAGCGGTCCAGCAAATGGCAGTGAGTGTCCCACAACCTGCGGACCCAAGATGCGCAAAAGTGTCAGTTTTGCCAAAGTCGAAAGCATCTTGGGAGGTGAGCGAAAATACCACCTTCTTAACAATTAAGAAAGTTATAATTGTTGAATGTGTTGAATGCTCTGTGTTACTTGTGGGGATATGAATTCTTCGGATGGGTGTGAGACGCATATCTTAAATCACTGTCTGGAGTGGGATGAGTTGAATGAACTTGCACACTCCACACAGTGGTGCAACACACTTCTTCTGTGATTGCCAGTGGTTGGCAGTGTGCTTCTACAATTTTTTGTTTGATCATGAACTCGTGGGGTTGTTCAGGCTTTTATTCTACAGATCAGCAGTACATGCACTACTGTGAAATAAAACATAGTTATGTTAAAGGTGTGAAATGATAAAGCACGATCTGAAGTGTTACAAGAATCTTGTGATGTGTCTTTAAGTACAGGTTTTAATGCATGAACGTGGGCACTGTACATTTCCCGTCTACCTGTAAAATGAAATGTGCTCTTAGGGAATGTTGCTGGATGTTAAGAGCAGTGCATTAAGTACCTGTTATGAGTTGAATTTGCAGCAGCAGTGGTACAATGTGGTCGTGCTGTGAACAGGTGAGTCTTGTCTAACAACTGAGGATGACACAAATCAACGGGCTGTGGAGGCTGATGACACCTTCAGTGTCAAGTCTGATGATGTTGAAGTTGACAATGACGTCACTGATGACATCATTGCTGACGTCATTGACGATGATGAAGATGATGATGATGACATTGGAATTGTCTTCACAGTTCCAGCTGCAGCATCCGGTCATGAAGGTAAGTTAATAATGATCAGTATTCAACTCCTATGACATGATAAGTCAGTACATAGATTTTTTTAGTGTTCATTAGTGACTCTATTATACACAGGTGTTGTTGGTATCATAGTGAAATAAGTGAAAGAGATTTTGTGAAGTTCTGAGTTTGAACTTAACACATCTGAAATAAGTAGGATAATGGGGAGATTTAGATGTCTAACTGCATGGCAATATTCCAGATGCTATATTGTTGGTTATTTGCTGTTATTTGCATGAGAAGTTACTAAAAATTAATGCTGCCAGTAATTATTCGACATTTTTGTACTGCATGGATTGGCATTACTTTAATATCCTGTTTATCTACTGTACATAGTCGATGCAGCCTTTCCTCCCTCAGGAGTAGGTAAATCGAGTGCTGGCCTGCCTGCCTGGAGGTAAGGTGGGTCATGTTCACTTGTGGCAGGTGGCAGGTGACAGACACTATGGCAGGTGATGTTCTGTAACTGTAAGAGGGGCTTTTCTGAAGAGCTGTACACACTTTCAACCTTTTACCATTCTTGTGTTTGTCAGATGATGTCGGTGAAACTGAAGAAGATATTGTTCCTACTGCAGTTGAGCTGTGTTTGCCGTGGCGTCGTAACACCGGCCGTGAGCCTGTGTCGTCTGTTGAGACACACATGGTTGCTGATGGCTCAAATCCACTGCGTGCTGATGGCGGCAACTGGATGAAAGGACTGACACACAGTCTGTCAGACAGTGAGTCCGACAGTCACTCACAAATTGAGAACAACACTTATAACAAACTCGATGTTGCAGTCGATGAAGAAAATACGGATGAGACGACGCCATTGTGCTCTCCTAATGATAACTCAATGGCTATCAGTGGTAGACATAACGTGGCCATGTCGGACGCAAAACCTCCTGGTGAGGTGAAAGTCTGTAACAAAGTGCATGATGCCCCCATGATGTCGTTGAGGAGAATGAGTCGACATTCTGAGGTACAGGCGCAGCTGCATGCGCCACAGTCACGCATAATGGTGCGGCACCATCCGACAAGGTGTGGCAGTTTTCCATCGTCGATGGATACCGCATGCCGTGAACGCGAGGTCGAGCCAGCCCTGTCCCTTCTGCCGTGGCGATGTATCAGTGATGACCGAGCTATCCCGGACCAACAGGCACCCCGACCCACAGCTGTGATACAGCCTCCAACCAGCATGTCCAAGAACTCATCGGTGCAGTCGTCCGTCGATGTGATCAGTACGTATCCACAGCCGTCTTGTCAGAGTTTTCGGCTGAGTGAGGCGGAATCACGTCACTCAGAGCCGGTGCACGTTCAGCATGTCATTGACATCTCGTCGGCCAGTCATCGCGTCACGTCGACGCCGTCAGACAGTGACGAAGATGACTCCAGCAACGTTCTGTGCAGTCTGGAGCAGCTTGACAGCACCGAGAGGATCTGCATGTGGCTGGATACGCTGTCAGAGAGCAATGACGAGGTCCCTCCCGAACTGGACACCATCGACTCTGATGATGAAGTTTTATAGCAGTGTGTATGTTGAGGTTATACTGATGTGGTCTTATTTATTAACTTAGTACCGGTTCTTCTATTGTAAACTGTGGAGATAAATATTCGCCCTCACCAGTGGTGTTGTTTTGATTTTGAGAATGTACTTGTGATATTATTTCGCCATGTTGTTTTAATTTCAGTTGAATCTCGACTGGTGGCTATGTTGAAGCTGATGTGTAGCTTTTTGGTAAGTGCTGACAGCCACTCAGTCATGCTACAGTGTACAGTCAGGTCACTGAGATGTTGATTACGTTGATAAATTGCTGTGAATGGGTGCATGCAACTATCACTGTGCAGTGTTTGTAACTGCAGCAACCTTGTGGTAGGCAGCATTTATGAAACAGATCACTTGTTGTGTATGCTTTGTCATTTAACCGTGTGATCAGTTGGCACATCACGTTTGTAGTCCATTTTGATTTCAAATTTAACTTGCAGTGATACTTGTATGGTTGGTTGATCATTGGCATGGATGTCCAGAGTGTATAAAGTAACATTTTAGCAACATTTGGTGCTTTAAAAAGCTAAGCTACGAGGTGTATTGGCACATCTGCCCCCAATTGAATTTGTGTCATCATCATCTTGGATGGTGAATGGCATCAAGGCTAACATTGGGAAACATTTTTGTAGGTTGAAAATCAGTTGTCGCATTTATTTCGTAAAGTTATTTTTACCCTTAATTAATTTATGTGGTAAGATTTCCATGAAAGCTTATAGGCATGCTGAGTATTGTGTTTGATTGCCCAGAATATTCTCAGTAGCTTGATACTGTTTTTAGTGGACAGATTTGCAGTTTATTGTCTGTTGTCACAGTAATTGGTATAGTGCTTTTCAGATCTTGGTGTATCAGTTTTTGTCATGTGCTCAGGAGAGTTATTTGTCTGATGTGTGAAGGGAAGAATGAGCATAGTTTCGTGGAAATAGGGAGTCATTTATTATCTCCACCAAGTGAACGTAGTGAACATTGGAGGAGATTAAGAGATTGGTCATTCTGTCCATCTGTGTGTGTGTGTTTGTTTGTGTACACGGTGACTAATAATAGCAATGACATTGCACCAACAGCACAAGCAGCAACGCTGGCTATTACATTTCCCTCCGTCCCCTGCAGAGAAGCAGCTTTTCCTTCTCCCTCCCTTTTCCTTGTGTTTAAATCACTTCACTTGGTGAGCGCCTTCTAGTTGCAATAGCGCATGTCAGTGGAGTCTCCAGCAGACAACATTATGAGATTGATGACTGTCTGGAGGATAACAGGGAAGATTATTAGAATTGCCATTTTTGATACATATGCACAATTATAATTGGCAGTTCTTACAATTTTGGGTTTCCATCATTTTTTTGTGTTTTGTGTTTTATGAAGGTTAAACTTTCTGTAAAGGTTAGACTTTTTGTTTCGTCATGTGTGTGTGCAATTTTGCCTGCAAAGGCCGTCTCCGAAATGACCTATACTGTCGGACGGGGCGATATACCCTACTCACTCACTCATTTTGTATCATCTCAGGTTAGTAGTCGATTTAGTTAGGCAAGCTGTTGATTTTTGGGCAGTCGCTACGTTTATCATAAAGCATCTTATAGAAGCCCCCAGCTTATGTTTGAATGAGTGACCTTGAAGCCTTGGCTTGTTATAAAGACTCAGCTTGTATTAAAACAATTATCTTAGAACTGAGCTTGTTTTAGAAGTTTTGTGGTATAATAAAAGTTAGGCATATGTTTATTGTCTGTATGCCATTCTATTTGTTGTGCACCATACAGGAATAGGGAACTTTGTGATCATGCTATTTAAAATTAGAATTACGCAGCCAATATGTCAGTATAGAAAAAATGAATTTTTTAAAATGTTATATGCAATCCATCACTAGATGCAGTGTAGAATTATTGAGACTGCAATGTTGTCAGAAAATGATTTGGTCTGTATTTGTCATAAATATTAATTTATATTGGAGCCAGTGACTGGCTGTGGAACCTGTGTAGCTACATAACATTCTTATGTCAGTTTGCCATGATATGTAAAATTGTCAAACTGTCTGTACATTTCAAGATTGAGTCGTAGAAGGCATTTAGACTTGATTACTTGTTTGTTTCGGTGTCTTGAACGGCATGTCTGTATTGTATTTCTGTTGTGCATTTTATGTGTTCTACTGGAAGTAAGAAACCTGCGAAAGATGTCATTGTATGACCACATCACCCCATCCAGCCCAAGTCTTGTGCTACTGTAATGGCAGTTTATTATTTAGTTTATTTGTAGTTTGCTTTTTTGACAAAAAATGAACAATTTAGTTTACACAACTAATTCTTTACTAAAGTTGTCTGCATGGTTTTCAGATTTCCTTGCTTGCTACTTTAGCTTTGGGTTTGTCATTTATCTAGAGGGGAAGTTGGTATAATTTAAGACCTAAGTCACATATGCAAATTAACAACAGTTGTCAACAACTTTCTGTTCTTACAATTTTAGGTTAACCTCATTTTTGTATTTTTGTGTTTTGTGTTTCTGTAAAGCAGGGGTGCACAACTTTTCTGGGCATCTGGGCCACACGGGACATAAATTCTAAGCTGGCGGGCCGCACGACCCCAGGCCATCATGAATGCTTCATAAATGTTATCTGTTATCTGACTGTATTGTAGGGCCTTTTCTGGCTCAATCCACAAATAATGCCAAAAATTACCCTCTGTCTAAAAACCGAAACAAACTAATCAAATTCTGTTTTGTTTAATTGTGGTGAAATGTCAAAAAATATCAATAGAGTATGGGGTAATTTTCCTTATTGTACAGCAGGTGAGGCGGGCTGCATCCTGGGTCTTGGCGGGCCGCATGCGGCCCGCGGGCCGTACGTTGTGCACCCGTGCTGTAAAGGTTCTAAACTTTCTCTTTATTGTAAAGTTTAAACTTACCATTCCATTATTGTGTTTGTGTGCATTCTGTCTGAAAAGGCCGTCCCCGAAATGACCTATACTGTGTCAGGTGGGACGTTAAACCCTACTCACTCACTCACTGTTTTTCAAACATGTTCACACACAGTTTAGCATCAGTCACTTGTTTTGCTTCAAAATACTTTTTAAGTCAGAGTATCCCCAAAATTGATGGCGGTAGGGGTTTTGCCCCATACCTGACTGGAGAGCTGCTTCCACTGCTCCCCAGGTTGCCTAGCTGGATTTGGGGAAGGGTCCTGGGGAGGAACAGTGGAAAGAGGAGAAAGGAAAGGAAAGGGGAAGAAGAAAGGGGAGATGATGAGGGGTCTTGCTGCAAGGGTTTAGGGATACAGGTGCTCCTGGTGTCTAGATTTATCTGCTGCGCCTAGGCATTGGATGCCAGCATTTTCAGTCTTGAATGCTGCTGGTTTATAGGGATGCACCGTTTCTAGACGGATATTCGGTGGTTTCTGTTGATCCGTCTTGGATCTGGATCTGGCTAGATTTTGCATCCATGTTTCCACGGCCTGATGCAAATTCTGTGGATCCAGTTTGGATATGGGTCCGGCCGGATTTAAACATTCTGGACCGAGTGCACCCCTACTAGGTTACTGATGTGACCTCAGACCAGTGGCGTAACTTCAAACTTCAGGCCCCCCTGCAAAAAAATCATTCATCGCCTCCTTTCCTTCCTTTTCCCTCCATTCACACTTCCTCCCCTCCTGCCCTCAGCTCTTGTCTCTTTCCTTTTCCTTCTGTCCCTGTCTTTTTCCCTTACGCTCCATTCCTTTACAAGTAGGCCCACTTAATGCAGCTAGGAGGTCTGAGGAGTGCTGTGTGCTCCCCAGTGCGGTCCGGGGTGGAGCCGCGTCCGAAAACGTATTGTAGAGTATTTTGGCACCAAAGTAACCGTATCTGGTGACATCAAATTTTGTGTTTTGCTGAGCAAAAGAATAAACACCATAATTTTGGGCCCCGTAAACCTGCAGGCCTCCTCTCACACTGTGGGGTTTGCAGGGTCAGTAGTTACGCCACTGCCGCAGACCCAATGTTGTCCTGTGTTTTCTAGACTTGCTTTCAGTTACCGCAAAACTTACAGCAAAGTCAGGCACCCACGTTTTGAAACTGATGATAAGTTCAGTTAGTGAAATAAAGGTATTCACAGGTGTAATATTGCCAAGGTCATAACACTGCATATCGTTCTGTGTTTATTGACATTGTTGATTGAGCAATGGAAAGGGCATCTGGCTTGTAAAGTCTTGTTCCAATAATTGAAAAAAAAGTTTTGGGTACCTGAGCTAATTTGAGTAAAGTTAAGTCGGCCAATTTCTCGAAAATTTGTTGATAGTGTCAGGATTGTAGAAGGTATGAAAGTGGCAAATAGTGCTGCATCGTGTTCAAGGATTTGTGGTAGTCTGAAGCGAAGATACCTGCATAACTGTGACTGTGATTTTGATGAAGTTGTTGGAATACTTTAAATGCAGTGTTTTGTGTATGCATGTGTGTGGGTTAGATCAGTGTACAGATTATGTCCCTTTCAATGGCAGTAAGTGGTAATGGTGATTATAGTAACAGATGGAACTATTACAGTTTTGACAACAAATTTGAGCTAATGCTCACGAGACGTGCGAAAGCCTATAGCAGTTCCGGTTCAGTAGTTTAGCTGAAAATTGGGGTGTTCACGCTAAGTTAATATACAAATACCAAATTCTCTATCTGGATCGCATAAAACGTCGCGCCACCTTGTGAATGATATAAACTTCTGTCGCAGCCCAAAATCGCCAAAAAATCCACAAAAACCCCTATTTTGGCGTTCAAGGTCATTCAAGGTCATTGAATTTGGTGCCAATCGAGAGCCAGGTACGACTTCCTATTAGTGATTAATAGTAACTTAGGCCCTATCTCGCACCGTTACTGAGATACAGCGACCTATTGGCCAAAAATCGCAAATTTTTCCCACCCCCTCTCATTTAGCGCCCTCGTTCAGGGTGACTCCTTCGAATTTATGGAAAAGCTTTACGGTTCCTGAAACTGGAGTCTTCCAGGCAGCCGATGGTGAAGATTTGGTGGTCCTAGCTTGCACCATTTTTGACTGATCCACCCGTGTGAGAGACAGACAGACAGATGGACAGACAGAATTGCGATGGCTAAGATGTGCTGAAAGCAGTAGCTGCTTTCACGCGTAAAAACAATTAAGCTTTAGTCATTGCAAGGAAGGCAGTCATGTTTAAGATTCGCCACTGCTGATAGTCAACAGGTCCTGTTACAGCTCTGGGACACGATGTCAGTGGTGCTCATCTCTGTTACCCTGGCCCCGAGTCGGCAGTGTGCCACAAACGCCTCGCCTGCCATATGGGATCACACAGTATTACCTGCCACCCGATACAGGTGAACCAGTCACTGCCTTATATATGGGAGAAGGGCCAGACCTCTGCATATTACTGCTGTAACCTTCCCGGCGGTGAAGCTGGTACCAATTTGTACTGCTTGGTGAACAGAGGCACGTGTGTGAACAACTTAACCAAGGTTGTTACCTGACAGTGCCTCAGCTCGGAGTCGAACCTTTAACCTCAGGGTTACAAGTTCGGCATATTAGCATTACACTACCAAGCCACACATTTGTTTAAAGTGTGGCTTTAACATTCGAAGCTAATAAACTCTCCGAAAGTTCCATCTACATGTAATCCATTAGCCTATGTTCCACTTTTTTGCCACACTGTGCATATTTAGGTAGCCATGTGGTCAGTTGTAGATACTATAGAGCCCTGATTGATTTATATACATTATTAGCTTTGACTTTGGTGATGATGTTAATGAACGTCATCACAATTTTAGAAGCACTTTCGCTGTACACTATTGTATGTTTATTATTCCCTGTCGAAAGACAGTTTGTTGGACTGTTTGCTTGCAAAGTGACATCAGGGTGATGTATGTGTATTGGACAGTATGATGTCAGCTTTGTTTGCTTTTAACACTGTCAGATAGATGCCAATCTCTATTTAGATTATGTTTTTTTTGCTAATTCACACTATCAGCTTGTGCTGTAAAGAATCATTTCATTGGCAGCAAAAAGTGACTGGCTGTTTAGATTGTTTTTTAACTGTTGCTAATCTGTTCTGGAATTGCTCACGTTTTCAGATGTCCCCATATAAGTTTTTTTTATAACGTTGCACATGTACAGGACGATTTGTTTTTCACATTATTTATGCATACTTTGTTTCCTCCATATGTGTTGAGTGTTTGTAATGGTGTTACAGTTAACTTGCATCATAGGTAATGGCTTGTTTCTTTCAACTATGCGTGCATTTTGATTTCTCTAGAGTTGTTTAGAATACGTAGTCTTGTCTGACATTTTTCCAAGTTTCAGTTTGTTATCCTGCCCTGTTCTCCAATAGACATCATTGTGAGATTGATGACTGTCTGGAGGATAACAGGGAAGTTTATTAGAACTGCCAAAATTATTATTGTTACATATGCACTATTATAATAGGTAGTTCTTACAATTATAGATTTAGGTCGTTTTTTTGTGTTTTGTGTTTCATAAAGGTTAAACTTTCTGTAAAGGTTAAACTTTGTGTTTCGTTATTACGTGTTTGTGCAATTTTGCTTGCAAAGGCCGTCCCCGAAATGACCTATACTGTGTTGGGCAGGACGTTATACCCTACTCACTCACTCACTCAGTTTATTATGTGAAATAGTGTTTTAGGTTTTCGAGTTGTTCGCTTTATCTACTTGCAGCAAAAAAACAAGCTGCTGTTCAGTTCTTGCGCATGTTAATTTTTGATTATTCTGTTTTCTAACCTTGTTCACTGTTGAGTTTTTTTCAAAAAAAACAAAATTGTACTCAATGTACCAAGTTACCAATACTGTGCGCAAGAGTCAAATACAGTTATAATTACTAGGTTCCGAAAATTTGGTCGCATATGGAGAAGTGAAGTTTTTTTGAAGCAGTAGGCCTAGTACTACCATTCATCTTTTAGCAGCGTGGATGTATCGAAACTGGTACCATACCCACAGCTAGCGTATGCTAACTGAAAAGTCACTATGCCTAATTGTTTCCCTTTATGCTTATTACGAGGGGCATTCAAAAAGTTTTGCAAGTCGATATGTTAGACTGAAAAACTTTTCAAAATTTCTACACCAATAAAACGCATGTTTCTCCTAAACACGTATTAGCCTGAAGTGGATATGACGTCACTGTAATGTATGACGTCATAGTGCGTTAAACAGGAATAATTTGGAGTGCCAGCAGAATCAGCGTAAAATTGGGCTCGCTGTTGCATGATATTTCTTTAGTCTACCATCGGATTTTCCAATGCGAGGCCCTGGGACATGTGATTTTATGAAAGCCCTAACAAGTATGTCCGTGAATTTCTGATTTGCGATTATAAATAATCAATAGCCAATATCTGTGCCAGCCGTGAAAAACTATATGTACGAGGCAAATTAGACAAAGTTTGCAACTTGATAGGCCCCCATAACAAACTTTTTAAAATTTATATAGCAGCAAAAGTTATATTTCTCTCATACTCGTATGAGCTTAAAGCGGATGCAATGTCATTGAAATTCATGATGTCATAAAGCATTAAACAGATACGATTTGGAGTGCTAAAGCAAGCAGCACAAATATACGCACGACAATTCTCCAGTTTGCAGCCGGATTTACGAACGTGAGACCCCGGGATATGTGATTTTGTGGAAGCCATGACAAATACGTTCATGAATTTCTTATTTGCAATATGAATACACAGTAGCTGAAATCTGCACTGGCCATTAATAAGAACGTTTCTGTTAATTACAATGTCATGTCAGGATTTGACGTTGTCCGTAAAATTTTATTGAAAAGTTAACAGTTAGTGATATCCGTCAATTTTTTCAGTGTGCAACCTGGGGAACCCTAATGTGTGGGGGCTTGGGAGTGAGCCACGAAGACTTCCTCTAAATCCGGCAGTGCCCGGCACTGCAGCCCAATCCCAAAGTTAAAACTACCCAGCAAGCTGTTCGCGACTCTGGCTTCGTACAATAAGACCACCCTACATACAGCAGAGGCTTGACTCACAGTAACTATTATCATATTCTAAATTTTTAAAATTTTCTCTGTGGTGTCTGCTATCCAAACAATAAATGACTCAAGTCTGTGGTAGAAGCCTGGCTGGAGGGACTGATATAAAACGCTTTATGACGTCATAAGTTAAAATGACGTCATATCCGCTTTAAGCTCACAAGAGTTCCGGAGAAATGTGCATTTTATTGGTATATAGATATTGAAAAGTTTTTTCAGTTTAACATATAGACTTGCAGAACTTTTTGAATGCCCCTCGTAGTTGACTTGATGCATGCACTCTTATTTTTTAACATTTCGTACAATGCATGTATTATTTAGGAATTTTGTTATAAAATAGCATGTCCAAAAATGCAGCACCTCTGTATTTTAGGATGTTATGGCACCACACGAATTCTGTTATTTACGACGAAAATGTAGTGATCGTAAAAAAGCAAGTAGTGTGACCTCTATTGTCCGTGTTTGCTTATGTAGCATCATATACTATTGTGCTCAAAGCTGCTGACAGTTTGTGTGATGAAGCTTAGGGAATTGGAATGTTGGTCGTTCCTGCGTGTTTCGTGTGATCCGTTATTTGTTTGAATGTCGACTGGAGCTAGATGTACATGTGTAGAAGAACTAGGCAAATATTACTGTCACTTTAGGCATGTGATTGTATTAACTTGTTACAAATGTTGAATTGACGTGGTGGCAAAGCATCTGTGTATCATGCATGATTTTAATTACTGTATGCAGAAATCGTGATATTGTTCATGACATCATTTGCTCTGTATTATATTATGTTGCATTGTCATTTGGGACATATGATGCTGTAAAATGTGATTTGATTAACTGATTTGGAAAAGTTTGTATTCACTATTCACTTAAGTTGCAGTTTTAACGCTTACTAGCAAGTTTGTAAATAGTGATAAGATACGTGTTTGGGTTCTTTTTTGCTGCAGATGTCAATTTCACTTGCCAGTGTTGTTTTTGTCAGACACACCATCAGAGAGCACTGTATTGGCCAGTGGAAATGTCTGTGTTCGTAAAAGTAATAAACATGCCGATTCGTTGCTTTTACACGGTGTCAAAAACCTCACCAGCACGCAACTTGTGACGTTTTTACCTGCAGGCGTTCTCAGTGCTGTGGTTGAGTGCATACGCAATGGCTTTGTTTGTCTGACAGCAGACGACGTTTTTATTATCAGTCAATTTTATTTCAGGATTTGCTGCAAACAGTACTGCAGTCTTCTGCCTGTATGATACAAGCATTGGGGGTCAGTGCTGATCACAGCATCTTAGTAGTTAGCTGTGCAGATGACACATAAAATAGGTTGCTATTACTTTACAGCAGCTCAGCAGTTATTTTGCCAGCCACAAAATACCATCGCTGAATTATACTGCCCTCAGTGCTTAGTGCTTGAAGTTGAACCCGTCGTGCCCCAATCATTATAACATAGTCATACGTATGCTCTAATACACATTGTTATGCTTTGTTGCTGCCTGTGAAACATAGGCCACAGACCACGTCACTTCATCCATTTTTTACTGGCTCAGCATAGTCTCCTGGTTTGTGGAAATTGATTAATCGTTAAAAATGTAACTATTGGTTAATGATGTTTTAATTGTAAAAGTTCGATTAGTAATGTCAGTGTCAATAAAAATGCTAAAAAGTAGATCCAATGTCATCGTTCTAACGAACATCTCGTCATTTGTTTTTATAAAAAAGACAACCAACGATAAGTGTGCCTACAAGACTGGGTTATTGGCTGTTTTCCACAATTATTATTGGCCATTTCGCTGATCACTGTAAACATTTTATTGACCGGCTGCTGTAATCCATAAATAAAATTTGTTTTGGGGTATATTGCTTTTAACATAACCATGTTTTGCTGTTGCTTTCTGTAATTAGGGATACCAGTTTATTTTTCTTAAAATATGTGCTTCAATTTGATGCAAAATATGCCCGGAAGTATGCAAAATTTGTCTGAATATGTGCTCTAAAGCATGCAGCTCGTAGAAATTTTCACATATGCAAGCTTGGAAACATCATTATATGCCATAAGTGGATGTTTGCAAAATATGCAATGTTATGCTGTAGTCCCACATTAACAAAAACTGGTATCACTATGTAATGAGTATAACTACGGTACGCTAAATGTTCAGCTTGTATGCACAGACATGATTATATAATTGCTGCTATTCCTGCTGTGTGTATTCCTTGCATTTGATCAAGCTGCATATTTGTCTACGTTTTCATCTGCTTGCCCGGTATGAACATATTAAACCCGATGCATAGTAAAGGAGAGTTTATGCATTATCTTTTCAGCACTGAATTGTCATAATCAAAACCTCACTATTTACACTGTATATGTACCATAAAACTGCTAATATGAGCCGGGTCTCATATAGTAGCCGGGTCTTTAATACAAGACAGGGGTCTGAGACTGATGGTTTCATAGAAGCCGGGTCTCAAATAAAAGCCGGGTCTCCAATACAAGCCGGGGGTCTGTCAAATGTTCTAATAGAAGCTGGGGGCTTCTATTGGCAGTTTTACGGTAATCACATTACAAACTAGTGGATTACACAATGGCACTTAACTGTAAGAAGAAAAGCGACAGGTTGTTGACATTCAGAAATTAATGAACAAAAATACCATCAAAATATGTGGATGGCTTAAATGGCAGCAACAAAGAATGCGAAACAAACTCAACCAGAAGCATTACTCAGCAACTGTCTCATTCTAACACTAACCAATACTGCACCATACTGTACCACACATGATCCACTGAAGTTTGCTTTCAATTGCTCATCAAACGATAACATAGCAGCATTTTGAAAATACAACACACTCTTTACTAATAACAATAAGGCTCTCACTTATTGTTGTTAACAAAAAGTCAACCTTAATGCAAACTTAGGAAAGGTTTGGGCGAATGTATGTCTATGTGATTAACGGTATATGAAACATGCGAGAATATGATCAAAGAACGGTTCATTTGCTCCTCTTCGCATGCTTTCGCTTCTGCTTCTGTCCCTTTGCAGCACCCCTGTAAGCACCTTTCACCAGGTGTCTAAACTGACCAGCAGCTTTGGCTGTTTTCCTGCAACAATCACAACGACAACTTTGCATGCAATTAATTGGCAGTGAGAGATGCCCTTGATATGCTACAGGAAAATAAAAAAAATCTGATGGCAATAGTAGTAGCTTTCAATCTGCAATCTTCGAACCTTTCTCAAAACATAACCAAATCTTCGCCCTAATTATATTGACAGCCTCGTTTCAGTTCAATTACAAGACTACTTATCATTCAGTTTTACAACACATATGTTCATACAATAATTGTCATTGAGTTCTTTTTCTGCAGAAATTAAGTTAATATACCTTTTGTTGAGGTACTGATGCTGCAGAGGTACATAGGCGAACGGATCCAGCTTCCCAGCTTTTCTCACATCGCCACCAGCTTTCTGCAAACATTTATTCACAACTTTTCCACACAAAGTATACAAGAAATCTGAGCTAATGCTCACGAGACGCGCAAAAGCAGCAGTTCCTGTTCGCGAATTCAAACTGTTAGTCTATTTCCAGCCATTTCGACATGACTTTTATGGGGGTACTGCTCTTTGATGCCCTCGTGCGCAGGTTTCCTTGAACCTAGAAAACTGAGACATGGACTGTCAAAATCTACGTTCAATGCTGCAAATATCGTATGCAGCTTGTCCATGTCTATCTCAATTGGTGTCGGCGCAATTCGCTCTTGAAATGTGTCTTGCAGCCCGAAATCGCCAAAAAATCCGTAAAAAACCCTATTTTAGCGTTCAAGGTCATCCAAGGTCATTGAATTCGGTGGCAATCGAGAGCCAGTGTACGACTTCCTATTGATGATTAATAGTAACCTAGGCCCTATCTCGCACCGTCATTGAGATACAGCGACTTACTGGCTAAAAATCACAAATTTTTCCCACCCCCTCTCATTTAGCACCCTTGTTCAGGGTGACACCCATCGAATTTATGTAAAAGCTTCACGTTTCCTAAAACTAGAGTCTTCCAGGCAGACGACGGTAAAGAGTTGGTGATCCTGGCTTGCACCGTTTTCGACTGATCCACCCGTGTGACAGATGGACGGACAAACAGACGGACAGAATTGTGATCGCTAAGACGCGCTGAAAGCAGTAGCTGCTTTCGTGCATAAAAATAAAAAACAAGCATTATAGTAAATAGGTCTTCAGAATGATGTAGAGTGGTGTAAACTAAAAAATTGGTGGTTTTAAAAGAAATGTTTTGAACTGCACAAGGACCAAAGCCCAAGGGCAAAAATCGAGGCCAAAATGGGGTTCTAGGGAAGGGGCAGCAAGCGGGTCTGGCGAGTGCTGTGAGCTCCCTATTGGGCTCTGGAATAGAGCTTTAGTCACAAACGGCATGGAGAAAAGCCCTAAAAATACAAGCAATGGGTATAAATATCATTAGCTTTCACCAGACATGCTTGCATTTTAGACTGCAAAAATCCATTTAGAACTGCACTTTTGTGTAGAACTGCACATTTAACTGTGTAGCAAATGTAACATATTGATTGACAGTACTTACACAACTAATCAAAACTAGAAAAGCCCCGCTAACACAAAGGGGAACGCGCAACAGCGGTGCATGTTTGAACTTTGAAAGCACAGTAAAACAAAATCAGTCGCCAGAGGGCGCCAGACGACCTGACGTTAATTATCTATAGTGTCTTACTTGTACTCACCAGAGAGCACCACCTGACTCGCTCAGCCAACGCTGTATCGGCTGAAAATCACAAATTTTTCCCACTCCCCTCTTATTTAGCACCCTTGTTCAGGGTGATCCCCTTTGAATTTATGGAAAAGCTTTACGGTTCTTTGGTGATACTAGCTGGCATCATTTTTGACTGATCCACCCATGTGACGGACGGACGGATGGACAGACAGACAGATGGACAGAACTGCAATGGCTAAGACGTACTGAAAGCAGTTGCTGCTTTTACGCGTAAAAATAATCAGCATACTGCGCTGCATAGATTAAATTTTATTAATCATTTCCGAAACACGATTGATCAAACATCTACAAAAAGCACGTAGGCTATGTTAAACTTTGCATGTGCCACTCTCTGTTTATTAATCTGTCAGTGGAAAGAAACACCAATGCCCAGCAACGATGCACATCAATAATGCAAAACGGAAGCAAACCTTCGCACGATACTGATGACCGGCAGCTTCATCACGCTTTGACTTGAGTGGCCGATGAATGCCTTTACCGCTGGCTGCACACAGCATCTAATATCCATTAATGTATAAATCCAGAGGCGTCTACCCTCTAAGCCGTTCATTTTTCCCCCTTTACCTTCTCCTTCCCTTTTCCCCTATGGCTCTGCTTTCTCAGAAGTCCTCTGACAAATCCAGCTAGATTCTCATCTGGTGAGCAATGTAAGCTTGCCCAGTTGGATCCGGTAGCATTCTGGGCCTAAAAACATTTTAAAGCAAGCCAGAGAGACTGAATTATGTATGAATATCTTTGAGTGATATATGGTTTTGACGACCATTATTTATGTTGCATTAACTGACCATAAAACTGAAGTCTTAACATTTACCAACTATGGCTGAAAATCCCTCCTTACTGAAAATCTCCCTGTAGCCACAACAGTTAGCACCACAGTGACAGAAATTTATACTTAAGTTCTTTAGATACTAGATGCCTTTGTCACAGTTCACAGACTGGCACTATAATATTACTTTGTTATCAACATTAAGATCATAATTTTATTGATTCAGGGATTTGGGGGCTACGGGTGCCCAAAATCTGGGGTTTCCCATTGACTTTGATAGCCGCCCTTACAACTGTGTTACGCACTACCATGCTACACTGTGATAACACTGCAGAAAATTACATTATTGTTTCATGGAGCATTTTTTTGCTCTTGATGGTATTTATTTTGTCAACTGAATTATTGTGAACTAACATTAGCATTCCAATCGTCCATCCAGGCAAAGACATCCTGCCTTAACTCCAGTAAAGCAGGCTGATACTTGATTTACCTACCCTGGGAGAATGGCCAGACTGAGTTGACCTGTGTGACTGGTTATGTACCAAGGTGGTTTTCCTGTCCAAAGCCAGTCACCAATCCACATACTAACCAGGCCCAGCAGAGGATAACTACGTTGATCACGTACAGCATGTTGACCACTAGATCACGCCATCATCACTGAAATCACTTAGCTTACCTTGATAGACATTCTTGCTTTCTTCGGCTTCATCGATGTCTTCATAGTCATCAGAAACACGAGATGAAATGCGACGCTTCCGCTGTTCAGACACAAAGACAAGGCAACAATAATGTTTCCATCTGCATGAGAAATTGCTTCTTGTAACTTAATACAAAATCAAGCTGACTTATGACCAGGCTCAGAGGGAAACATGGCCAGACAACAGAAGCATAAACACTTGAGGATCCACGATGCCCGTGGTGCTTCCTTGAGTGAATTCCCTTGACTGGGAATGAGACAGGGAAAGAGCTAACTTCTCATACATTGGTTAACTTGGTTACATTTTGTTACTAAACTAGTTATAAAACAACAGGCTCGAACATAATTTACCTTAACAGTTTCTTCAGCTTCTACATCATCTTTGTCATCCGAAGCCGTTTTAGACTGATTTCTAGCATCTGAAACAAAATGCAAGTAATAATTATCAATACAACGTCTATAACTTATTCAAAAATAATTTAAAAGGTAAAAGAGTGCATACAGCTGTTCACGGAAACCCCTAGAGCTCCAACCTACCGAGTGCAACCTGCCATATGGGACCAAACAGTGCTACCTGCTACACGACAAAGTTTGATGTAGCCCAGTAATTAATTCACGTAACCCAAATGGGATGGAAGGTCGGGTTACATGGTTGGTTAATTACGTACCGAAACAGTTTACCTGTCCTTAGACAGTCACCCATCCAAGTACTAACCGGGCCCAGTGTAGGGCAACTATGTTAAACAGACGAAACACGTTAACTACAGCACAATGTCACAAGACGTCAATAGCAAATAACACACTGTCGCACAAACAAACGAAATACCAATGGACAGACATATTGAAGTAATTACAATATTCTGTCAAATCATAATCAGATTTATCAGTCACGAAACTATTTTAAATTCTCAATCCGCTGACCTTGTTGTGAGCCGTCGTCCGTGATAATCAAGCGACCGTCGGCAGACAACTTGAAGTCATGTGCAACTGGCTTGCGCTTGCTACCAGTGGCATTATCAGGCTTTGTAGCTAAATCACAACACATCCACCATCCACATACATGCATATGTTGTAACTAAATGTTTGAATGTCATTCCAAAAGATGCTGATTAAAGTTCAACTTAACGTCTTAAGCATACTACTGGTGTTAATTTCTTTTACACTTTTCAAGCATGTTTAACGTGTTAGGGTTTTAGTGCTAGTGTGTCTTTTTTCTCACCATCTTGTGCTTAATACTATCTCACACAATGGCTTTATTTATGACAGTAGCGCTTGCCATTCGCCTGGTGGTTCACACCACATACCACATTACTTGATTAGGTGTACTGCTATTGCTATTTGTGCTATCTCTGGTGACAAATGACAAACGATTGACTGATTGGATACATCGTTTACACATATACACATTGCACTTGGAGAATAATTCCAAATAACAAATAAACCAAAGATCAAGAATGCATTCATTTTCATGCATTTTCAGTGAGCAAAAAGTTCACCATGATTACCTAGAATGTGTTCACGACATTTTGTTGTGGAAATAAACTAAAAACACGTATGAATATAATACTACGTGAATCTTTAAAAAATCCCCTACAATTACAGCTAGCACAAAGCTAATAATTTCAGTCTATTCACAGACAGTGGATGCATCACTAAAAACAACCTAAACCGGTAGTGCAAAACCTCCGGCTGCGAACCACACACCAAACACGCAAACACGTCCAAGTGTCCAAGAGTCCAAGAAAAAAACACCAAAAATACATAACCACTGACCATGTCATATGGCCCACAGCTCAAAAAGGTTCAAATACTGTTGCTCGAAAACGAACAACAAAAGTGACAAAATTATGATGGAAAAATCTTTTACCGACAACTTTCCGTGCAGCAGATGGATCCAAGAAATCAACAATATCTTCGTCTTCCTTCAGCCAAGCCTTTGACCTCTTCTCATCACGAGCTGCTCGCCTGCTCCTTTTAGCTAATGGCTCCTCCATTAATCCTTCATCGATCTCAGAGTCTGATGACTGAATCAACTCGTCCACGCTTACAACCAAACAACCACACAACTTGTAGCTACAGAAATACAAAAGGTAAGCTGTGCAGCAGAACTAAAAACATGTCGTCAAAAATGATTGAATTGATTTGATACATTCACTACAAATAAATAACTGCTCAACAATTGATTGCTAAAAATTTCTCAGATTAATGCCTCAACCCCAACCAATCAGGCCAGTACTTAATTTACTTACCCTAAAGAAATAGAAAGCTGAGTTAACCTGTTGGTTGATTATAAACTAAGACAATTTTCCCATCCAAAGACAGTCACCCATCCAAGTACTAAACAGGCCCAGCATAGGGCAGGTACGTACATTAATCGAACACAACTTGTAAACCACGTCACAGCTGAGTAATAAATGAAACTGACGATGACATACGTGTCGTGTTTGCGTTTCCGAGGCCAGTCATCGTCTGCAGTATGAGATGTCTCGGATGACATCTCCGCCTTGCGACGTTCTTTACGCTGCTGAGACTTGCGCATGTTGTTTAGTAGCTTGTGATGGCTCACCGGTACCAGCCCGTAAATCACTTTATGGCTGCACGTAATTATAATGCATTGTATTATCTATCCGCTCGGATACAATCAACATTCTCACTACTGGCGAGTTCATCTTTTTCAGGAAGACTGCCATGCTGCACATGGCACAGTACTACAACTACCATTTCCACCACCATCACTGCCATTATTATTCCATGCCTATGATTCAAACTTCTGTTTCAACATATGGTGTGTTACAAATCCAGACTATTTACTTACTTACTTATTATTATTATTATTAATAAAGTTAATCATCACTGTAATGTAAAAGAAAATGCACAATTCTTCCACGTCATAAGGGGTAGCTTAGCCTTTAGCCAGGCGCTAGAATATCATATGCTGCAAGTATATAATACAGCTTTTTCTGGCACTCATTGCATGATTTGCATCTACCCAGGGAGGGATGGCCAGGCTGAGTTGACCTGGGGGGAAGCTGGTTACACACAGAGACAGTTCACACACCTGCTGACAGTCACCCATCCAAGTAGCAAGAACAGGCCCAGCGTCAACTAACCCAATTAGCATCATTATTTTATAGTATACGTCAAGTCTAATCAATGACCACAGTTCAGAAACATGCATTATCAACACCAACAGTTTGAGTAAATAACCTAAACTTGCGAGTCAGTATGGCAAACAGGTCCTTCACTTTGAGTCGAAAGTGGCGCTGACAGTCAGCTGTCATGGACACCAGGCTGGACACCTACCAGTCACACATCGAACCAAAGAACATCTAATACACTGCATAATGCATACCTCTGCCAAATATCATCATGTTATTATTCTTGCTGTGTACAGGAATCATAACAGCCGAACCAGAAATAAAATTCATGGATTTGGATCAAAAAACCTTGGAGCTAGATCACAGCCCAAACTGGCACAAAAATCGAATCATGCAACAATTCGACCAGGCTCCAAAAATTCCATCTAAAATCTGTTATGAATCGACGGAGATTCACTGCACAATGTCAGTTTTGCCTCAAACCATAATTGCGACAAATTCTGGATCCACATAAAACCCTGATCACAACCAAAAAATCTAAGTGATTGAAAAAGCGTTTTTTTAAAAAGCCCAAAGCGATAAGTGTTATTGGGTAAAACTGAGATGTTTTAAAAGGCGAGCCAAGCCCAACGGTTTTATGGTAAGTTTTAGTCCTAACACTACAAATATCACATAACTATTTTAACCAACTGTGCACCATTAAGTTCAGCTAAAATGACGCCCAGTGAAAACACATAAGCACACTATAGACAACAGCAGAGCAGGTGCTTACAACTTGGTTGAGGAAGGGGCCAAAGTTAACGGAGAAACTCAGCAGAAGAGTTTTGATGAATCCGAGCGCAGATAGAACAACTTCACGAGCTTTCGACGCCACCAGTAAACAAGCGCTGTCAATCAGAACTCTCAGCAACTCCTCATCAACTGTATCTGCAACATCATTCATCATTTGTTACAGCACCTAAAATGTTCACATTTTGAAAAGTGCTGAAGGTTAAAGGTCATAATGGTAACCTGTCTCAGAGCTACAGAGCGTCCACTCCCCACCTGTGCCCCAGCCACACAGTCCAGTACTCGATTTACCTGCCCAGGATGGTGAAAGATTGAAGTGATCTGAGTGGTTGATAACACATATCATCATCATCATCATCATCATCTCTCTTTAATAAAACAGATTGACAAAACGCAACCATACATAGCATACAAAATGACAAAAAAATCTGATAAATGTCGTTGAATAGAACTGTACGTATGGTTACTACTGTAGTGTGTCTATTAGGCGACAGGTGCTGACAAAGAGCACAAGCTAATAAATGTTTTTAAACAACATTCTATTTATATAATTTCTACTATCAGTCTTGACAGTTATTCAGTTAATGAGAAAGAATGACTCCGTGGTCGGAGATTGTAAATGCGATCAGTTTTCTCAGGTAAAAGTTTGTACAGAACGTGATGTGGATTGAGCTGTATCTTTGCAAATAAGTTGTCGTCCATGTATCCAACCAATTGAAAAAATGAAGGATCGTCGACCAAGTGTAAGCCAGAGCGTACCGCACGCCATAATGATGCTTCTAGATGCTGTTTATCAGCAGCACTGCTGAATCCCCACCAGGCTAGAGAAGCATACAGTAACTTCGAAAGAATGACAACCTTGTAAACATGCCTCAACGAATAGTTCACCAGCCTGAATTTAGCCAGTAAGCCTGCCACGGAAACTAGGGTAACTGTACTGATCATACACAATGTGTCATTCAAGTAAAACAAAAAAGCCCAGCTAACGCAAAGGGGAACGCGCAACAGTAGTGCATCTTTGAAAACCAGTACTCACCAGAGAGCGTGACCTGTCTTGCTCTGCCAACGCCATATCGGCTGGAAATTGCAAATTTTTCCCACCCCCTCTCATTTAGCGCCCTCATTCGGGGTGATCCCTTTCGAATTTATGGAAAAGCTTTACGGTTCCTGAAACTAGTCTTCCAGGCATCCGACAGTGAAGATTTGGTGATCCTAGCTTGCACTGCTTTTGACTGATCCACCCATGTGACGGACGGATGGACGAACTGACAGACAGAAGACAGAATTGCGATGGCTAAGATGCGCTACAGCAGTAGCTGCTGTTGCACATAAAATCTGTTCAGTTTATATACAGTATAAGGGCGACATTGTGGTTGTACATATAAAGCTTTAAAAAATCAGAATTCAAAAATTCCAACTTCACCATTATACAGTCAGCAATGTCCTTTTGACACTGTGTAATAGAGACGTTTGAATTAAACTGTAAATTGTGATAATAAACATGTCTGTTACGAAACACAGAACTAACAAATTAAACTCCTCATGCCGGCACTATAAAGCTGCAAAAACAATAATGTTGCAAAACATACCTCGGTGGTCATGCACAAGCTTTGTTAGTGCAAGCACGGTGCATGCTATCATGTGAGGGTTGCCGGCAAATCCAGCCATAATCATCACTATATACTGATGTATTGCTTCTGAAACACCAAACAAACATAACAAAACTCACACCAGTTAATGGTGATGAAAATGTAATGAAAATGGCAACGACGAAAATGTTTTAATATCCAATTTTTCACAAGTAAATTATTAATTACATCACTAACTTCGATCAAAAACTGAACATTCGTTTTGCATTTCCTAAACGTCTTGTTACTTTTGCATTCTCAACTCACTGCAAAATTTCCTGGCCTGACTAATAGAGAAAAACACCCTCAGATCTACACTGCGCTTTCTGAGGCAAAACTTGACCGTTGTAACACAAAAACATGAAAAACAACATAAACAACAATTAAATACATTTGAGAAAAAACATTTTTCATTGCTAAAAATAATTTTTTAGGCAGAATACTGAGTTCACACCACCAAAAAATACACAAAAACAACCTCGTTGTGTTAACTCCGGATGCCAACGAATGTAACTCTGACCGATCTCCAGCAGTAAACTGTATGCAGCAGCTCGCGCCTTCTCATTCACTGCCTTGGTAGCCAGAAGCGCCTGCTCAAAATATGATAACAGATGGTGATTTTATGGCTTCTGATCAAATATATCACACAGAAAAAAGCACAAAAAGCTAACATTATATATGATCATAGTCATACAGTACATAACTGCTAACAATTTTGCATAAAACAGCACTTAGAATTAAACTGATATTGTCAAATATCCTACTTAATAACCTAAGAAACAGTTCACAGCAACTGTCAGTTATCACAGATAAGACCAAATCAACAGCAATGCAACTAAAACAAGTAAATAACCATTAATTTCTAATTTCTGTAATGACAAGTTCTATAAACGTTCCATTTTATCAGACCTATTACACATCAAAGCAAAAACAAGATTGTTGCCCCTAGTTGCAAAATATGCCAGCCCACAAAACAGAAAAAACATTGAAAGTATGGATGAACTTGACTAATTATGGTCCGACTGAATTCTCATTATCGATCAACTCTTACCAACTGTGACTGTAAATAAGCAAAAAAAAAGAAAAACACAAAGTCCTTGACAAGCCGACAAGACCACAGAGTGGCGTGATCTCTGTGTATTTTTAATCATCAGCCGGACACCAGCTTACACTGTGAGGCCACAGACGTAAGGCCAGTGCATTGTATGGTGCGCTTGTTCATGTCACAGCCTTCGCTGATACCCACTGCACCTACCCACGTAAAGGCGGCCAGGCTGAGTTGACCTGGATAAATTAGTATGGAAATATAATTAGCATAACAAACCTCTGGAACGACTGTCTTTAGCAAGTTATCTGCAGGTGAGTCCAACTGCTTCAGGAAGTGAACCAAACATCTGAGTCGAGGCTAGACATAAAACAATCCAATCAAACTCCAATGAAACAATGCCGAATCTCCATTACCTATGATAAGAATGCACAATATTACTGATCATATTGTGTGGCTTGGTGATGTAATGGTAACGAGTGAGACTGGTGACTGAAAAATCCCAGTATCGGCTCCGAGTCGGGACAATGCCGGGTAACAATCTTGGGCAAGTTGTTCACACACATGTGCCTCTGTCACGAAGCAGTATAATTTGGTACCGGTCAAAGGGCGGTGACGCTCTGCGGCTGGGAAGGTAACCGTAGGTCTGGCGTCGCACTGGCCATGCGTCACGGACTTTAAGTGGTTTATTCACCTACAGGCTCAAAGGCCTAAGAAAGGGAGATGAGCACTCCGCCTACGCCTCTCTGGGGTATGGCACCTTTACCTTATATATTGGATAATACTTATAAAATGATAATAAAACGAACACCATTGCTAACTTAACAACAACAACGATACAAACTTTAAAGAAGCTGATTAGTTAAAGCAGTAATCAATAAGCTGCATAAATTTGTTAAATTAGAAACTTATTTAGCATTTTTTGATGCTTTGTCAACTGCCCCTCTCCAAAAATGTAACCTGTTGAAAAATTTTTTTGTCAAATTATTTTTAAAAATACAAAATTTGGGATGAAAATCCTCCAAGGTGAGAAAATTTAGCAGCAAAAATTAAAATTCAGAGCATCATATCTTCTCTGTTAGAAATTGGCAACTGTGTGTCAAAAAACTGCAACTTCTGGCCTCCAACCTTTTTGACCAATGACACTACCAAAACATGCGTGGTCATGTTCACACCATCTCAATCTTTGGACGATTACTTAAGACATTTTTCCCACCTGAATACTAGTGTGAACAGAGCATTAGGGGCTGGTTTAGCGCTGATACACTACATAAAATAACATTTCAACTCACCGCCACCGATGGAGGGCTTGTGCTGACGACTGATTCTAATAACAGTTTCACTAAATCAGACTCGCGGGAAGACACAAATCGTTTGCAATCTTCTGAGTTTGCAGTGCAGATCTCCTCAAGAACACGATACAACTTCTTCTGCAGTGTTTTCTCATCATCTTTGCTCTACAACATGTGCTTTTTATTCAAATGCATTTCATTAAATTACACATGCAACATTAATGATAATTTCACAAACTGCTAGATGTGATAGCCACACTGCAACGCTTAGAGTTAAAAATGTCCTAAGAAATGTAAACTTGCAATCGATGTGCTCTGTCTTACCGCATTGATCAGTTATTTTCTCCTACATTTGTCCAAGTTACATATAATGCCTGACTAAAAACCTTCGCAAACAAATGTAAATTAAGAAATTATTAACACAACTGCACAAACATAAGTTTATTACTTGCAATGTAACTTTTATAGCTCAGCTGCAGCATTATACATTTTGATCAAATAAACACTCGTTCTAACACAAAAAAATCAGAAACTGCAAAATACATGCCATATGCACAGCACTCAATAAATTACTATATTTACTGAGTTCATTAGCTCTACCAAAACAACAATATAATACAATGATAATTATAAAAAGTTGTACTTTTCTTCTGCTGTACCTCTAGCAATCGTTTGATCAGTTCAAACAAAATGCAAAGACTGTCATAACTCAAGTATGGTACAAAAGCAATAATCAAGTCCATCAGCCTCGGCCTGAAACAATCACACCGACATGTCTCATGCACAGGGGGCTGGAATAATTAAAAGTGCGGCTGATAGCAAAAAATAAAGCTAACCCCTGTTTCAGTAAACTATTCAGTCTTTTGCAGTTCAAAAGTAATATAAATATGCAACTTTGCTGTACTGGTAAATGGCTCTTCTGTTTACATGGAGAGTTGGAAAGGTGCACTTGTAATAGAAGTAACAAATACTGAGTTAATAACTATTCAACTAATGCTAACTTTAAAGGTCCGTGGACTCCAAAATTAACATATACATTTTATTTATTTTCCTGAAAGTGCAGAATTTTCTGATAACTTTGACAGTAATATCGTCGCCCAGCGTTTTGTCAACATGAAAAAATTTACCTTTGAAGTCGACGATCTACGAAAACGATGTAGAAAACGCGCCGCCATGATAACCCACGGTGACGTCATGAGTTTAGCCTATAGACGTCATGAATATTAATGGCCTAGCCTAGAATGATGACGTCGTCGGCTAGGCCATTAATATTCATGATCTATATGGGCTAGGGTCATGACGTCACCGCGGGCACCGATAGAT
>Ga0209671_1000166_pt1 | contig 34676 bp, 18 predicted proteins | sample WorMetHERISLAND2_2_FD_187401 | JGI IMG/M metagenome (GOLD analysis project Ga0209671, IMG submission 187401) | Marine gutless worms symbiont microbial communities from Max Planck institute for Marine Microbiology, Germany - Olavius geniculatus... | ecosystem: Host-associated > Annelida >...
TGTCATTTTCTTGAATATTTTATCGTTGGTTTCGTTTCTGACCTTTCGAGCTAAAAATTGGCGCACCAGTTACTCATACTCTGGAAACATCCATGCCGCTACTTCGCAGTGACTGAATTGTTTCCAGTGTGGTGATTTGGGTTGATGACATCACGCAGTTACGGACAAAGCGCCGTCTGTCGGACGTCTTGAAAGTCAGTCGGTGTAATAGAAACATGTCGCTGCATTCTCGATAACGGATTTGACGCCTTGCCTACTCGCCGCTAATGCATCTCTCGACCGTCAGAATTATTCCAGTTCAACTCACGGTCCACGGCGGGTACAGTCTTGCAACACCCAAGACTGCCCCATCGTGTCCCAGAGTAGACCGGTTAGGTGCCCAGCTGTGTACGTTGGGGAAATTGAATCGCTGTACTGTTTGTGAATATCTCCATTCACCAACAACTGTAGAGCAGTAAAAAAGAGAATAATTAATAATAATAAAAGAGAAATAATAGTTATATAGGCTACGCGAGTTGCGTGAATTATAATCAATATTTTAGTAAGTAAGTAAGCAGACGGCCTCATATAGTGTCAGCACTCGGCGCCGACATACGTTCTTCTCTTGTATTGTCCAGAGCTGGAAATGCTTCCATGTAGACGGTTAGTCTCATGGATGGGGAAAACAAGGTTTCCTTATTTATTACGCGTGGTTTAAGATAATACAACGTTTTTTGCTGCAGTGTTCGATCTGTCGATTTTTGTGGTTAGACCTATGACCATTTTGCACCTACGACGCCGACGCGACTCAATTCAACTCAAATGTCCAATTAGGATAGCAAACAACGTGTGGTCTGTGCACAGCAGCGTGACGTCACAATGCTAATGACGTCATTGCATTGTCGCCCGAATCAACTGTCAACTGTCACGACAGTTGACTTGAGTTGAGTTGAGTCGTACGTGTGAATTGGCCATTAGCTGCGGCTGCTTATCCATGAAAAGTTCGGCTTTTACGTCCCTAGCAACCGCATCTTGAAAACGGTTGTATTTTAAAAATCTATATTTAACGATGTCGCATAATTTGCAGTATGTTTTGGCTATCGGTCCGCAAGTTGAATCCATTACGGACGCGATGCCATCGTCCAATGCAATTTTCACGTCGGCGCCAGCACTCGGTAACGCATCACACGGTATGGTGACAACATTTGCCCGAGGCGATTTTGTCGGCTCCTTTAATCTATTTTTACCTGCCCCTCCCTCTTTTTGCTTCCCTTTCCTTCATCCACCCCAATGCACCCGATGTCCAGGGCAGTGTCCATCGATGAGTGGTTAAAATAATAATATATTTACTGTCTGCATTGCCAATTACCGCTGTCAACATGCAGTATGAGCACGTGGGTGTCATTACGTTTCAATGAGCACGAAAGACTGTTATTATCTAGCTGAGCTTGATGCCTGTCGGTGTCGGCTTACTATGCTCATCATTGCTACGAGTATTATTTTGTGAACCGTGTTGTAAACGAGTTGATTCCGCCCTACCATGACCTATGGTTAGGCCTACGTTTGACCAAAATCGCAAGAAAATGAGAAAGATGCAAATGCTGGGTAATTTTTTGGTTGTAATACGTCTTGCGGCACACCGCGCGATGCCTTAGCTTCGTATCCGTGGTCTTGCAGTGTAAACTGGTGTCTAGCTGAGGGTTACAGAAACCGAGATCAGCGCCGCCCTATCATGAGCCTTTTGGCTCAGAAAGGACTCTACATTTTTTACATGCGCCTTGTGAACGTTGATGTCTACTACGTCTCATTAAGAATCCACCCAAAATGGTAAAAATCGGATATGTGATATAATGAGCCTACATAGGCATTACGAGTCATGCCCGTCCGTCCGTCAGTCTGTCTGTCCCGTACAGCTCCGAACTCAAAAACGCAAAGGTGCGAAGAAGCTCAATTTTTAGCCCAGACAGCAAGGCAGACACTGCTACTCTTCAGAGCTTTCAGCACTCTGTCTGAGTGTTTTAGATACAACGCTAACAGGTTTGTTTCGTGCATTACTCGTTATCCGACAACACAAGCACCGGTCCGTGTGTAACTACAGGCTTAATATACCACTTGCTCTAAGAAGACAAGAACGCTATCTGAGAAACGCATTACACGCTATCGACTTAAACCGATTTACTGGGTGATGTGAGTGTCGTCTCGACTGTCATTAACACTGATGCGACGTTTGTTTCTAATCGGATTTTAACGAGTCGAGATTATACACTGGGTGTGATTAGTCGTCGAAAAGGCTACGCTTAGTAAGCTTACACCTTGCTCCGGACACTGCTTTAACGTCACAACATAGTCGCGGTGCCATTATAACCTTACGGTACTGAGTCATCGGATAGGTCTGGACAGTCGGCGAGCAAGAAGTTTAAACACCTAAAAGAGCAGCCACAAACAAACCTAAAGTCGATTAACGCGTGGTCCGAAGTCGATACTTAAGTCAATTCCGTTTTAACTGGGTTTAGTTTTTATTTCCGCCAAGTGTGATCATAGTGAACATTGGAGAAGATTATGAGATTCGTCGTTTTGTCCGTCGTTGTATGTGTCCGTCGTTCTGTGTGTGTGTCTGTGTTTATGTACTTTGAGGCACCATATCTCCATAACGGTGCCAGATAGACGCACGGTCACAATGTAGTAGCAGTAGTAGAAGTTGTTGTTGTTGTTGTTGTTGTTGTTGTAATGTTTAAATTACTTCACTTGGCGGAGATATGCACTTTTACGAGCGCCTTCTAGTTTTAGATAGCAAATTATAGTGTGTGTTTCCGGATAAATAAGCTAAATTTATGTCACTGTTTTCTTACCATCCGTTGCTAGGCTGTACGAAATCGTCCACACGCATAACAGCGACTGTAATTGCTGAAAACATACTGCGCATGGGCTAACCCAAACAAGCTGCAGTTATTCCAATAAAAATTTTGAATAAGAAATAATCATAATGGACAGAACTACAACAGCATCGACCACACAACACGACTAGATTAACAACAACGTTAATGAGTAGATTAAAATAACGACAATGTTAATGAACAAACTGACGAATTAAGGCAAGCATTGTGTAGGAAATAGAGAATAAAGATTTTAATTCATTAGTTTACAGCTTAGACAACTGATTGCCTGGGCGACGTGCTGTACGCTCATTCGAAGGTAATTACGGTGAAAACAGCTGGTTACCGAGCATCCGGTTGTGGCGTACGGTATGGGCTGGCTACTACAATGTATCTGAGCCTATTCAGCGCTACTATTTGGATGGGTCATGCTTGCGTGAGTGAATAGTCAGTAGTGCTAACGTGTAAAGAAGGAAAGTATTTTATCACCGCACTCCACTCTCTCACTCTATCACTCTGTTTATTTGCGCCAACGCATCCGCACGACCTTCTTGCGCTTTATCTTTCTTCCGCGAATAGAGATGCGCACACGTTCGACGACAGTGGACAATGGTGCAATTTCATGTTTTTCTTGTCGATAAGCTATTTCTCAAAAAGTTAACAGCCTGGTTCAATCAGTCAGTCATAAATGGCCAATAACTACAGGGGCCTACTGCAATAGGTCTGCGAAGATATGTTTCACAGGAAACAGGCATGAAATGAATTATTGTTGACGGGATGCGTTCCAGAAACCGAACTAGCGTAATTTCTGTTAGCATTCATCGATGTTTTTTGTGTATTGCATTTTATACGTTATGTTACTGGCTTCTACTTTACTGGTCCCTACTCCACTTATGTATTAGTAATGGGTTTTTGGTCACACGATTAGCATTTAATTTAAGCGCCGTTTATTTCGAGGTCGAGTCGTACAGATTTTCACCGGCGTCGTGGCCAGAGGTGGGGCAAGATTGCAGCTGTTCCCATTGTTTTCCTAAATTTTGGGTTGTCGAAAAATTGTCGAAAAATGTTTTTCTTGTCGAAGAGTTTCAATCCAAAAATGCAAAATATAGGCTGAAAATCCCCAATTCTCGAAAAATGTAGAGGAAATTGACTTTTATTTTGAGCACGTAGGCCCTATAATCAATCCGTCGAAAATTTGCAGGTTTTATCGGAAAATTACAAATTCCTGTCCCACTATTTTTAACCTACCTCACCGCTGCAGATTTTGACTTTGTCAACGAATCGCCCAGCCCTAAGGCTACCAGTGAGTTTGACCGATTGACTGAGTTTCGGTCCCTGCAGGTCTACTGACTCGCAACGCCGACTTACGTAGGTTACGTGTGACGTGTGACGTCACGTTAAATTTTCATCGACGTCCGTTCCACGTCTGACAGTCGAGCTCTCTAACCATTCAGTCTCCAGTCTCTACCAATCTTCCACTAGAATTGCATTAGCCAACCGATCGCTTTGTTCCGTGCCGTGTTCTCTGACGAATTGACAAAGCACCACCATACATGTAGTTGGTTTATTGGTTTACTTCCCACGACTCAGTGGACGTGGTTAAAGCTGCAAGATTGCTGTTCATGCAGGAAATCTGAAAGTTTTTAGAAATTGCAAAATGGTGGCAAAGAAGGATGTGACGACATAAGAAAAGACGTACAGCCACAATATCGCAAAGCATTGTCAAGTAACAGTACACTGTTAGCAATACCGATGGTGACAAACATGGCAAACGAAGCTGTTCAAACGCGGTTTAAATTCACACCATCAAACGTCAATTTGCCTAAGAAAAAGCTTTAAACGTTGGTGTTGCACTCTGCTATACCGAGCTGTAGGTTTATACCGAAAATCCTCAAAGTACCTTCGGTACTATGGGAATGGAAAATGACAATAGTTTACGTAAATGCACGAATTTTAAGACCACGAGTCACGAATTTAGTGCAATGCATGCGTTCAGCAATTAACAGGAAACCGTCAGTTTCTCCCGTGGACGCGCAGTCTGCACGTTCGGTTCTTTAGCATCCGAGCGCAATGTTTGTCTGACCCCGTCTTGTCGACTCCGTACAAGACCTTTAGGTTATTTTTTGTGAGAAAGTACGGAGCAGGTCGCTGCATTTATCTGCGGCCGTGCACGAAAGCGTTAGGCTTTTATCAGATGTTCCACAAAACGTAAGCCGTAACTTTCACAGATTTGACGGGCTACGACACACTAACCATCACACTCGTCGTAAAATAACCAACTTTAGAATACGCCAAATGTTACATGATGGCAGTGACATTTTACTTATTATAAAGCTGAATAAATTTCCCAGGGTAGTGTAGCGACGCGTTTAGAATGTCGTGAGCGGATTTTTAATAATGTCTGGAATTCTACTGCCAAGTATTAATTATATCGGTGTAAAAATTATTGTGAAAATAGGTAGATATTGTCTCCTTCAAAATACGTGCCAATTTCAGTATGTTAAAAGCTCTGGATGCAGTTATGAGAAAAACGTAGGCGATTTTTTACGCCCATGTATGATGATGTGCATGTGCATTGTGCAGAGTTTTATTTGTTATCGACGAGTAGCATGCGCTGCACATGCGCAGTGAGCAACAGCCGTAACGCGTCACGCTTCATAAGCCAGCTGACGCCGTCTCACTGCAGTATAGGTTGCTGGGGCTTATAGACATCGGTCGTATTGATGCATGTCGAGAGTATAGCAGCAGATCATATCCGGCTTAGTTCGATCCGTGGGTCAACATTGTTGAGTGTTTGTGTGTACTGTTGTGTTCGATTAGAGTTCTGCGCATGAACGGAATATGACGGAACTATATACTGAACGTCATGGCATGCTAAACCATAACTTTCAGAAGAAAGTTTTAAGCCTTGAACAATTTACCGACATTTTAAGTCTGAACATGGTGTAACGAGTGACACGACGATTTAGGCTATAGCAGTTACATGCAGTAGCAGCGCTAGCTCTTTCGTAAAGGTAAAAACGGGGAAGAAAAAAATGTTACTTGTGTTTCTTTTGTAAAGCAAGTTTTTTTTACACATATTGTCGGGAAAGCCATAAAAATGGGAGCAACAAAGGCAACGTTAAATGGGAGCAACAAAAAAACTCCCCGACCCCTAGCTCTTGGCACAACAAGTGTTCATCGCAATTGTCTTTGTATTTTGGCGTTTTTACAAAGCGTTCGGCGCTTGTCGAACGCGTGGTCAATTCTCAATCGGATAGCGCATCTGCAGACCGGTTGAACAGAGATCTCATAGCATGTGGGCAGCGGAGCGTTAAGTAAGCAACTAACAATAGTGTCATTTCAACGAACGAACCAAACGGACGCAGGCTCGACGTACGACAGATGGCTCTGCAGATGGGAAGGTCACGTGATCACAATGACGTCACACGGAGGAGGCCGACCTACCCGGCGAGTTTTCAATGGAACCGCGCCGACAACAGTTAATTGACCGATGGTTAAACGCTCCATTACTCTGCATGCCTCTATTCGAGGATCGATGAATGGGAAGCAGTTGACTAGGGAGTAGAGACAGAGTTGTCAGATGCATACGATTTCCTGTGTCTGTGTCTGAATTACTAGGGACCTACAGCTATAGGCAAAACCAGCTGAATGAGCGCCTGAAATTAAGCCATTAGTGGACCTCCGCATGTTTTTGTGACCATGAACGCATTCAAATTTATAACCTCAAGCGTGCTGCACTGCCACAACTTGCAGAATACTTACTTTCTTGGGCAAAGACTGTAGAAAAATTTGTGCTTAAAATATATGATTCTTCTATTTAAAATGAATGTTAATGTTTAAAAATCGCTGTAGCACATAAACCCTGCTGTGTGCAAAAAAGCATGCAGCAACTTGAACTACAACAAGGAAAAGCAGGAGCAGAAAAAGAGTTTAATGGTATGTGTTTATAGTCGGTTGCTAACACAGCTGTCACCAAACTCATCATGTATGGGCTAGGCTACAATTCGTACAATAACGCGCGACCAAACATTATTAAGATCGTTCTGCTGATAGAATGCGCAGATAATATTTTACTGTCAGTTTGTCAGAGCGCTTTCGATAGTTCGCTGCGACTGCTGTTCAGGGCGAAGCAATCGTTCCATAAGATTAGAGCATGCAGTGACGGCATCAGTTTTTACGCGCGAAAGCAGCTACTGCTTTAGCGCGTCTTAGCCATCGCAATTCTGTCCGTCTGTCTGTCTGGATCAGTCAAAAACGGTGCAAGCTAGGATCACCAAATCTTCACCGTCGGCTGCCTGGAAGACTTTTAAGAACGGTAAAGATTTTTCATAAATTTGAGGCGGGTCACCCCAAACGAGGGCGCTAAATGAAAAGAGGTGGGAAAAATTTGCGATTTTTAGCCAATAAGTCGCGCGATCTCAGTATCGGTGCGAGATAGGTCCTAGGTTACAATTAATCACAAATAGGAAGTCGTACACTGGCTTTCGATTGGCGCCAAATTCAATGACCTTGGGTGACCTTGAACGCCAAAATAGGGGGTTTTATTGATTTTTTGGCGATTATAGCTGAAGAGTGAAAATGCTCAGTAAAGCCCAAATTCCATTACCCGCCTTTTAGACTAGTTTCCTCGTTGAGCCAGTTTTGTGAATGTTTGCAATATTACACAGCTTAAACGACGATATAGTCAGCTTATCTAGCCAGCTCGACGAGCGCTCGTCGAGCCAACTTCATCGTGTAAACGGGGTATTACAAACCATGTTGTGTTAAGGTGCGTACGGAGCGAAGGAAATGAACTGAACTGAACTGATTTGAAATCTCAGTACGCGCCTTTCCGCTGCATGGTGTCGCCACTGTATTATGTTGCAGTGAATTCATACTGTGAATAGGTTACCGTTACACACCACACAGCAAGCAGCTTGGGAGCATGAGCGGACAGACAGACTGACAGAGCGACAGATGCAACGTGCGTGTGACCGTGAATATAACACTCCACTCACTCTGACTGTCATAACGCTGTCGGTGTCGTTTTACACCGGCATAATATTTACACCAGCACAGCACGACACGATTATAATTGTTGCAACGTACCGGACCGCGATCGCCATTCAACGCTGTCGAGAGGAGAGCTCGCGTTGTCATATTCAGTGCAACGAGACCAACCGAGAACCAACCTTCTTAACATCGGCCCCTGCAAGATTTTATGTTCGACTCTTGGCTTGCCACATTTGGTTGTTTGCGGCTTTTGCGGCGGGGTCCGTTACAGGCATTGCGACATTCCTGATGCCAATCTACTAAGCGCAGTGCGAGAAAAGAATTATCTTTGTTGATATGATTTTTCGTTAACGAAACGCAGATATGATCGCCCTATTCGTCATAGGGCAGCAACATATACAAAATATACACGTAGTAGCAAACGAGCACGGAATACATTATCTTTGGGACTCAACTACAAAAACAACATAAATCTTATAAAAGAAACAGTATGATAATCTAGTAGTTTCGTCGTTCTGTGGATGATGGGCCTGACGTAAAGCAACTTTGTTGGTAGGGACAAACGCGTTGACCACTACCACCGAAAAGTTAACGACTTGCCTCCCGAGTTAAGTTTATAGTGATGCGACGTAGTCTATTTGCGGGAAGATTGATAGCAGCTGTCCGTTGATCGGTGACATAACCCGGTCGGTCGTTTTGTCTTCGTGTTAGGTCAAGACCCGCTCAGTTCGTGTAAATGTAGATCGTTCTCGTCGATATATCTGATCTACGAAGGTTGACGACTGACTGATGAACTCAAGTTTTTCACCCCATAGAGGTCGACAATCTCTTTCTCGCTTCACTTGGAATATTTACCACCGCGGGCACCGGCGACTAGTGATGGGCAAACAATGCAATTGGCTAAAAACCTTTGCCACGGACACATACAGGATTAAGTGGTTGGTGGTGTAAAGCTAGGATGTAGGACTTAAGACCGAGTAAATCGAGTTCCAACCCGTCTGTGTGATCCCATGTGGCAGGTGACGCTCTGTAGCTCTGTGATGTGTTTTCTATTATGAGCTACACACCACTTTTGCCTTTTACCTTTACATGTGAAAGTGCCCAGCTTTACCCGCAGCCAGGCAGACCGGTACGGTACTCGATTTATCTAAACCGTAGGGCGGAAGGCTAAGTTGATTTCGGTGGTTGGCTATACACTAAGATGGTTTACCTGTCCACTCTAGTCATCTATCCAGGTACTAACCAATCACCAGAAATCGAACCCATGATCGCTTGATCGTAAGTCCGAGTCCGACACTCTAAGCAAACTATCAAGACAATACTTGAACGCAATGTCAACACCCAGATTTTACGCTGAACTTTTACTTTATATCAATCTCACCAAGCGCTGTTTACAGCCGCCGTGTAAACATGGTGACCACTTGTTTTTAAAAAAACCTGGAAAATTTGGAAATTTCATGGAATTTTCAGGAAATTTTATAGTGGTTACCCTGTGCAAAAGTCTAAACGGTCGCCTCACTAGCGGCGACAGAAGCCGCATACAGCGCGGCAATGAATGTACAGTGCACCAGTCAGTGCGTGCTGCGTGCCGTCCAATAGAGCGACAGGTAGGCACTGACTGAGCCGTTGCGATATAAACCCAGCGGCGTTATTAAACCCAGCCAGTCGCCTACCCGGCCTCCCGCTATATAGTCGTTAGTATTCATCGACCGATTTGACTGACGTGTGCTGTATAATATGTATTTTTTGCTGTACAGACCACACCGGTGCGCTATTAAATAGGCCTACGGCTCAAGATGGCACGTCTGAAGGTGGATTTATTTTCGACAGCTGATTCGAAGTTTTTGACCATGAAAGTCTTTTTCGTCGTCTTTGCTGCTTTTCTCTGGATTTTCTGCACTTCGTGTTCGGCGGCGAGGGTCGCCAGCACGTTGGAGTACACGATCATGGAGGAGCTTCCGGCCGGAAGCGTCGTCGGCGACGTAAAACGCGACTCGCATCTGGAATCGCAGTACGCCGAGGCGGAGCTGCGTCGGTTGCGATTCCATTTCCGGTCTGCCGGATCACGTGACCTGTTCTCGCTGGACGAGCGCAGCGGCGTGATCACAACCTCACGACGGATCGATCGCGATGACACGCAGATGTGCCGCGACCCATTGTGTGACGTCACCGTCGACGTCACCGTCCGGCCGACAAACTACTTCCGGTTGATCCGCGTGGTCGTCCACGTGGTCGACGTGAACGATAATAGACCGCGCTTCGACGACGACCACGTGACCGTGTTCGCTATGGAGACGGCCCAGCCTGGTACCCTGTTCGTCCTGCCCAGCGCCGACGACGCAGATAGCGTTGATAACGGCGTAACAGAGTACCGGCTTAGACACGACGACGGAAATCATACTCTGCCGTTTGAACTGGTCGTCACCGATCAAGTGAGTACAACTAGTTAATTATTGTTTGTTTATTATATAGCCGTACTATTGGCCGCATTAAATGTTCATCTGTCTGTCTGTCTGCTTGTCCGGCCGTCTTTTCGTTTAACCGGTGTGAATTTTCGGTTAAAATGATAAGAAGTATAGGTCGCCGGACATGAAAAAGTGGGGGTTATTTTGCGAACGTGTTTTGCGGGTGGCGGGGCGTAACGCACTCAAGTATCGGGCGGCCGCCGGTCAAACGCGTTGGGTGTCTCAAGGATCCTACATGCTACAATGCTATAGGTCTCCATGGGTGGCTTAAGCCCAGATTGCACACTAAGTCTGACCATTCTTACTAAGCCTCAGTTACATACCCAAATCAAATAAGTTTTGGGGGAAAGGCCCCAAATTTTGGGATCTGGGTGATGAAATTGCACATACTTCCGATCATGAGGCAAAGTTTTATGACGATCGGGCGAGGGAGATCGGAGATCTCGCGGTAAAAAAAGACTAGAATTTTGAAACAAAGCCCAACGTGAGGCCACCCGGTGTGGTAAATTTTGCTACAGCATGAACGCAAAATGCGGAACACAACTAAAAGTTTTATTACATCAACTTCGGTTGAAACTAACAGCTAACCATGAGACCTATATTTAGCAGCAACTGCCACTGCAGGCTCGGATATAATAAGCTTTGGAAGTTAATTTAACGATATGCGCTATATAAATTTACATTTTACTTACTTACATACTTACTTATTTATAAAAGAACTTGACTCAGCCTACAACGCCATCTAACTCAAATGCTCTCTTTTCCTGCATTTTACAGCCTTGCTGTTTCCATTTCGTGCCCTTTTATGCCACAAATTCCCATCGCGCATTTTATTCTCTCGTATTTTCAGCGTCCTAACACTGCTACCGTATATTCAATTCGTCATCAACGTGGCACTTATTCTTCACTTTAGCGTCTGTTCTGTCAATGTAATCGCTCGCTCCATACCGACTGTCAGTACTGCGGCCACGCTTCTGTCGGCTCGTCATAAATTCTGCACTGTAGTTGACTCACACAGCTTAGTGACTAATTAATTATTGCGAGCATACGGTCCGGCCCGCTGCACGTAGGTTAATCAATGACCTGCGCTCTATTTGCTGCGCACGAATTAGCACAATCGCTGGTGATCTAAAGCGAGCTTTACGATGTTTCTAGATTATTTACGTTTCCTATCTGACAACGTAACAAGGTGCCCTTGCAGCGTCATATAGACTTAAATGCGCGGCTTTCTTTTTAGAAATTGTTATTCACCACACTTAATTATTGATTATTAAAAAACAGCCACGAATAACGCTTAGCTAGTTCTTAAATATCCACAACATTACCTTTCACCCCACATTATTTTACGTCATTTTCGCCTATTTGTTTTGCATCCGCTTGTCGTGTTTTGATGAATATATGTTCAAGGTCGTTCAAGGTCAAATTCGAGTGAGATTTGAGTTCTGTATTCGAGAAAATAAGCCCACGACGACGAATTGATATGAAAATCGCTATAAAAAAACTTGTATATTACATACACATAGCGACCTCCGGTGTGCTGATGTCGCAGTCGTGTATCGTTTTTGTTATGAGGTCTTCGAATAGCAATAACGCTAACCGTTCGTTGCGAGAGTGGCATCGATAGCGAACAGTGGTAGCGACACAATAATGACGATGGCAAGTTGAAATAACACGGCGCTATTATAGCGCGCCACTGACGGACATAATAATCGCTGTATCGACAGCCACTCGAAGCAAAAACATATAGAGCGGTCGGAAATAAACGAGCAATTGCCGTAAATAAAAACGAAATACAAAACGAAAATGCATATAGTTCACAGTTCTGCTAACAGTGTTATCAAAGACACGTAATATAACGGGGAAATGTGTGTAAAAAATTTCACAAACAATATTCATAGAAGATTTTTGCCACGCGTCGGTCGTGCTGGCGCTGTAATATTGCATCGCGCGGTGTGTCCGTTTACGTCCTAGCTTTCGCACTGTCGCTGCTACTCGTTGCGCCTAGCCACGAAGGGATGGCCAGGCTGAGTTGATCTAAATGTTGAATGTTGTGTGTGTGTCAGGGCGAAGGGTCGAAGGACGTGAGTCTACGTCTGGTGGAGCGTCTAGACCGTGAGTCGGTCAATCGTTACTCGGCGGTGGTCGAAGCTCTGGACGGTGGAACGCCGCAACACTCCGCGTCACTAGTTGTCAACGTCGTCGTCACCGACACCAATGATAACGTACCCCAGTTTGACAGGTCGCCAGCTACGCATCTGTCGCTATTATTATCAAATATTTTTATCGTCATTATCTTCATTTATTACGTATTGTTCCTGTTTATTTATTTCATTTACTATTGAAATCGTACGGCCAAAAACACAGGCACATAAAAATAAGAATAGTATAGATATAGAAAGTACGAAATACGAAAGTTAAAATCAAAGTGGGCCGCACTGCGTATTTTGTCCGTCCAATTGTTCGTCCGCCTAATTTCGCATACAAGGAGCCCCTAACTCGAAAACAAAGAAGCGCGGGTCTAGAAACCAGAATGGTTGGAAACGTTTCCAAGGAGAAGAGTGACTGGCCTGACACAGATAAACACGTCCCGCCTCACCGCTAGCCAGACAGGCTACGTATACCGGGGATAGAAGGCTGAGTTGACCTGGTGTTGGTTATATGCCTAGATGGTTTTCCTGTCCGCAGACTGTCATTCATTTACGTACTAAGCACTTGATAGTGACCTGAACGGGAGTGGAACCCTCGCCCTCCCGATTGTAAGTCCAACGCTTTGACCGTTACACTACCAAGTCGTCGTACATATTACGTCGTACACAGATCGTCGTACGAGGCCGAGGTTGCTGAAGACACGGCCGAGCAGACAAGGGTAGCACGTGTGCACGCCAGTGACCCGGATGCAGGTGAGAACGGTCACGTGACTTACAGGTGGGCGGACAGCACGGCCGCCAGCTATGGCTCGTTGTTTGATCTGGATGCTGAGACAGGAGATGTCATCTTGAAGTCGCGTTTAGACTACGGACAGCAGCAGGTGTACAAGGTCAGTACATAACGGAAATTTCAATTGCAGATGCTTATTATGCAAATTTGCTATGCCAGAACATTAGTAATAATGTAATTTTGTTGCTTTTTTGTTTTTTAAAATTGTATAAACTTACAGTTTTGCAATTTTCTGTGTTTTATTTTTTGTTATTGCCAATAACGTATGACCGTTGAAAAATTATGGGTTACTAACTTAATAACTCACTTAACAGGCTCACAATTACCGATGCATTTTCTTAGTTATAGCTGTACTTATTTTCATTCACCTTGGTATTTTTAGTAAAGTAAGACACTAAAAAAGTACAAAAAAATAATGAAAAAACGACGCATTTAGGTGTGGTGCAGATCTTCACTTTCATTTTATCCATATGTTCCAAAAACTGTGTCGCCAGTGAAAGAGTTTTTATAATTTCTTTAGAATTGCCAAATGCATTGTCGGAAGATAAAGAGTATCCTTTTATGTCTGAACACCGTGTGTATTTTTTCTGCGTTAGGCAGACAAAATCGTTCGTGAGGGTGACATATGTTGATCATTGATCGCAATGCCACGAGTTTCATAAATAACACAACAACCACAACCAGAACAACAATAGCAACAGGCCTAATATTTTAGAAATAGCCACAAAATACAACGTACAGGGTGTGCCAAAAATGTCCCAACTTGTTTTTGTCAAAAGTTTGTCAAATATCTACCAAATTTGATAATTTTTCGCACACAGATAGCCAAGACGAACCAATTGTGTACTGTATACTCATTGTTCGCCTTACATAATTTATGTCAAAGCACTACCGTGCAAAACGCAGATGCTCCAAATTGTTATATTACGCGGTGATTAGTGTATCAGATTGCTTTTTTATTATCAATTTGACAGAGAGTGCCATGTGATGTAATAATTTTGTAATAAATATTTTACGCTAAGAATAGCAGACAACAAAATAACTGATTGATGAGCTCAAAACACATTTTATACATAAATGAGTGCTGTGCATTTTGATCAGTTGATCGTTAATGCCGCTGTCAGCCGCGGTGTCACTTCTAAGCCATTGTGTACACTTTGGGCATAACTTGTGATAATTTGGAAGCAAGTTGTTACGTAAACTTATAATCCTGCTAAATAAATCACATTTTAGTTTATTATGTTCATGATTAAGTCGTTAGAATTTTTACGGAGACAACAATGCAACGTTATGTAACAATTTGGTGCATCTGTGTTTTACACGGTAGTGTGTTGACATAAATTATGTAAGACTGACATTGAGTGTACCTTACATAATTCTATCGTTTTAGCTATTCGTTTGCCAAAAGTTATCAAATTTGGTATTAGCAACAGACGAAGTTCTGACAAAAACAAGTTGGGACATTTTTTTGGCTAAAGCCGTTGAACTGAATAAGGTCTCGCAGTGTAAACTAGTGTCTGGCTAAGGGAAGCTAAAGAAACGGAGATCAGCGCTGCCCTGTGTTCCTTGCGGTTCGAAAAGGACTTTACGTTGTATTTGTCGTGTGTATGTGTGACACACAGCTGACGGTGATGGCTGTGGACCGTGGACCGGGTGCTCTGCCGGTATTTACCAAGTTGACGCTTCGAGTTACTGATGTCAACAACAATTCACCCCAGGTCCTCGTCAACGTTCTTAGCGGCTCCGGCATCGCTCAGGTACGCAATGCATCCTCCAAGCCAAAACTACTCGGTGAGCGATCTTCATTCTTCTTCTCAATTTTTTCTTTGTCTTCTTTCTTTTTTCCTTTTTTCTGTTACGGCCCCTTTTTCTGCCGTTGAGCGAAGTCAGTCGTATTACCACATTGCTTTGGGAGAGTTTTAGTGCAGTTCAGAATATATGTAAAATCAATTTGCCCTTAACGGTTTCCTCGTAAGAAACTATTGTAAATGATCTATTTTCTGTGTTATGCCATTATTACAAGCAGGCTAAGTTAGTGAGTGTATTATCGTAAATAATCGATTAACCCATTTGGATGAAATGCCTAGAGTGAGTGGACGATTTGCTCAGTGTGTGGGTGTTCGCCTACTTAGTGTACCGGTACATGTAACAGTTGCTCTGTAGGTGCGCGAGCATGTCGACCCACCGGGCACGTTCGTCGCGCACATTGCCGTCAGCGACGCGGACACCGGGAGGGATGGCCAGGCTGAGTGCGAGCTGGACGGCGAGGCGACTGAGCATTTCCGGTTAGAACCGCTGATGGACGATGGCGAATACAAGATCATAACGACGACGACGTTTGACCGCGAGGAGCGCGAACAGTACTCGATCGATCTCGTGTGCCGCGACCACGGCTCCCCCAGCAGGTCTGCTGTGTTCACGATTCGATTTTTTCTTTAGCTGCAAACTCAATTACTGTAATTTTCTACGGACTTGTAGCTTACACGATTACTGCGATTTACTGTATGAGTCGCTGCTTGTTGTACAAGTTTAAGTGAATGAAGTTCAACCATTTTAAAACAACGGACAAACTACCTATTCCAACGCAATGTCTTTGTTAGCTGTCATCGACGACTGTCACTGCACAAAACGCCAATACAGAATCATTTTCAAACAGCGGACTTACGTAATTTTTTAGAAGGTCAAGGAAACATTTTCTAGTCCAACTATTGGCTTGGATTAGATAGCAAAAGTTATACGACTTCTTATGTGCATATTTTATTTCCACAGCCAGTGCAGCAAAATTCATCTGAGACTGACTACAGCTGTTTACAGATGAGCTGACGTGCTGTACGTGTGACAGGTCGACGACGGCGACTGTCGTGGTGACGGTGTCCGATATAAACGATCATTCACCACAGCTAGCGTCCGACGTTATTCACGTATCACTGGTTGAGAACAACGCGCCAAACACCGTACTGACCACCGTCAATGCTACCGATCTAGACGCCGGCGACAATGCACAGCTACGGTATGTGCGTGCTGTAGCTCATAGCTAAACGTGAAGATTCCCACCCGGTTAAAAGTTGAAGGTGTCTGAAAATCTTTGTGAAACCCATTTAGAGCTATGGAGAATTATCGCCACAGGTAAACATGCTCCATTTTTACCAGCAGGTCGGTACTCGATTTACTTACCCCACTCAAGCTGCGATACGAAAAGTCCAGTTATTCTTATTGCCAAGTTCTTTTGTTTGTTTCTCTTGTCTTTTTTCGCATTTCTAAAATTAGCTAGAGGGTCTCCCTGCAATGAAGATAACTGGATCTTTTGTATCATGGACTATTTGTACTATTTATTTTTGTGGCCTTTTATCATATTGTTGTTGCGCCTGTGTCGGAACACTTTTCTGCGAATACTCCACAGCACGAAAAGTTAATTTGCAGTGACCGGTGACCTGTAGATATCCGAGCTTCTTTCTGTCACCGTGTGCTCTACATACGTTACTTATTTACCAATGTGCGACACAGGTACAGTCTTGAGGCGGAAGTGAGCGGGGCCGAGGGCGCGCTGACAATAGACCACGTGACCGGCGTCGTCTCGACCAATCGCAGCTTCGACTACGAGGCCGCTGCCCCGGGGCCCGACGACTTCCGGTTCCGGTTGACGGTCGCCGATCTCGGGGACCCCCCGCGCTCAAGCACCGCCACGCTGCGGCTGACTCTCAAGGACAGCAATGACAATCTGCCTCGTTTTGAGCGTCGCGTCTACCACGTGACCGTACCGGAAAACCTGCCGGTCGGCGCGTCGGTAGCCCGCGTCAACGCCACGGACGATGACGTCACGCCTCGCTTTAGTCACGTGACCTACGCCCTCTCGCTTCTCAGCGATACATTTAAGGTCTGTCTGTCTGCTCGACTGACAAAATCGTTTTAATAGCTTTCGGTTTTTTGGTTTAAATTTGTTATCATGTTCGGTATTTTATACAGTGTCCCGATAAAAAAGTGTCCGAAATGAATAAGATAGCTATAATAATTTTTAGCAAAAACTTTTTAATTTTTTTGTCTGAAATTTTACACAATAGTAAACTACATAGCATGTTTAAAGCAATTCAGAAAAATACGCGATAGTGTAAATTTTCTTTACATTTAAACTGCATCACTAAAAATGTGAAGTTTACAACACAACAGCTTCGATCTGATGCGTTGAAGTTTTGGGAATTTCCTTCTCTCAAATCTGACGAATCATTGTGTGAGCCTGGTGGCAAATATAGAAGCAAAATGTTCGGCGCTTATGATGATGATGATGATGATGCTTTGTGTAGGTGGATGAAGAGACTGGTGTGCTGAGGACAATTCGTCGGTTGGATCGTGAACGTGAGTCCAGCTACACACTGTTCATCACCGCGTCCGACGGCCCTTCATCCGTACCAGTCACCTGCCAGGTTCGTGACTCACCCTTCTTCTTATATTTTTTGTAGACTTAACTTTCACGTGATACGGGGGTACGCGTACACTCTCAACTTTGCGGAGTGGGGTACCTTACCTCCGCTTGTGAGGCCAAAGAGTAGTAAGGAAAGGAGACGCAGGTGCAGCTGAATTTATCTTATTTTGATGGGGTCAGTTTTAAGATGCGAATAACTTTGTGATGGTTACGTCAGCCATTTCACGCATGAATTAAGTTCGAGGCAGTTAAGCTATTGATACTTGAGAACCAATTAGAATCTAAGCGTTTTCCACATTTTTTAATATTGCGTGTGATTGCGTAGACCTATCGTATTGCTGTTATACAAGGTGATGAAAAAGGAGCGCACAAAGCTACAGAACGGAAATAAACTGAAATGGAACAAAATGAAATGATCTGAAATAAAAGCCGCAGCTTAGCGGTATTTATTTCAGTTTATCTCGTTTAATTTTGTTTCATCTTATTATATTTTTATTTTATTTAATTTAAGTGCGTTTCATTTCATTTTTGTCGCTTTGAGCACACCTTAAAGATTTCCGAAAATATTCGTAAAACTGACGTATGTACTTGTTTACTGAGCAGGTGAGCGTGAGCGTGGACGACGTGAATGACAATCGTCCCACGATGGAATTCCCCACTCCAGACCAATCAGTGGTTCAGCTGTACACAGCTCGCGATGACTTGTCGCACGGCGCTCTCATTACTCGCCTGGTCGCCACAGACCCCGATGAGGGTCGCAACGGCGAGCTGCAGTACGCCCTGGAATATGGCAACGAGGAGGGGCTCTTCGAGGTGGATCGCGAGTCCGGCGCGCTGACGGTGGCCGCCGAAGGTGGACTGGATTTGTCGCGGTCCGTCTACCGCCTCGTCGTGTCGGCGACCGACCGAGGGTCTGAGCCACTGCGGACGGTCGCCGATCTGGAGATCAGAGTCAACGGCTCCAGCGCCTTGTCCGCTTCATCAGGTGCGTGTTAAATGGTATAGCTTCTCGTAAGAAAACTATCCAAAATTTACGAAGCGTCACATGCCATATGGGATCACACGTCGAGTGGTTGGTGCCACTCGACACTAGGTGAACGCGCCCTGTCCTAACTCCAGCCAGACAGGCCGGTACTCGATTTGCCTACCTCAGTAGATAGATGGCTGAGTTGACCTTGGTGTTGGTTATATACCGAGATGGTTTAACTGTCCGCAGACAGTCAGTCACTCATCCAAGTAGCAACCATTTGATAGCGACCCGACCGGGAGTCGAACCTACCATTTCTTGATCGTAAGTCCAACACTCCACTTTCACACTACCAGATCATTTTGGGTGTGTGTGCGTGTGTCTGTCGAATACTGCTTCTCCCGACCATCGCACTTTTATTTTTGGGCAAGTTTTACACTGTAACTGGTGGATGATTAGTGATGTAGGCGCGCAAACCGTTTAGCATTTGTTACAACTCAGTTTACTACGTTGTCCCACAAACGCTATTAAAACTAGCACGTCTGATGATGCACGAATTATAAGTTAAGACCTTCTCGCTGTGTTCCATTACAATTACACTTTATGGTATTTTGATGTTATTTTGGTGAATAAACATACATAAGTTTATTCGCCAACATACCATAAGAACAAACAGAGACAGGCAGCGACAGACAGACAGACAGAGAAACTAACATACAGCCGACAGATGACGACAACGATGAGGTGTTGTCTGCTACAGGTGCTCTGGAATCGTCGTCGAGTTCTCTGTTGGTGGACACGAGCAGTGTGATTGTACTGTGCGGACTGATCTTCGCCGTGTTCCTCGTGCTCAGTTTGACGGTCATCGTCGTCGTCTGTTTCCGCCGTCAGTCGCGTCGCAACCAGAAGTACCGCGCGGTCAACTATCGCGACCCTCCCCCGGGCACCGACCTGCCTCTGAAGGCTTTTCCCGATGTGGGCGGCCCTACATCCAGCTACCACACCGGCTGTGATCTGGGCCTGAGTACGTCCGGTAGTGTCTGTCTGTGTCGTGAGCTTAGCGGAGGTCTTTCCCCACCGGGTGGTGATTCGGTGTCCATCAACTCGACCAGCTGCAGTAGACCGAGGTCCAGCGGCTGTCGCGTCGGCGGATGTGACGTCGCGATGATGATGACGTCACATGGCAAGATGGCCGCCGCCGACTCCGCCGCCGACTACCATCGTCAGGTTGGTTGGTCGATCGATGTTGATCATGTCGTGACTCGTGATTCTAGTATATACACGGTGTTTCGTAAAAAGGACCCCTTTTTGTTTTTTTCATAATTTACTCAAATTATGAGCAATTTACATGAAATTTTTACCATTTGTAGCAGAATAAATAGTAATTCGAAATATTTAAACAAAATATGGCAGTTGATTAAATATTTTTTGCTAGTAGTGATGTAACGCTGACGTCGTAATGTGTCAGAGGTACAAACTTGCTATCTCAACTGGTGCTGTCAGTTGCTACCCTGCTTCAATGGTGAATTTAATCTGGTTCGCTAATGAAAAATGCTTATCGTGTCAGCACTGAGCAACATGGAAAAATGAAATCGGGCGTCTTGTAATCCAAAAACTCAACATCTTGCAAGCTCAGTGCGATAGTGCACTGTCTTGCTCGAACATGTGAAAGACCAACTATCCCCACAGACACGTAAATTCGATCGTTCTACACGTTTTTGTGGCTGCAACTGTAAAACTGTAAAACTTCAAATATTTAACACCAATGAACCAGATTTTTTACCATTGAAGCAAGGTAGCAACTGGCAGCACCAATTGAGATTAGCCTGTTTGTACCCGTGACACATTATAATGTCAGCGTTACATTACAACTAGCAAAGAATATTTAATCAATTGCCATGTTTTGTTAAAACATTCTGATATAATATTTCTTCAGCTACAACTGGTAAAAATTTCATGCAAATTGCTTATCGTTTGAGCGAATTAAGAAAAAACAAAAAGGGGTCTTTTTATGAAACACCGTGTATATATATATGGCTACATGGTATAGTGCACTGTCTTGCTTGAACATGTGAAAGACCAACTATCCCCACAGACACGTAAATAAGAAACGCTTCGGAGAGCTACTGAGCATCATCTGTCGTATGGGATCACACAGTCAGTTTTCTGTTCTGTCAATTTAACGCACCTGCACACTGACTCGCGATTACTTTTTGCGTTCATTTTTCTCGCAAATCGACACCGTAAAGAAATTCGGATTTGTAAATAAGTCTATATAAGGAACGACAAGATTATACGCGTTTGGCCCGTATGTCTGTTTGTCCTTTGTCCCGTTTGGGCTTCTGGCTCGGAAACAAAAAAGCTCAGAAAAAAAGCACCGGTATTAATGTTTCCCGTGGTAAGAGTAAACGATGTGCCACTTTTCAAGGTCAAAAAAACTCAAAGATTAAGATCACAGGACGAATATTTTAAGAAAATGACGCATGTCTCACATAACCGTGATTGTGGGTGGTGGGGTGGTGGTCTGATTCACTTTCAACGTTTGAGACGCTCGGCAACTGGTCGGATGGCCGCATGTGTTGTCGACACTCGGCGCCTACATTTTATCTTGTTCTGGTCTACGTTTCTTGCTCTGAATAGCACGCAGTGCATGTTTTTACCGATTTTTCCGGCGCCTATTAAGTTGGATGGTATGAGTTCGGTCGGTGGCTTAATGGTCGTTGGAAACGTCATTTTCGGCCCACTATCTGTGCATACCGGTGGTAGTTTGCGCCGTAAATGCACGATGCTCAAGTCTGAATAAATTAACCCATATCGGAGACGTTATGTAATTTAAGTGTTTATAATAAAGGCCGTATATAGGCTGCGCCAATGTTATTACTTCTCAAGTACTGGCTGATGTATTGAATATTCGTGACACTTGTCGATTGGATTGGACGCGTCAGGAAATAGAGGCCACATTGACGTCGCACTGCCGTGACTTTCTTTTTTTTTACACAGCCCATCTGAACACTTATCCAGTATAAGGCTTGCTGACAGTAAATATTAAACAATACTGTAAACATTATAAACGTTATGTAAGCTTATTCATTAAACAACCATTAAATATTTGATTCTGACACGTACAGTGCAAAAAGTAAATCGGTCAAACGAAAGCCGAAATTGACAGTAAACGGTAGTAATAGTTTTGTATTAGGTTCGGGGCTAGTCGCTTGCTTTGGACATCTAACAGTCGTGAGGTCTGACTCCTGATTATTTTGCCTTAACGAAAAGCAGTTGGAGAAATTGTTTCGTTGATTGATTGATCAAAAATAGGTCAATAGTGCATAAAGTCGCACGTGATCTACAGTAGTCTGTTAAAAAGTCGTGGAACAGGAGGTTGCAATTTTTAGGCAGACATCTGCAAATTTCTGACGGGGAAGATCATGAATGCTCAAAATTTCAAATTTGCCTTTAAAATTTCTTAAAATAGGGCATTTTGGCTTTAAAGCTGTTTTTTTGGGAGAGAATTTTCCGACAAACAAAAATTTTGGGGAGGAGACGAATATCTTTCTGCCTCCTCCCCTAGAACGACGCAACTCGTAATCTGTGTGTGGTGAATTATATACATCTTTATTCACCATGAGAGGTAGCAAACAAATACAAATAAAAGAAATAAAACTTAACTGCAGGTGTGCGGGTCACGTGACGTGTGTGTGACGTCACCGGGGGCGGGGTCGAGCTGCTGCGGCGGAAGTTGCTGCGAGGTGGCGTCTCTGCAAGGTCCGCGCGCGTCGTACTGTCATCATTCCCGGCATCATCATCATCACCATCACAACCAACATGGACAACATCATCACAGAGCTACTCTGCAGCATCACCCTCGCCGTCAGCGTGGATCAGGTCGGTGATGGAAAACGAAGCAAGATTAATTAAACTGCAACTAAACTTTAAGGAAAAAATTAATCAAACTATTAGTTAGCGATTACTCTGGCAATATAGATGACTAAACTAATCATAATAATTTTAATTAATTTTTTTCAATTAATTTGCTACTATTTCGAGCTAATCGATGAACGTTGTCGAAAATGCGACAATACATTGAAATTTGTGATACGATTAACATTTTAAGAAATAGCACAATTAACTTAAGCTGTGGGTAACATTACAGCATACCAGTGATATTTGATATTTTAGTCAAAAATCTTACATGTTATTTTATTTACCTATTTAGTTAACCATTTAACTATTTAGTTGCTAATTAAAAATTACTGATTAAACTACTCTCTTAACTAAACTATTTTATTTTAACAAAGCAATGGGTCTAACTAAAATGAATGAATTAATCTATTAGTGGTCACTGGACACCTTATCAGCCAAGTTTTGGCATCACTGTAGCAAGAGCCTAAGAGGTCCGATTCATAGACATTGTTACAAAATTTATTTTAAGATTTTAAGATAGGCTTTTGCCTTAAGACCATCATAAGACAAAAATGTCTTAACATCATTTTACGACATGTCTGAAGTAAATTCACAGAATTTATCAGAGCTATTAATCATAAGATATGTTACAAAATAGCAAGATTTTGTCCTAAGACATGTCTAGTAAGATTTGTTGTAAACGTTCGGTGTGTTGGATCATTATTTTAAGATGACCGTAAGTGTGAAAATTGACTTTGGACTATCTTAAGATCTTCTGTGAATTTGTCCCCAGGTGTGTCAAGGCAGGCGGCTACTAGTGCGAGCAGTTGCAGCAGCAGTCCGCCTAGTTCACCCACACCTCGCAGTCTACGCCGTTACCCGCTACCCCCGCCGCTGCCGCCATTACACATTGACACGCTCGTCACTGCTGCAGCCGGCGCACACACGGGCACCAACTCGGCGTCGCCATTCGAACTGCGACGACTTCCGGTAAATTTTCTCATTCTACAAGCGTAACTTTATGACCGAAATTAATGGGCGGGGAATCCCCATTTGTGTCTCTTTCTCCCACTTTTCTTATCTTTTTTCCTTTCTTCTATCCGACCCATTCTTTTGCTTTTGAAGTGGGGTCAGGTGTCCGGGATTCTACGTTGCTGTAGGCGAACTTTAGTGCACGTTAGGATATGCAAAACTGATTTTCGTTGACGGTTTCGTCGTAAAAATTTGAAAATGATCTATATTTAATATTATGTGACTAATAACGAAAAATAATCGATTAACCAACCCATTTGGGCAAAATGCTCGAAGTGGATGTGCGATGCCACTAGCTGCGGTATGGAATGAACTGCGCCTGTCACTGTTGATGTGGTACACAGGACATGTTGAAAGCGTTGGAATGCCGCTATGACGTGGATGAAGACAGCAAGTTGATGACGTCAGCAAACAGTGCTCGTCAAGCAGCTGCTGCAGCTTCTACTGGTAGCTGTCCGCTGGCTGACAGCGAACTCGATGGTACAAGCTCTTCGACGTCTTTTGCCGACAGCGGACGCGGACTCAGCTGCGAGGTAGAAATTATTTTTGGCTCTTAAACTGGATTCTAATTTTGAGAACTTTTTCGAATTTTCATGCGAGCTCTGACTACACTGTATACGCAGGCTACTGCATCATCATCACTTTCTCGATTTTACTTTAGCTTGCAAAAGATAAGACCAACCAGCAGTTAAATGTTGCAGTTTTCATGTTCTTACTGGACTGAGTAAGTTAATCGCAATTAATCGATCGTTTTCGATCAAGTTTAAAAAATTAACTGACTAAAAGATTTTAATCAGTAGCAGCCTTACGTTTACGTAGTAATACCGCTGTGTTAGGTACACGACGACACGACGCTCAAGACGCCGACCACCATCAGCGTTACCACTGGGCGTGAGATGGAACTGCCGTCTTCCAGCGTGAGATCGCCAGAGTTTCACAATACGGCGCCTCCACGCACCATGGAGACGTTTGGCCGCGGATCTGGAAACCCGGCGCTGGCGACTACGACCGCGGATACGACGCGGCTTGCGGCTCACGCGCTGGCGCTGGACCCGCGGCGACCGATGGCGCAGCTGCCGCCGCCGCAACTGCGTTCCACCCTCAACGACAGCGCTGCCACTGGTACACGTCAACCAATGACAATTGGTGTATTATTGTATTTTGGGATTTTGTATTAGTTTGGTTGATTTTGCTGTTAAATTTTGTTGTCCATACTAGGCAAATGATTGCCTGCGGCATCTTCTTCAGAAATGACCTATAATGGCATTGTGTTGAGCGGGACGTTAAACCTTACTCACTTAGTCAACCACTCACTATTAGCCATCAATCCAGGTTATCTAACCTTCTAATCGTCTTTTCGAGGGTATAGCACTGCCGCCAGGAAAGAAACGGCGCGAGTTCTTAGTGACGACGTCGAGCCCTGCGATTTTCATAGTTGACGACATGCACCTGTTATCGTGTATTGAGGGTCGTATTCTAGTTTAATTACGTTCAAATCCTGGCTGGTACTTAGAGGGTGGCCGTAGATAGCCACTCATTGCCTCGCTATTAAATCAAAATATGCATCTGTCTGCCCGCCGATGAACAAAAGCTGTTGGAAATTGCACGACTCAGAAAAATTGTATCCGAAAAATCTACGGGGAGCAGTTGCTTTATTTGTTGTTGTCTGCTATACTGCGGGTCTTCTTAGACAGTATAATCTTCTGCCCACGTTGCTTGCTCGTATAACTTGGAGTGTTTGGTGTATTTTGCGGACCGGTAGTCAAGCTGCGACTATATACTCGCTGCTGCATTGCGTGCGGTTTACTTACCGAGCTTAATCCGCTTGATAAGTGCATTTGTCGACGTTGACTGTGCAGCTAATGCTGTTTCTTTTATTTGAAACCCAACGCTTTTAAACCCACATGATACAAATGCAATAATAAGTTTTTTAACCAGTCACATCCATTTCTAGCTTTTAATACGACAGACCCTTTCTTATGTTACTTCAGTCTTTTACGTCCAACACGTTAATTTTTTTGGCGAAAGGCGTATTACGCTGGCCTGTGGCTATAGACTAGCTACTGTCGTCACCTGTCGGTGTTGCTAAGCATTGATTTCGTTTCGTATCATATCGTGCCAATCAGTCAATCAGTCTGTCGTTCACTGTATTTTTCCCGCGTGTGGTCTCGGTTTCCAGAACCAATCACCTACTATAGTTAGTTATGCTATCGCAGGAACAAGCACTCTGGCAAATGGCGCGTGCAGCAATAATGTCCAGTGCTTTACCTCATACTGCGGCGTAATCAGCTTTGTACATATGCAGTACAGCCACAACTGCTGCAGCGCAAGAAGTTTTTTTTGCTGTTACGCGCGCTAATCGCAGCACCGACTGATTGTCAAATGACGTCTGTGAAAAAGTAGCTAGATGTATAGTTGTTCTTATTTTCTATCAAAAGCCACGTAATCCTTTTCTGGCATTTGACATTTCATGATTCCAATCACGAATAAATGCTGGTACACGCATGGACGTACCTAGAAATTACAGCTGGGGCGAGAGCGGGGTGGGTTCATAGCTAGGGGCAGCGACCCTTTCTTCACCAGTTTGAGAGAGCGCTGTAAGGTTCCTCAGCGGGGTACAAGGCGGAGTTCTGTAAGCGCAGTTGGTCTTTCTGTTCTTTCAAACACTTTGCTTAAGTCTAAAAAGTTCAGTGCTTTCGCTTGTAGTCTATAATGAAAGGGCGGAGTTTATTTGGAAGGGGGGCGGCACATTGACGTCGAAAGCACGGATTTTTTCGCCTCGCAGTTGTGTATGGCATTTTTACTCTAATTCTCTGAAAAATAGATAATAACATTATACTGATGATGATGGGATCGAGTTGCTGACGAGCTGTTGCTGATGTTGCAGACGGGGCGAAGGCGGTGTGACATCAATGTGACGTCACTGTGGGTCAGTCACGCTATCCCGTCGTTCATTGCGGCACGTCACGTGTCCCGTCGTCCTGCTGGCAGTCGTCGAGTGGAGTTGATTACAGTCAGTCGTGTAAACGGCGCCGGGCCGGGTGGGTCGTAGTCGTCCCTAGGTCGCTGTCGGCGCCTGCGGCATTCACTCGACACTCACGCAACGTTCTGCTGAACCAAGTCGTCATAGCAGCAGCTTTGGCCGGCCGGTGTGACGTTTTATAGGGTATTTACACGATTAAGCAAACGTTCAGCAAACTTCCAGCAAATGTATTTAAAATACACGCTCTAATTGCTGGACGTTTGCTGGGTCGTGTAAACACCCCATTAGTCTGCATAGCGCGAGAGAGAAATTCGACTTACTAATGGTCCGTGGCACCGTGGCGTTGTGGCAGAGAAAGAGGGGTTAAGGGGCAATTGCCCCTTCCCCCTAAATTAAATTGTGGGCTGTTGAAAAATTGTTTTAAAATGTTTTCATTGGAACATTTTTGTTTAGAAATGTTAAATTGGGGCTGAAAAACGCCCAATTGGGGGAAAATGTAGGGGCAAAATTAAAACAAATAGAATTGTGAGCATCCTGTCTGAAATTTTCGGCTGTTCGTCGGAATATTGCAACTTGTCAGTCGCGGGCAAAACAGAGTCGATCCAAGAAGTCTATGCAAGACAGACAGAGCTCAGAATTTTCACAAACTCAAGTGCGCTCAAGCTACGATTTAGACCGAAGCTCGTGTGACGGATTTCATGTCACTAAATCCGTCGTGATAATATTATTATGATATTAGTTTGTTTTCGTAACAATCGTGTCTAGAGTCTTTTTGATTTTTGGAAATGGTAATGAAAATTTCGCCAGCGAAAAATTCGCATAGCACGTATGTTTGTCAAACTAATTTTTTTGATACAACACTAGTCGTAGAAGAAATTGTTTCAAAGAGTTTCGAGTGTGGTTTTTTTTCTTCACGAATATACGAGGTCTTTGTGGTTTGTTCGTTTATTTGTTGACATCTTCTTAACTATACGTGTACGTCGCAGTGGCGGTTCTAGCCTGCAACATCTAGGGGAGGGGGCAAGGCCAGTGTTACTTCTTTATTAGCCCATGGCCTATATAGTCTTTGCCATTGAACGTCTACCATACAATACTTAATTTTAGCAAAAACTATTTAATTTTTTGACCCCATTTTTAAAGGAAAGAATTTTGAGGCAGGGCGTTAGTAAGAGGGGATTTTTAAAATTTTTGAGCTCCGATGCACCGTTTTCGAGATATTTCCAAAAATGTATTTCTATTCAGCAAATATTCACATGTAGGCTAAAGAATATGGCGCTTATAGGCCCAATTCCCAGCAGCCTAATCCGTCGGATGACTTGTATATAGATAAGTACTGGCCTTGGGGGCCCGGCCCGGCCCGATGGCGAGCGCGGTAGCGCAAGCCTATAACGGGGGTCTGGAGGCAGAGCCCACAGCGGGGTCCAGGGGCAGACCCCCTGGTCAGGGGTCAGGGGGCGAAGCTCCCCTGAAGCTAAATCACTTTTGGTATTTGAACGTTCAATGGAAGCTGCAAATTTGCCCAATTTTCTACAATTTGGAACCACAAAGAAATAGAATATTTGTGTATTTGTGTTATATTTGCAAAAAAATCATGGGTGGCCACGAAACCGGGGGGGCTGTGCCCCCCGGCCCGGGCCTAAAACCGCCACTTGTACGTCGACTGGCGTTTTTAATTTTTTTCCGCACGAAATCGGCAGAATCTGTTATCCCAAACATTTCACCACGTTTGCTTAATCGTGATTTGTCGTGTAGTTATGCCGACGTGTAACCTTTATTGCAACTTTTTTTCAACTTCCCGTTTCGCAGACGTTAAGATTGCGAACAGTTTCAGCCATGTGTGACAGTCGCTTAAACCTGCAGATCGGCAATACGGGTATATTCGAGTTAGAATGAATAAACCACACATTGCAAAGGTGCAACCTTTTTATTATCGTGTATGTTCAGAATTCGTGTACCGCATTTTACTAAAGGAACTCGCGACTTTCCTTTGTAGCGTGTGCATGTAATTCGTTTACACTTACAAACTGTAGCATGCTGTCACGTAGACGCATTGGCGTACGTAACAGGGTGTTTATACGACCCAGCAAACGTGCAGCAAACGTCCAGCATTAGCACGTGTATTTTGAATACATTTGCTAGAAGTTTGCTGGACGTTTGCTGGATCGTGTAAACATCCCATAAGACTTCGCTATAAGGGGAGGGGTGAAGTGTTTAAACTTTAAACTGTCACCAAGTTTCAGCGGATCATAACCGTCGAAAGCAGTTTAGTGTATTGTTATATGAAACATCACATTTTTAAATTTGTCGAAAACGTAATAGCAGGGCTAACATAACTTTTGCACGCCTCGGCGGGGCAATATTTTTTTGTGTGCTAAAATCTATTCTGCGTGGTGGGGTTTGAACCTTTGATTTAAACTATACTCTCTGCACTTGGGTCGACTACTTTAATGCATTTTTGCATTAAGACGAAAAGAAAACGGCGACGCGTACGTCTTTAATAAACAAACAATATTATGATATTTACAAAACTAGTGTGCTGTGGGTTTAATGTAAACTGTCCATTGTTAAAGTAAAAATTATTAAACTAACGACAGTACTGATATACTTCATACTTTATTAGAAATACAAGGGACCAGTCTATAACTATGCTTTTCAAACCGCAGTTCGTTAAACGTTTAATCAGGCTCCCAATTATGTGATTGCGTCTATGCTGTGGTTTTAAACGTTTACGAACTGCAATATTGTTTATAAGAATGTCATACGTTTCAAGGTCAGCGAGATCGTCTTACCGCCGCAAGTTACCGGCTGCTCTCAATGAATTCACTGTTGCCGTTTCTGCTGTTTTTGTTGTCATTTATTTAAAGTTGTTCGTATAGGCGAACGACTTGCCGTTGTATATAACGCCACCTGGATAGATACAAGTTTGCTACATGAGCACCTTTCGAGCGAGCTTTAGTGCTATTTTCGTATGCATGCGAGAACGAAAACTTTTTATGCGGACTTTGGAATGAAAATGTTTTGTTTCCCACGCTAGAACGAAAATGATTGAATGTCGAAAATATGTACTGAAGAAAAACTAAAATAAAATAAGGGACTGAAATACCGTGGCACTAGCGTGCCTAGAGCAGGTCGTTTCGTTGCAAATTATAGCCGGATTTGCGTAATTATTTTAATATTTAAATTAGTTTCAGTATACGTTTACTAGTGACCTCGGTTTTATACATGCACGTAAAACGCACAATATATATCGAGCTGTTGACGAGTTCATTTGCTGTTGAATATATTCGTGTACAGTTCAGGCTTCCATGCAGTATTTTCTGTATTTCCGGAATTGAACTGATTGTTAATATATTTAATGTTTTTTATATACACAATGTCGATAGTGTTGTATTCGGCTGCGTATAAATAGCGCGTAATAAAGTTCTTTTTGTCATCGTATATTTTTAAAGTTTTTTTTTTTCTAAGAGTTGAAATTCGCAGATGTGTCAAGGACCAACAGTAAGAGTTCTTATGGTGTATAGCCTATCACTAATACTACAGAAGTGTATAAGATGCATCGATTTGCATTAATCGCAGTAACAACCTTAGGTGACTAAGTCTGCAGAAGGTCGTTCAAGGTCAAGTAAAAGGAAATTTTTGGTCACATTCACATAATGTGGATTTGCCGAATTTTGTTGGCGATCGATATTACTGGAAAGTTAAATACGCTTAAATACGGAGTAAAAGTTGGCGGCCAAGAAATGTAATCTAATGCATGGGCACCGTCTTGCCCAGATTTCAGTTCTAGTAGCCTATAAGGGTTAAGAGAACGAGTAAACTAAGGTGGTATTCTATACCCCATGCAGTTCGTATGCAAAGTAAAATGTTTACCTAGTCTTAAGGCCCATAAGACGGCGTTGATGTGCATTTCCTTAGCCCTCAGCCAGACACCAGTTTACACTGCGAGACCGCGGATACTGGTCTAGTGCATCGCGCGGTGTGCCTGTTTACGTCCTAGCGTTTGCTGGTACTCATTGCGCCTAATCACGGCGGGATGGCTAGGTTGAGTTGGCCATGCAGTTTGAGGCTCGCCGTAATAGAATACCGGACAAACTCGGAATGTATCCTATTCACTGTTCGTGGCACATTCATGCATGGAGGAGACATGGCGCAAGCTGTTTGCGGTCGCTTCTGCCTTCTAATCCGAAACTCGTAGTCATTTACCGACTACGCGTCGCCGCAACCGCAGGACTAATCTCCCGCCACTCGCACGCAGAGCCATCAATCACAATATAACACGAATAGACGACGTGTGCCGTCAGTGCACTGATGATGCTGCGGCTTCTGATGCTGATACGCGAGCGCATCCAGGATTTGTCGCGGTGGGGGCACTGTGACCATGGCCAAAGCGGAGCGCGATTCTATAACGGTGGTCTGAGAACGGGATCTCAGCATGGTTCAGTGTTTTCGGAAGACGAAATGTTTTACTCACTTTGATACAAAAAAAAGAAGATCGACGAAACTTAAGGAATTGAACGAAGCAATTAACGCTATACAGCATTTTTAAATAAAATATCTTTAAATTTAAATTTGGGAAAAATTTAGCTACTGCAGCCTTTACTTTGAGTCAAGGGAAAGGGAACGGCCGCTGGGTTCGCTCATAGGTAGTCTATCTGGATACGCCATTGTGCTGCTAGGATACAGGCTGTCATTACAACAGAACGGAGCTGATGGCGCCGCCTGGGGTCCGTGAGTCAGACAGACAGACAGTGGGCAGTCTACAGAGTTGACTCACGTGTATTGTGATTGCTTCTAGGCTAATAACAACAACAACAGCTACTGATTCACGAATCCATTCACTCATTCATTACGTGATTAGCGTCATAATTACAGACGTTAAGGTTAAGTATCCGTTACGAAGGACATACAACATAATGTAATGATAATGCCGTCGGCACGACTTAATGCATTGAAGCCTATCATCACATGGACGTCGCCAATCCATTCTGGACAGTGGAAAATGCCCCCTTAAAGTTTTCAGCAGTTGTTTGGAGATATGATAATTAACTTGTATAGAACTAAGATCGCTGATAATACTGTATTTCTTATCTTGTTGGTCAATCGACATCGCAGCCGCAGCAGCTACGAACGTGGTCGATGTTTGCATGGCTTTAAGCAGTTCACAACTTCACATCAGTAGACTACTGTAGTACTCAAATCCGGCAACAGAAACAGACTCAGGTCCGACTAAACTCCTTATTTTCGTGACTCGGACTCGAACTAAGATGACTCTACTACATCACTGGTTCACACGCAGCTGGCGGCGCTGTAATTCCTAGGATTAATTTACGGCTAGAACCAGAATGTAGGCCTATCCTAGAATCATGGCTATTAGTTGCATGTCAAAACGACACCGACTACAAATTAGTTGGATGAACTAATTCGCCGAGTTGTTCGCCAGATGACCTTCGGCAGGTAACAAGTACGAGCGTACATGTATATAGCAGCCTCTATTACAGTCGCTCATGAGTGACGACACAAAGTATTAATATGAAGCGATGCTGGATATAATCTGAATCAGTGATGTTAACAAAACTTTTCTTTGGAATCAAGACCACTTTTCTAAGACCAAGACCATTACTTTTCATGCAACATCCAATCTATTAGCGTAAAATGTTATAATGCACACGTGTAATGCACATTTAGTGAACCTGTAGGCTATCAACAACATTGAACCAGTAGCAACTTAATTGGAGGTCAACTCGCAGTTATGTCACAGCATTTTCTCAATTTTGAAGAAGTAAAAGTCAACTATACTACAGTAAGCCTATGTGACTATGATTACACAATAGCTAAACTGATATCTTACGATGTGTGGTCTGCTGTAAAAACCTCGTGGCTTTTTTAACATTCGTCGTTCCATGGCACCAAAGTTCATATGGTGCGCAAAGAAACTATGTATAATTATATAGGACACAAGGTAAGGCCTACATGTATATGCAACGAATGCTGCTCAATGTTAGTCGATGACGAACAAGGAAACCGCAATATAAATATTAAACTTGATAAGTAGCTTAGCTGAATACTGCCAAAATATTTTTAAAAGTAATAAGTAGCAAAAAGTCTTGAAATTTTAAAGGCCAAAACCTAAACCTTTTGCACAATACCAAGACTTATGTTTTAAGAACACAACCAAGACTATTTTTGTCCACGAGACGGCTCGAGGCCAAACTGCGGTTCTTACTGATCTGAATAAACTTCAACACAAAACTACGGAGACTAAAAATAATCTCTCAAAGTCGAAAACAAACAAAAATCAGCCTACTGTAGCAGTGTTATTTGCCGCTAAAAACTGCGTTGATATTAATAACTGTTTAAACAAAAACCGCAAGCGTGAACAAAAATGTCATTTATCAGCGGACGAGCTTTTCAGATGTCTGTCATCAACACGGAACAAGCTATTGCAATAACAATAATTCACGTGATACCTGACATCAGAGTTACAAGACCTTCATTGTCAGTTTTCGAAACATCATTTCAAACCATTCAAAAACCGTTTACGTGGATAATCTTTTTCTCTGTCTCCTATTTCTTTTCATTTGTTTACTTTTTTAAAAATGTCAAATTAATATTGAAAAACACTTCGAGAATACAATAATACAACAAATGTCAATAATATAACAGCATAATTGCGGCACCGTCAGTGCGAATGCACTTTTTTCTGTTCTGCGAATAAGCACAATATTATTACTGCATATTTTAGATATACACGAAGGTTTCATTAGTTTACCAACAAATAGTAAGGCTACAAAGCAACGCATATCTTCGTGATATTAAAATAGTTATTGTCCGATATCGCCGGAACAGTAAAGTCGTTATTTCTGCGTCTGTTGTCTTTGCGTGCCGCAGAGCATCATCTGGAGCAAACGACGCAGGCCAGCTCTCTGCCATTAGGATAGATCGAGCACGGCAGAGACCCACAGAGGACTTCAGTCGGATACAGCAGCCCCGACTTGGTTGGATCTCTTCTGTCATTGTTGAGTGCTCTCTCTGGTGCCTCGTCCAGACAGACGTAGCTAGTCCGACCGTGACTAGACGGCGTGTGATCCACAGTGTATGCCGACACCAGATATCCGACGTACTCGGTGGTCCAGCCGGACGGACACTCTGTTCTTGCTGGAATCATGGTAACCGCGGACCGTCCTTGTACGTGGCAGAGTGCACACGCCGCCTGTTTTCTCACTAGTGAATTGCCACCGTTGTCGGTATGGACCGAGAACACGTTATTACGACCCCTTCCACTACCGATCAGTACGTATTCTATTCCTGCTATCTCACTGGTGAAGCCCCGATAGTCGGTGATGTAATTCTTCCACTGCGGAACGTCCGGTAGACATAAGTAGTTGCTGCCGCTGCCTTCTTTGTTGTAATGTGGCTCCGCCCAGCTTCCTTTTACAACAAATACACGTAAAATCTTAGAGGTAAAAAAGTACTGTCAAAGTTTGCTGGGCATGCTCGGTGAGTATAACAGCAGAACCAAGTTTAGTGCAACGATGCCTATTAGTGCAATTTAGCACACAGTTTGACAGAAACATATTTCATCAGTGCGTTTTGCTTTATAGCAGACCGAACATTTGCAATAATATATTTCGTTTACGAGTGCACTTTGCAAAGCCTAAGGTCATTTGAAATGACTTGTGTCAAAAATAGCTGACCAGAAACGACAGGATAAGAAACAGTCATCCAAGACATGTTAGTTTGGACTCAAGATATAGGCTACCGTATAATAGTCTCGATACAGCAAATGCGTCTTCAACAGGCGTACATGTTAGAGATGGGAATCAAACCCACAATTGTAAGTTCGGGTTCTGTTCGGTTCGGTTACATTTGAAGTTCGGTTCGGTTCGGGTTCGCTTGGTGTTATAGTTTGGATTCGGTTTGGTTCGGTCAGTCTTTTTTTGTCTAAAAATTTTCTTTTAAAAATGCAAAATTTTGGTCTGAAAATTCCCATTTTGCGTACATTTATTTGCACAAATAAAATTTTAAGCACCCATAATCTCTTCTCTTGCAAATTTCTAACTGTGTGTCAGAATTATGTCGCAAATTTGCATTGTTTGTCGAAAAATTGTAGAGACCGAACTTTGGACCG
>Ga0209671_1000170_pt1 | contig 34508 bp, 36 predicted proteins | sample WorMetHERISLAND2_2_FD_187401 | JGI IMG/M metagenome (GOLD analysis project Ga0209671, IMG submission 187401) | Marine gutless worms symbiont microbial communities from Max Planck institute for Marine Microbiology, Germany - Olavius geniculatus... | ecosystem: Host-associated > Annelida >...
GCAAAAGAGCGGATAATCACGCTGAATTTCGCTTCCGAAAGGTGTGAACGCCTGAAATACCTATTTTTCCCTTGCATAACATAACCTTAGCATGCTCTCGCAGTGGCTAAAGTTATCTAGACCCAAGAGAATTTCGCTTACCGGAATCGCCCTTGTATGAAGATGCCTGGGTATATCGCGAGTTCTCTTCCAAAGCCCTAGTCGTGGAATTCACAGTCGGTAGCTATTCTCTACCATTGGTGTCTGTGTCTACGGATAATCCAGGCGATACTTATAGTGCCTGTCCCGAACTGGAAGATGGCGGACCATCCGAGAAGCTCGAACCCAAGTGGTATGTTTGCATGCGAGACTGGCCTTGAAAGGTATTCCACATCCCTGCCGATCCGGCTATGGTTCAGGCCCATGATAGGGTCGGACCGCAAGCGAATTGCGGGAGAAACGGATCTCGCCCATCACGTCCTCCTTAGTTACCCGCTTGGGTTTGATCCGATAAAGCCGGATGCCCAACTCGATTGCTTTCCTGTCTTTAGGGTCGTCCCAGGTCCTGAGGTTGAACACGGATGAGGGATCGTCTCCGAACTTTTTACGGATAATAGCTATAGCCTCTTCTGGTAGTGCGTCAGTTTGGGCGCATGTGCATACGCATGGTTAGGTTTTGCCGGTTCGCTGACGCCCTGCGGATGTTGGGCTAAGCGATGGACAAAAACGGCGGCGGGCTGTGGCTCGCCGTCGCCAGAAGGTGTAATTGTTCAAACTGACGCACTACCCCTCTTCTTTTGACCTTGCATTTTTCAATTTTGTGAGGATATGCGCAACACCGGCGTCCCAAACCAACTCCCATTCGGGGAATCCGGCAGCCGTGCCGACATACCCATAATGTATATTGGACCAAATGTCGTACTTGTAGAGACAATCGCCGTACAGATGCTCACGGTGGACATACGGGAGATGGGAAGGAAAGCGGGTCTCAATCTTGGGCTTATGATCCCACTCGGCTTTGTCCTTGTCCTTTACTTTCTCGGCCCACAGCTCCAGCGCCAGCCTGTGATTGGGAAGATACTCAGTCACACACCGACTGAGCGTGCCGCCGAGGTCGAGGCCAGTCAGCACCACCTGTATCCCAAGCGGCAGCTTGCTGAAGTCCATGATGCACTCATCGGGGGGAAAGCGGTTTAGCTCGGCCAGGCCCTTTACAAAATCGCTATGGGCATTGGTGTTCATCTCACCGACGATATGGTGGACGATGGGCGTGATCTGGTCGCGATTCGGTGGTATCAGTCGGTCTTCTTCCCAGGATGCCGGGGGACACGAGTCGCGGAAGTTCATGCCCCACGGGTCATTAATGGGGTTGTTGTAATCCGTTCCGAGCGGTCCCGGTCCTCCGTATCTCATGGGTTGCTCCTCCTAAGTGAGTGTTGCGTGATCGGCAGGGTTATATACGCTCGTCCCGGCAGGGTCTGGTCAGGTAGGCTGGGTTGAGCGCAGCACCACGAAAGATGGACGACTTGTTAGTGAGCCGTTCCTTAAGCTTCTTCCGCCACAAACTTTTGGTAAGCGGCCGCGTCCAGCAGGCCATCCAGTTGTGAGGCATCGGACGGCCGTAGCTTGAACAGCCAGCCTGCGCCGTAGGAGTCGTCGTTGATGGTCTCCGGGGCGTCGCCCAGCACCGGGTTGACTTCCGTCACCTCGCCGGCGAGCGGGCTGTAGATATCGGAGGCCGCCTTGACCGACTCGACAACGGCGCAGGCCTCTCCGCCGGTGACCCGATGTCCTACTTCCGGCAGCTCGACGAACACCAGGTCGCCCAACTCGTCCTGGGCATGGTCCGTGATGCCGACCGTCACGGTGCCGTCGCCGTTGTCTCGCACCCATTCGTGCTCTTTGGTGTATTTGAGGTCTTCGGGTGTATTGGTCGTCACGTTCCATCCTCCATCTTGGTGATCGAGTAGACGATCTTACTCCATCACAGGCCGATGCGCGGCTTTCCGTTGCGCACGAACGGCGGCTTCACGACCCGTGCCGGCACGGCCTGGTCGTGGATCAGCACCCGGCATTCTTCGCCGATGTCCGGCGTGACCCGGGCGAAGGCGATGGACCGCCGCAGGGTGGGTGCGAATCCGCCGGAGGTGACCGCTCCCACCGATTCAGCGCCGCTGAACACCGCCTGATGTCGGCGCAGCACGCCGCGACCGGTGAGCAGCAGGCCCACGAAACGCCGCAATCCGCCGCGCTCGCGTTGGATTTCCAAGGCGCCGCGACCGATGAAATCCCGCTCGGCAGGCTCCCAGGCAATGGTCCAGGCGAGTCCGCTCTCGAGCGGAGTCACGGTTTCGTCCATGTCCTGACCGGAGAGGTTGAGACCCGCCTCCAGGCGCAAGGTGTCCCGAGCACCGAGACCGCAGGGTGCCACTTCGGCGCCCTTCAGACCCCGCCACAGGGCGGGGGCCTCGCCGACGGGACAGATGAGCTCGAAGCCATCTTCTCCCGTATAGCCCGTGCGGCTGATGAGCCAGTTGCCTTGCTCGGCGGCGGTGAAGGGTTTCAATGCCATCGACCGTTCGCGCAGCCCCGCCGGGATCAAATCGACCGCCTTGGTCCGGGCGTTCGGTCCCTGGACCGCGATCATGGCCAGGTCCCGCCGCGGCCGGATATGGATCGCCGGACCTGTTGCCTGGTCCCGCATCCAGGCCAGCGCCCTCTCGGCGGTAGCGGCGTTGACCACCAGGCGGTAACGGGTGGGGGCGCGGAAATAGAGGATCAGGTCGTCGATGACGCCGCCCTGCCGGTTGAGCATACAGCTGTAGAGGGCCTGTCCGGGAGCCCGAAGCCGCGCCGGGTCGTTGGCGATCAGACGGCCCAGAAAGGTCGGCGCGCCGCTCCCGTCGAGATCGATGATCCGCATATGGGAGACATCGAACATACCGGCATCCAGGCGCACCCGGTGGTACTCCCGAATCTGGGAGCCATAGTGGAGGGGCATGTCCCAGCCCCCGAAGGGCACGCTACGCGCCCCCAGGGCCGTGTGCTCGTCAAACAGCGGGGGTTTGTGTCCCATTCGGTTCTTCCAACCTCCGGTCGGCGGCGGTGGTCCACCATGAGCGGTAGGCGCCGGCTTACCCCGCACCTATCGCCGAGAGATCCAGCGACACCGGGGTGCGCCCAAGCGATAGGTGCGGGGCAAGCCCGCGTCTAACCGTCTCGCGGTTACCGACCTGATCGCCACCCGAGTGACTCCGCCAAGGCCATGTTCGCGGGCGGATTGATACGCGCTCACTCTACTATATCGACAGGTTACGCAGGTTTTCACGGATTTTTTTGGTAGTGCGTCAGTTTGAACAATTACACCTTCTGGCGACGGCGAGCCACAGCCCGCCGCCGTTTTGTCCATCGCTTAGCCCAACATCCGCAGGGCGTCAGCGAACCGGCAAAACCTAACCATGCGTATGCACATGCGCCCAAACTGACGCACTACCAAAACAAGGTATGCATCATGCTCTCGGGCTGGGGCGGCGATGAAGCGATTACCGGGCATGGCTGGGGGTATTGGTCGAGTCTCTTCCTACGAGGACACTGGTGGAAGTTACATCAGGAGATCCTGTCGCTGCTGAAACTAAGCGAAGTAACGGGGCTACGCAAACGACTCAGACGATATGTGAGTATGACGTACGGCAAGGTGCTGTGTCCACTGATTCCCGAGCCAATCTGGATGCGATGGCAGGGGAGTCGCCCAGGAAGTTACTCCACGACCTGTATCCAGGAACATTTTGCGGCCCGGCATCGCAGGGCGGTAAACGCGCTACGTGGGCCATCGTTGCGGGAACGGCCCTCGGTACAAACGATGCAATGGCGTTGGCTCGATAATGGACATCTCACCCGGCGCATCGAGGCCTGGGCCATCAACGGAACTCGGCAACAGCTCGTCTATCACTACCCCCTTCTGGACCAACGGATTCTTGAGTTTGCGCTGGGCACACCACCAGAGCAATTCGTACAGCAGGGGCGGAAACGTTCGCTTATGCGCAGAGCCGTTGCCGGCGTATTGCCCGAGACGATCCGCCGGCATAATTCGAAAGCGGAACCTGCCGCCTTTGGCGTCATTGGCGCGGTTTTAGTGGAAGCATTACCCGAGTTATTCAGGCTGCTTGCGACGAAACCGGGTGCCCGACATCCGGCGGCTCACTATGTTGATCTGGAAAAAATGCAGGAGGTGATTAACCAAACGACTGAGTTGAAACCAGGGGTCGAAGAACTTCTGATTACTCTGGCATGTGCCCGAATATTAGCGTCGGGAACAACTCTATCGAGCAACCCATAAACCGAGGTGAACCCATGAGCAAAACGCTTCAAACTCCCCAACCCCAGTTGAAAACCGACCCACAGCGCCACGCAGAAAAGGCATGGCAGGCGCCTGATCTGGATGTGATCCCGCTGACAGAGGCCACCAAGAGCGGACCCCTTACTCCAAATCCAGAAGGCGGAGTTTGTAGACCGTCGTAGTGTATTGATTCATTGCGGCGCTCGATCTGCGAAACAGCTCCGGCCAGTGCCGAGCTGTTTCGTGGTCTCTTAAAAAAGCATTTATCGCTGCATGATGCTGCGGTATTCAAGGTAACCGTTCAGCCCCCTCTTTAGATTTGCCATCCCAGCCCCGCAGCTATAGCCGGCGGGATCCAGGCGTACCCTGGTGCCACCAAACCTACTGACGATAGGTGCGGGGGATTCCGGCATTCCCTGCCGGAATGACGGGTGGGGGCTGAACGGTTACTATTCAAGCCCCTCCAAGTCGATCTCGATTCCAGAAAGAACATACGGGAATATCGCTCTTGTCTGACGCTACGACTGCAGCCAAAGTCGCCGAGTACAACCGCATTGCGGCATCCTATCTGCAATATCCGCCCGACCCCAGGCTGAGTACATTAGCCATCGCCTGGTATCAGAAATCGCTTGCCATCGAGCCGAACGCCATTGACACCTATTTAGCCCTAGCCAAAGCCTATCATCAGCATGGCCAAATGAAACCCGCCTTGCAGTGCTGTAACCGGGCATTGGTGATACAATCCGAATCGCTTATCGCGCGCTACTATCGTTGTCTATTACAACTACCGATACTTTATCGACAGCAAGAGGAATACGCCAATACCCGCCGCGCCTATCAACAAGAACTCTTTGAGTTATCCAAAATTGTTCGGCATAGCACACCGCTGGCCATCAAGCCGCTGGCACAAGCCGTTGGCACGGTCAACCCTTTTTATCTCATCTATCAAGGGCAGAATGATGTCGAATTATAGAATCTCTACGGAAAACTGGTTGCCCACATTATGGCCACCTGTTACCCACAATGGGCGCGGGCCCCTCGAGTGACGCCACCCGCATCCCATGAGGCCATACGCGTCGGTATTGTATTCGGGCATTTCCATCGACATTCGGTATGGAAAGTGATCGTCAAGGGGTGGTTCACACAGCTGAACCGTGACCGATTCGAGCTATTCGGCTACTCCTTGGGAGGGAAACAGGATCAGGAAACCGACATCGCCCGGGCTTGTTCAACCAAGTTTGTCAGCGGAACACATTCTATCGAGCAATGGTGTCGGCTTATCCAAGCGGATCAGCCGCACATCCTTTTGTATCCTGAAGCCAGCATGAATACGCTTGCCATCCGCCTATCGGCTTTGCGTCTGGCGCCCGTTCAATGTACAACCTGGGGAACCTATGTCACCAGCGGACTACCGACATTGGATTACTGTTTGAGTGGTTCTTTAATTGAACCTGATAATGCAGCACAGCACTACACTGAAAAATTGATTTGCTTACCGAATCTATCCATCTATTATATGCCGCCTAAAATCGAGTTAGCACCATTGCAACGCCCGGATTTCGGATTGAGGAACTCAGCCGTAATCTATCTGTGTGTGCAGTCATTATTCAAGTATTTACTCCGATATGATTGGATTTTCCCGCGCATTGCCCAGGCAGTGGCCGACTGTCAGTTCGTTTTCTTGAAACACAAGACCTCGGAACCACTGACCAAAATCTTTACCACTCGTTTGCAGCACGCGTTTTCTGCCGCTGGGCTCGATATGAATGAGTATGTCGTCATGCTACCTGCCTTGACGGATGCCGCTTACCATCGTTTGCACGATCTCGCCGATGTGTTCCTCGACTCGCTGGAAACAGCCGGCACCACAACAACGCTGGAAGCCATAACCTACGATCTCCCGATTGTAACGAGTCCTGGTGAGTTTCTGCGGGGCCGCGTGAGCTACGGCATCCTGCAGCGGATCGATTGCACGGAAACCATTGCCAGCTCGAGCGATGAGTATATTGCTATCGCCAGCCGCCTTGGTAAGGAGGCGTCGTGGCGACAAGGGCTACGGACACGGATAGCCGAAAACAAACATAAACTATATAAGGATGCAAGCTGTATAGAAGCATTGGAAGCCACCCTGTCAACGCTTGTCCATACCCAAACAACGTAACCGTTCAGTCCCCACCCCGTCATTCCGGCAGGGAATGCCGGAATCCAGGCGCCATGGATGGCAAACCTGGAGAGGGGGCTGAACGGTTACCAAACAACCGTTCCATGAGAAGTGCTTTTAAGAACAAGTCATATGGTTGATAAAAAGATCGCTCTAATAACAGGTGTCAGTGGGTTTCTGGGGCGGGTTTTATGCCACCAATTAATACGTGAGGGGTATGCGGTTACGGGAATCGACAAGACGCCGCCGATACCCGCGACACTGTTGGCATTGCCACAAAACTTTATTCAACTGGATCTACTGCATCCACACCAAATAGCGTTTCAGGCCTTTGATCTTATTTACCATCTGGCCGGTGCGGCATCGGTGCGCCAGTCCATTGAAACGCCTGAACAAGATTTTGTCCGGAATCTGACTATAACCTTTCGTTTGCTGGATGCGCTTCGCGAATGCGCATGGCATGGCATGGCCGATTTGTCTATGTCTCGACGGCAGCCGTTTATAGTGAAGCGCAGCAAATACCCATCACCGAAGAAGCGCCTACTCGGCCCATTTCTCCTTATGGGGTAAGTAAGTTGGCCTGTGAAAATTATGTACGCATTTTCTCACATTGTTATGGCTTTCGCACCGTGATCGCACGTATATTTTCATTATACGGTCCAAGACAAGAGAAGCAAGTCATTTTTGATATATTGCGAAAAATGCTTCTCTCCGAAACAACTATTGAATTGTTTGGATATGGTTACGAGGTACGTGATTTTATTCATGTCGCCGATGCAGCTAATGCTTTATCCTTACTATCAAAACACACCACGGTCAACGCGCCGATATTCAATATATGCTCTGCTGGCGGTATTACTATCCGCGAGTTGGCCGAGAAGCTCGCAAGTATAGCAAATCAAAACCCGGAACGGATTATCTTCACAGGTTACAGCAAAAACGGCGATCCAGCGCGTTGGATCGGCTGCAATAAGAAAATTCGTCACATTGGGTTTGATTTACAGCATTCTTTATCGAGCGGCCTTATCGATACGTTAAATTGGTTTCGCCAGCACTATATCCCAGTTCAAGCACTGACGAAATGATGACCAAGGCCTCCGATAGGCACTCGAGGGCAATTGTTGGTTGGCCTCTTGCTGCATCGAAAGATCCTGTTGTAAAATGTGCATAGCAATAACCTACATGAGTACCTGTCAGGTCCTGTGTGATTATATACCGAAAAGAAACTACAGGTTATTTATAGCCCACGAGATTCTGCGACAGATTCAGGCTGAAGCAGAGGAGAAAAGCCAATCATGAACAAAGACATACCTTCCTTCATCACCATGCTCCGCTTAGAGCGTATAATGGATTTGATTGCTTTCCGTAAGACAGCTAAGGTTGGTGACAATCACACGGGACCCGAAAAGCACCGAGGTATGCCTCTGACAATAATTGATACCATATGCCGTAGTAACGACCTGGTGTTTGTAGATATTCAGGGCGAAGTTGTGATAATGAGCATTGAAAAAGACAACTACTATTGCCTGAATGAAGTGGGTAGCCGTATTTGGCAACTCATCGAGCAATCAACCACCCTGGCTGACGGTGCCGCGAGCTGCAGGAAGATTTTCAAGTGGAACCGGCTGCCTGCGAACAGGATGTGCTCAAATTCGCAGAAAAGATGATGACGGCAGGATTGATAGAGGTACAAAGCAAAGCAGTATGAAAGACTTGCCTTGCGGGTGGTGTTCTAACTTTGTTGTTTTTGCTTTATAGGTGTCTGCCCCCCTTCCGATTTTATGGGCCCCGAGCCCTTCTTTCTCTGGTCGCATGGGGATGGCGGAGGAGCCGAATAGCTTCGCTGCAGGCGACCCGGGGGCCAGCGGCATTCCCGTCAAGGTACGCTACCCGTTTTTTGACCGTGCGCTCATTGATTTTCTCTGCACGGTTCCCGCCGGAGGGTGGTTTCCGAACAAGCGCCTGTTGCGCAAATCAATGCAGGGTGCGCTTCCGGATGAGGTCCTCCGACGACCCCAAACGACTTTGGGAACATCGCCACATTTCCACCGTCGTGTCAGGGCCGTAAGCCGTAGTTGGCAGGCAGACTTGGCCTCGACGCCGGAGTTCGCAGCGTTTGTGAGCAAACGACGCTTGATAGAGCGTTGGCGATGATGCGAGCCTGATCGATTTGAACCGGGCGATAAAGGTCTGGCCACTGACATTTTGGCTACAACAGCGAGGTTCAACGCAATGCCACTAAGTAAGGTATCGGCGGGGCTGCCAAGCGGCACCGGACTATACAATACGGACATCATCGCCTGGACCCGAGAACAGGTAAGCCTGCTGCGTGCCGGTCGCCTGTCGGAGCTGGACATCGACCACATCGCCGAGGAGATCGAGGACGTGGGCAAGAGCGAGCAGCGGGAATTGGCGGGCCGTATGGCCGTGCTGATCGCGCATCTCATCAAGTGGCAGTATCAGCCGCAACGGCGTGGTCATAGTTGGCAGTACACAATTCGAGCTCAACGCCGGGCCATCGCGCTGCGAATCGAGCGCACACCGAGCCTCAAGGTCATGCTGAGGAATGCCGACTGGCGAGAAGAGATCTGGTCCGATGCCATTGCAGCCACAAGCGCCGAGGCCGACCTCGAAGACCTGCCGCTGACTTGTCCTTGGACCTTGATCCAAGTCCTCGATTCCGACTGGCTGCCACCTGCCGTGCCTTGAGATAGGATGAGGCATATACAGGATCAGAACCGATCATCGGTCCGGAGCCTAACGGGTCCTTCCAATGACGCTCATTAGTGCTGACAACGACCTTGCTCTGATGGCGGTGCTGTTCATCATCGCGGGTGCGGCATTTCTTGCCGAGCGCACGCGTATCGGTTCGCACCTGACCGGCGCCGTGATCGCCATCTTTGCGGCTATTGCCGCGGCCAACTTGCGCATCATTCCGCACGCGGCGCCGGCCTTCGATTTCGTGTTCGGTTACTTCGTCCCGGTACTGATCCCGCTGTTCTTGTTCAAGGCGAACCTGCGCCGGATGATCTGCGAAACAACGCGTATGACCGGCGCTTTCCTCATTGCCGGTGCGGGTACGGTTATCGGGGTCCTGGTGGCTGTCAGCCTGCTCGACCTCGGCTCATTGGCAGTTGCGGCGGAAACCGACCCAGCGCTACGCGAAGCGGGCATTGCCGGCCTTTTCGCCTCGACCTATATCGGCGGATCGGTCAATTACGCCGCACTTGGCGAAATCACCGGGTTGAGGACCGATGCATCCTTCTTCTCCGCTGCAACCGCGACGGACAACCTGTTCGGCGTCCTCTTCCTGGGTGTGCTTGCGCTGCTGCCGGGGACACGCTGGCTCGCCTCCCGATTCGTACGCCATGAGCATGGCGAGGAACGAGCGCGGAAAGACACGGGTGAGCGCATATCCGCCGCGAGCCTGACCCTTGCGATAGCAGCTGCGATCGGCTTGGTCGCGATCGGTGATGCGATTACCGGTTTGGTCGGCATCCCAAGCCTGCGTTACGCCATTATCACGGCCCTGGTCGTCGCCATCGCAACAGCGTTTCCGCAATGGATGGAGCGACTGCATGGCGGCTTTGAGCTCGGCGTGGGACTCGCTTTTGTCTTCTTCGCCGCGATTGCCGCCGGCGCCGACCTGGGCGCGATGATTAGGATCGCCCCGATACTGATCGTGTTCGTCGTGATTCTGCTGAGTATCCACCTGATCGTGCTGCTCGGCGTCGGCCGGCTCTTCAGACTGACACTGCCGGAGCTCGTTACCGCATCGAACGCCGCTGTCCTCGGCGCAACGCGGCCCCCGCCCTTGCCGCTGCCCGCGGCTGGCATGACCTGGTAACACCGGGCGTGCTCGGATACGCGTTGGGTACCCTCATCGGCACGGCGATTTATCATCTTTGGGCAATGTTCTAGTACACAGTTTCGGTCGATATTGCTAGCCGACATGCTGGAGCGTGTGAGCTAACAAGGGCTCTGAATTTGCAATATCAGTCGAAACTATGTACTAGCCGATCGGAGAATCTGAACGGATTGATCGCGAACAAGGAGCTGAAGGCGGCGCGGTATCCCGCACGCCTTAGTTCAGCCGTTATTGCGACACGAAGTCGCTAATCCCACGCCATTGCGAGATAGACGAGAACCCGTCGAGGAAAGTATGCAAGGACCTTGGAGTGGAAAGGCCTAACATCCGGCTCAAGGCGACACCGGGGAACGCTGGTGGTGCTTTGTTGTAAGCTTGCGGTTCAGACTGGATTTGGCTCAAGCAAAAACAGCCGCGATTTCGTCTTGGATCGCTTCGGCCTTGGCGCATGGATCCTCGGCGTCACGGATTGGTCGTCCGACAACGATATAATCAGCGCCGTTCCAGAATGCCTCGGTGGGCGTAACCACACGCTTTTGGTCGTCTAGTGGGCGGTTTTGCACCGGACGGATGCCGGGAACCACGATGATAAGCTGGTCGCCAAGGTCTTTTCGTAAGGACGAAATTTCCAGGCCGGATGAGATTACGCCGTCACAGCCGATCGCCAATGCACGCTTCGCGCGCGAGCGTACCAGAGCCTCCACATCACACTCGAAGCCGAGGTCTTCCAGGTCACCCTGATCCAGGCTGGTCAAGACCGTAACGGCAAGAATCTTCAGCCCGTTCTTCTCGCCGACGGCGGCTCGGAGCATCCGGTCATTACCGTGCACGGTCGTAAAGTCCACGCCCCGATCCTTGAGTTGACGCACCGCGCGGGCCACCGTTTCCGGTACGTCGAAGAACTTCAGGTCGCAGAAAACGCGCTTGCCGCGCCTGAGTAGCTGCTCCACCAGCTCGAAGTAGCTGCCGGACATGAAGAGCTCCAGGCCGAGCTTGTAGAAATTGACCGAGTCGCCGAGCAATTCCACCGTCTCCAGAGCGGTATCCCTGTCCGGTACATCCAGCGCCAGGATCAGACGGTCTCGGACCGGAACAGCTTTCCGCGAACGCATGTCGGTCATAATTTCTCTCCCCGGAATGGGAGAAAGATTTTATACTCACGACCTGCAACGTACCAAGGTTCGGCGAATCCCCTTCTCGACGATTGATACCGGGATGGCACGACATGAATAAACTTCCGATACTCCTGCTGATGTCGTGGGCGACGATGGCTGTTGCCGAAGAGTCCGTCCTCATCTGTCAGCTCATGGGGACGATCCAATGTACCGAGGGTATGGGCATACCGCCTGAACAGGCTGCCGACCTGTTGCGCGGACAAGGTGTCAAGGTGGTCTCGGCCGCAAGGCGCAAGTTGCCGCAGCATGAGACGAACCGCTGCGGTACCCCCGCGGGGGAGGCGAACGTGATGGAGGTCTCCGCCGCCGATTGGTCCGTCTTCCTGGCAAAAAACCCGGATGCAGGCGGCTATGGGCTTTGGGTGTTCGATGCAGGTACCGTTCGAATCTACATGTACGATGGAACCCTGCAGTGCGGAATGGGTCGTGAAATTTCCCTGGAAGAGATAACAGAGGACCTGGCAAATGCAGGTATCGAGGTAACAGAGCGCTACAAGGGCACGGACGGTCTGAACCACATCGGCGTATGCGGCGCCTCCACCGGGGCGATAAACATCTTCGTCATCGACCGTGACTCGCTCCCCGCCGCCCGGAGACTTGGTTCTCGGCTGTTGGTGACCCGGGAGATGATCCGACGGATCACATCCGGAGATACCAAGCCACAACAACCTGGTATGCCCACATCCTCACTGCCCTCGGCCGCCGCAAGACCGCCGGGCCCGAATCTTATCCCTCTGCTGTGGTAATCGGGACGCAGGTCGGACGGTGACTACCGATTCCCCACCGGCACCGCTGCCCGGATTTCCCGATGCCTTGCGGGCCTGGCGCTCGGAAGCCTTTGCCCGGGTGCTGAAAGATGAAATCGAGGGTATGGCCGTCGCGACCTTGCCTCTGCACGAGGGATGTACTCGGGGCGGGCTTGTCGGTGATACCGACATCACGGCGACGGTGTTCGAGAGCGTCGATGAGGGACCCGCCATTCTCGTGGAGGTCGGCATCTTCTTCACCGAGCGCGTCGCCGGCTGCAGCTGCGCGGACGAACCGGATGCGGTCAATACTTATTGCCGACTCCGGATCCGCATCGACAAGGCTTCCGCTGCGGCTGCGATTCACGTCGTTCCGGATTGAAGCATGAAAAACAAGCTCAGACGTTTAATGACATCACTGCTGCCCGTCGCCGGTAACCGTCACGGCGAGTGCAACCACTGTGGGCAGTGTTGCAGACTCCCCTACCCATGTCCCTTTCTGCGTTACGACGGGGAAGGACTGAGCAGCTGTTCCATCTACCGTTTCCGTCCGCCGAGCTGCCGCAAGTACCCCCGTACCGCGGCCGAGAATTTGACTCCGGCAACATGCAGCTACTATTTCGTTCCCCTCGAAGAGCTGATTACCGCCGACGAGAATCTGTAACCCGACTCCGGCCAAGCTGCCCGCACTAGAGTCTGCCATCCACGACGTCAGCCGGGAACACATACTTGACGTCGAAGAACACGGCACCGGGTCGGCCCCAGGCCCGTAGCCGTTCGATCCCCATCTCCCCGAATTGGCGGTGGGCCACGGCTAGGATGATGGCATCATAGCTCCCCGGCTGCGGGTCTTCGATGGGCATTATGCCGTAGCCTTCCTTGGCCGCGCGGGGATCCACCCAGGGATCGTGGACATCCGCGGAGATGCCGTACTCGTCCAGCTCCCTGAGGATATCGACCACGCGGGTGTTACGCAGGTCCGGGCAATTTTCCTTGAACGCCAGGCCGAGTACCAGCACCCGACTGCCCTTGGTTACCAGGTTACGCCGGGTCATGAGCTTGACGACCCGGCCGACGATAATGGCACCCATGCGGTCGTTGAGGCGACGGCCGGCGAGGATGATCTCCGGATGGTAGCCGACGGCCTGTGCCTTGTCGGTGAGATAGGAGGGATCGACGCCGATGCAATGCCCGCCCACCAGGCCCGGTCGGAAGGGCAGGAAATTCCACTTGCTGCCCGCCGCTTCCAGCACTTCCTGGGTATCGATCCCCAGGCGGTCGAAGATGAGGGCGAGCTCGTTGATAAGGGCGATGTTGACGTCGCGCTGGGTGTTCTCGATAGCCTTGGCCGCCTCGGCGACCCGGATACTACTGGCCTTGTGGGTGCCGGCGGGGATGATGCTGCGGTACAGGGCATCGATGAAATCGGCAACCTCGGGGGTGGAACCGGAGGTTACCTTTTTGATCGTGGTCAGCCGGTGTTCTTTATCACCGGGATTGATGCGCTCCGGGCTGTAGCCGACGAAGAAGTCCCAGTTGAACGCGAGCTCGGATATCCGCTCCAGAATGGGGACGCAGATCTCCTCCGTGGCGCCGGGATAGACCGTGGACTCGTAGATGACGATGTCGCCCGCCTTCAGCAACACACCCGCGGTGCGACTGGCCGATTTCAGAAAGCGCAGATCCGGTTGTTTATGCACATTTACGGGGGTAGGGACCGTTATGACGAACACGTTACAGTCGGCCAGGTCGCCGGCATCGTCCGTGTAGGTCAACCGTTCGGCGACCCGCAGCTCGGCCGGTTCCACTTCGAGCGAACTGTCCCGGCCTGCCCGCAGCTCGGCGATGCGGGTCGTATCCACGTCGAAGCCCAGCGTCGGATAGCGCTTGCCGAACGCGACGGCCAGCGGCAGTCCGACATAGCCGAGGTCCATGACCCCATCCGGACGTGTTGAAGATCAAAGTTGGTGGGCATGGCAGCCGTACCTCATGCCGGGGTGGTGCGCGCAACGGCGACGAACCCGGTCCATATAAGCTTACCGGGAGGCTCGATTATCGACCCGGTGCAATCATCCGGAACCCGGCATCTACATGCTTGTCAGCTCGTTGTTGAGTCTCGTTTTGATCTTCCTGAGATCATCGAGGCACACCAAAGCCATTACTTCTTTTTTTCCATACTCGGTATCGAGCGTTTGTTTCATGTCGATAAATTTCCGCTCGAAGGCATCGACCAGCCGATACATACGAAAGAACTTGGCATAATCATCGGGCTTTATAGTTTCGGCTATCTCGGTATACCTATTTCTCCAATAATCTCTTAGTATTACAAATTCTTCTTTTTCTCCCAAAAAAAGCATTCTGCCGTCTTCTGTTTTTACGACCCTCGATTGATCGACTTGATCCAGGGCCTGAGAAACATCTCTTCCTACCCATTCGATTTTTTCTTTCATTTCTCTCACTATTTCAGTTAACTCACTTTTTAACGCCGAGGTCATCCTGCGAGAGCGCGTAGCTCTTTCCCAAACTTTCGCCCCATAGGGCATCAAGAAACCCAGTATGGCCCATTACGACAGCTATGGCCCCAATTACGGCGGCGACCAATTGTTCCATGATGTGTCCTCTTTTATTTGAGCCGATAGCTCAAAGATACGGTCCGCTGCCTACCTGTCGGCAGGCAGATAATTCGATAAATCACGCGGGTCGGCACGCAGAAGATCCCTCCCTTCGGTTCGGGATGACAATTTCGCGAGGATTCGCGTGATTCGTCGTTTAGAAGCCGGCAAGATGCCGGCGCTCCGATGGCCCGTGCCCAACCCCCTCATGGCAACTCCTCTACCCACGCCAATCGTACAGGATTCACAGGATTCACAGGATTCACAGGATTTTTTATCTATCTCGTAGGCTGAGAGGCGGTCTAAACAGGCAAGCTCGCTCGATCCCTTCCCGTAGGCCCCGCACCTATCGTTTGGGCGCACCCTGGTGACGCTGGATCTCTTGGCGATAGGTGCGGGACGAGCCCGCGCTTTGGCACCGGCAAGTCGGCTCCTACAAGAGGTTACCGCTGCAATCGAGTAGGTCGGGCAAGACCGGAGCGCCGCCATCCTGGCGGCAAATAGAAGCTGGTAAGATGCCGGCGCTCTGCTGGTCCGTGCCCAATCTACCGCTGCAACCTATCGCTTGCTATCGAATTATCATTCGGTTGCCCTGTCACTGCATCCTACGGCTAACCCTTTCGCCCTTGCGGTTTTTAAACTATCCCGTGGTCAGCGGGGGGCTCAGTCCACGCCGGAGACCATCACTCGCCCCATCCCCGGACCCAGCTCGAAATCGAGGGGCGTCGGCAGGTGTTCCATCGGCCATTCCGGGGAGACATCCTGCAGTGGCGTCGCCGACTGTACGTGCCGATAGAGGTCGTAGCAGTGAAAGTGCTGGCGATTCCAGGGGTCTTTGTTGAGCGTCAGCAGGGCCTCGCCGTTGCCGCTGGTGGATGCCTTCCAAAACATGAGCAGAGCGGAATTCGGGTGATCGAGCTTCTGAAGCGGGCCTTCCTCCCGGAAGATGGGGTGGTCGCTCTTGATCCGGTTCACCCGCGTGATGAAGTCGGTCAGGTCCACCGCTGGCTCCTCCCAGTGCTCCGGTCGGGTGTCGACCACGTGGAGGCGATTGCGGAATCCGTACTCATAGCCGATCGGCATCATGACGCCGGCCGAGAACAGGGCGACGAACAGATAACGCTGTTTGAGGGCCTCGGCGTTGCCGCCCGATTCGCTGAACAGGCGCTCGGTATCGTGACTCTCCGGGAAGCCGATGGAGGGGGCGACCTGGCGGGTCAGCTCGTATTGCTCCAGGAGCCAGGGGCTCGAGAAGTCCCACCACTTGGCGCTGTTGAAGACATAGTCGAAGCCGGCGGAGGCGGTTTCCTTGGTCTCATGGGGCGAGCAGCCCAGGGTCTCGGCCGCGAACATGAGATCCGGGTGCCGGCTCCGAGCGTCTTCGATGATCCGGTGCCAGAAGTCCCTGGGGATCTGATACGCGGCGTCGCAACGAAAGCCGGTAAAACCGAGCTCCACCAGATAGCCGATGACGTCGCCCAGATAGCGCCTGAGTCCTTCCAGGTCCGAAGAATGCCGGTGATCGAGCTGGGCCAGGTCCCCCCAGACGGTCTTGGTGCCGTCCTCCTCCAGGCAGTAGGGATTGACCACCCGGTCGCCCTCGCGCACGCACCACTCCGGATGCTCCCTGACGAGCGAGGAGTCCACCGCACAGTGATTGATGACCAAGTCGATCATCATGCGCAGGCCCAGGTCATGGGCCTGGGCGACCATCTGCCTGACCTGAATCTCCGGGGACTTGTCGGATTCGGGATCCAGGAGCTTCTCGTTGATCTTGAAGTAGTCGGCGATGGAGTACAGGCTGCCGGAGTGACCCGGCTGCTGGATCGGGTTGACGAACACCCAATCGAAGCCCATGGCGGCGGCACACTCCAGGTGCGGCTTCCAGTCCCCGAAGGGACCGGCGAGGAGGGGGAACAGGTTATAGATTTTCATGGGTGATAGGCTCCGGCCGAAACTTGGTATCAGCGATTATTCTACTTTGTTGTCAGGGTTTCGTGGTCAGGGATTCATGCAGGGGGTGTTGATATTTAGAACGCGTAAGCCGGACAGGCTCTGAACTCAATGGCCTTGCACTCCAACCTGCGCCGGCTGTTATTCCGCCGGAACATAGAGTCTTATATCGTCGATGAAGGCGGTTCCCTCATAGTAGTTGGTATGGGGGTCTCCAATGATAAAGAAGTCGGGGTAGGCAGATCCCGCAGGCCAGGTGTGGACCAATTTGTCTCCATAGGTCATAACCGTATCGAAATTGCCCGCATACTCGTCCGGACGCTGATTGTAATGCCAAATGGGACGACCATTTTGAATGAAATCCCTATGATAGCGGAAGGTGGTCTCACCGACAAAACGAAAATAACCGCTGACCTCGAGGGTGTAACCACTTCTATCGCGTTCGATTGCAAAACAGTATCGCTTCTTCGGCATCAATTCCGGGACCAGCTGGCCTGCCGTGAAAACTTCCAAGCGTCCGCTTTCGTCGATCCCGCATTCGGTCTCCGTCATCACCCCGGTCTCCGGTTGCTTTTTGGTCGCTATAGTCGTCAGGAACAACATATTTAAGGTGTTGTCATGACTGATATAGTATTCCCCCGTTGCAGGATTACAGGTCTTGAAATAGGCCTGATCGTCCACAACATTATAGCTGTCGATTACGACCTTCCGATGGGTATGGATAAAAACGTTGTTTCTGGGGGCGGGATTCGGATGATCGACGATACCTAAGTAATAGAAACCGTTGGCGAATCGTACATCAAGCCAGTCCTCATGCGGTTTGAATAACTCGGCACTGGGACTCCAGAGCCACGGGTGCCGGGTCTTGGTCCCTTTCAGCCCATAGCCATTGAGCTTACCTCCATATTCCCAACGATCATACCTAGAGCCTCCGAAATTCACCTTTACCAGGGTATATTCAATTCGATATTGGGCCGGGAGGGCGTGGGTAGAACGAATGAGGAGGCCCCCATGGTGATCGGGTTCGTCGATGACGGCCACCGTTGTCCCGTCGTCCAAGGTTGAGATTGATAAGGAGGGAGCACCATCGGGAATGCCATCCTTGTCTCTGTCTCGTGCTGCCAGCTCGGCCGTCAGCCAACCCTCTCTACCGAAAGCGAATCGCTTGCGTAGGGTGTGAAATGACTCCAGCTGCTTCTGAAACTCCTCTCCTCCGGCAATTCTGAAAAATTCCTCGTCGTCATCCATCGGCCCCACATGCCATGGGCTCTCCTGCCCATAGATATCTCTGATCCAAGGTGTCGAGTCATCGACCAAGGGATCGTCAAAGGTCTCCTCATAGAGGAGCTTCCATTTAATCCGAGCCTCCTCGGCAGAAGTAGCCTGAGTCCCCGTAAAGAACGGTAGCGGCATCAAGAGAACAGCAATAGTGGAAAAGATCGCCGGTAATTTCTCCATGCCGGCCCTCAGTTCTTTGGGGGGAGTTCCGCGTCCTGCCTACCCGGCGCGATTCGATTGTGACTCATGGTCATGCCTCAATGTCATTTAGACCTGTTTCTATTCAAACCCTGTGCGCCGCACACCGGATTGACGAATAATGGACATCAAGGTTCCGGTTCTTATTTCTTTATGATTCGGAACCGGAACGGTGATTGTATTTCCAGCAATTGATTTTTGCATGATAACATGACTTCCTTTTCTTCTTACCTCTTTAAATCCATGTTTCTGAAGGATCCTGCATACATCCTTCCCGGATAAGGTTCTGAGTTTACCCAACGGCGACTTCCACGTGGGTTATATAAACTTCATCGTGAAGGCGCGAATTGATTTCTTCCGGCGAAGCCGTTTCGAAGAATAATTCCAATGCTTCTTTCAAATTTTCCCGTGCCTCTCCTACGGTATCGCCTTGGCTTGCCACATCTACTTCAGGGCAAAGGGCCACATATCCATCATCTTCTTTTTCAATGATGGCGGTTAGTTGTTTAAACATGATCTTCGGTTCTTACGGTTGATCAGTCATTCACGATAGTATTTGAATCAAGCGTCGGTGGAGGCGCTGAACGACACCCCTGATCGCGCAGGTATTGGGCCTCCCGATCGAGCATGGCGAGAACCCGCGGCGTCACCAGGTCGAAGCCGGGGGCGCGGAGCGCGATACTCAAGGCATACGGGAGATTGAGGGCGCGATCGTCGCTCAACCGCAGCAGATAGGCCCGCTCGTAGTCGGGAGGAACCCGCATCGACCAGTTCGAGTCGTTCACCGTACCGGGGAGGTTGTACTGCCCCTCCAGACCGAGCAGGTCAGCGAAGAAGACCATGATATTGCGGGCCCGACTGATCAACAGATCAGCGAACAGGGCGTGCACCAGCGCACCGGGGTGTCCGGCATGATCGGTCACCCAACGCTCCCGGTCCGTATGCGCCGGGACTAATCGGCTTCCCAGGTCTTCAGCCCGGTCCCGGGCACTACCGTCCCTGACCCACTGCGTGGCCAGCTGCCAGATCGGCGGCGTGTCGTGATTTCCGAGCATGATCCAATCGATGGGCTCGGCCCGCTCGCTGCGATAGACATCGGTGGGATTGTGCGGGTCTGCCTTCTGCAGGACCCGAAACCGACCGAGACCAAATCGGTCCAGCACCTGCTTGAGAGGCAGCGGCAGGGTGCTGAGTACCTCGCACACCAAATCATAGCGGTGACTCGTGGTCCCGTCGGGGCTGACCAGACAGGAGAAGACCTGGGCATAGGCGTCCACCTGCTCCGGGGTGAGATATTCCACCCAATGGTCCGCATGCAGCGCACCTTCGGTATTGAGCTGGTGTTCTTCCACGTGGGAGAAGGCCCGCAAATCCGGGTGATGCGGCAGGTTGGGCGAGGAGAACAGCCGCGCCCCCTGCTGAACGGCCAGCAAGGGATCTGCACTGTCGCTACGGTACACCCAGGGGCAAACCCACCCGTGGGGATGATCGACCCGTACCCCGTCGTATTCGGAATAGACCTTCTCCAGCCGATGACGCACGAACGCGAGCACGGGTCCGGGAGAGCCGTCCGCGGCCCGGTATTGACCGGGGTCCAGCACGGCGAAGCCCCAGGGTTGGCCCATGGGATTGGTCCGACTCGGCGGGGCTCCCATCAGGTAATCGGGCAGCAACAACCCCTGGTAGGCCCAGACGTCCCGATCCGACAGCCCGATTTGCAGGTCGGCGTACAGCCTTACCCCGAGTGATTTGCAGTGATCCCGCAGTCGCTGGTGCTGTCGATGCAGGAGCAGCTGGCCGAAGGCGTAACGCTCGACCGCCTCGCGGTGGTCTTCCAGCAGTCTGGTCCTTCTAGCGGTGCGGGTCGCTTCCGTGCCGGCCGCCGGATTGAACAGGTCGCGGTCGGGATGGGGCTCACCGGAGGGGGTCTTCCAATGGCGCCAGCTGTGTCGCCCATATGCCTCGAACAGCACCGAGTAGAGGGTGTCGGGCTCCAGCCAGTGGGCGTGAATGCGCCGGAAATCATGGAGCTGCCGTTCCAGCTCCGGATAGGCCGAGCGAGCCCCGCAAAATCGCCCATAGGCGATGTCGATGGCACGCCCTTGAGTCGCGTAGGCAAAGGGGTAATGGACCCGGTCCCGGGTCCGCGGCCGGCCCGCGAGCAGGGAGTCGAGCTCGCCCGCTGCCAGCAAACCTTCCTGTAGCAAGGGGGATAGGGCCAGGCTCAGCGGATTGCGCGAGAAGAGGGTGCCGTCGTAGGGAGAAAGATTGTCCGCAGCCGTGAGACCCTGGGGGCCCAGCTGGACGCCGTTGAAGCCGAGCTCTGCCAGCTGCGCCAGAAAATCCGCGGCACCCTCGGCATAGGGCGTACCACGCCCCGTATCTTCCTCGTAGCGAGCCGGGAAGCTGGCGTCGTGGATCTCCAGAAACAGCTTATCGACGCCGCAGGCCCGCAGGCCTGGTGCTACACAGCTAGGGTAGGACTCGGAGCCGATCATGGACTTCCGGCTTCCCGGTCACTAGGTAGTGTTGACATTTGATGAAGAGTAAGCCCTCACCTCCGAGCTTATCTTCTAATAGTACAGGATTCACAGGATTCACAGGATTCACAGGATTCACAGGATTCACAGGATTCACAGGATTTTATAATTGGGTGGTGCCTAGTACTAAATTTCACCTTATTTTTCATTCTCAAATCCGTAGGGTGGGCTGTGCCCACCAATACCGTTCCTGGATGGTGGGCACAGCCCACCCTACTTCTCCTCACCGTGCCTTTCGGCACGGAACATGCCTCGCAATCACCCGTGCTCAGATCAATGTCAACGGCCCCTAAATTTCGGTAGTGCGTCAGTTTGGGCGCATGTGCATACGCATGGTTAGGTTTTGCCGGTTCGCTGACGCCCTGCGGATGTTGGGCTAAGCGATGGACAAAAACGGCGGCGGGCTGTGGCTCGCCGTCGCCAGAAGGTGTAATTGTTCAAACTGACGCACTACCTGGATTTCTCCCTTCGGGGCACCTTTTGTTGGCCGTTGTTCACTTTTTTGCACTCACGTCGAACTCGTAAAGCTCCTTCTTCGAGAGCCGTCAGAATTTCGGAGACAAGCTTCACGGAGTATGCAGGCGTGAGACGAAGCCAACCGTGTCTCCCATAGTGGCGGTTGAGTTTGAAGGTCAGATCGGCATTTTGCCGCGCCGATTCGGAACACTGAACCTTACTCATGATGGCGTTAAAAGTGCCATGAGCGCGGCTTCTACCTCCTTCTTGAGGGCGGGGCTATTACGCTGGAAGAAGCTGGCAAGGTCGTATCCGACCTTCGCACCCCGGCCAAGTTTCGGCTTGTATGCGGTGCAGACCTAAATACAGCCCGTGAGAATGGCCAGGTAGTCCTCGTCGGTCGCCTGGCTCATTCAATTACCAAGCCTTGATGTGATTGTAGATCGACAGGTAATGGTGAGCCGGATGATTCCAGGAGTAGTCATAGACCATACCGTTGGAGAGCAGGCGCCGGAATTCTTTCGGGAATTCATACCAGAGCCCGATGGCGCGGTCCATGGCCGACTCGACGGCAGGGAAATCCGTGTTGTCGAAGACGTAACCGTTGCGATATTCGAAAGGCATCTGGGCGTGATCCCGATCGAATACGGTATCGGCGAGACCACCGACCGTCCTGACGATGGGAACGGTGCCGTAACGCAGCGCGATCAGCTGGGCGAGGCCACAGGGCTCGAAAATGCTGGGCACCACCAACATGTCCGCGCCCGCGTAAATCAGATGGGCGAGCTGCTCGTTGAATCCGATCTCGATATGGACATCCGGGTTGTCATTAAGATGGTGCTTGAGGCCCCAGAACTCATCGTTGACACTCTGGTCCGGACTCGAGCCCAGGAGCACGAACTGGGAGCCCCGCTGGAGGGCATAGAACATCGCGTGACGGACCAGATGCAGACCCTTCTGGTGGTCCAACCGACCGACATAGGCGATCAGGGGCTTGTAGTCCTTACGCAGCATCAGGCGCTCGCGTAGCGCCTCCTTGTTCGCGTATTTCCCGTCCAGCTGCCAGACGTCATAGTGGTGGGGCAGAAAGCGATCGATCTCGGGATTCCACACCTCATAATCGACGCCGTTGAGTACGCCGCCGAATTTGCCCCCGTGGACGGCGAGTGTATGACCGAGCCCCTTACCCTGATCGGTATAGCGGGCCTCCCAAGCATGTTTCGGGGAGACGGTGGTCACGAAGCTCGAATAGACGATGCCCCCCTTCATCATGTTGATGGCCTTGGGGTTGTGATCGTCACCCAGGCGGTCACGATCAAAATAGTAGTCCGGTCGATTCAGGCCGGTCCCGGATAATACCGGCTCCCCGTGGACCCCCTGATGCTGAAAATTGTGGATGGTGTACACGACGCGCTGATCGTGCATACCCATACGATGATAGATTTCCCAGAGCAGGACCGGCACCAGACCGGTTTGCCAGTCATGACAGTGAATAATGGTCGGACGCTTGCCCGACTTGAGCAGAAATTCGATGGCGGCCTTGCTGAAGAAGGCAAACCGAAAGGCATCGTCGTGCGATCCGTAGAAGGAGCCGCGATTGAAGAAATTTTCGTCCGAATGGGGCTCAATGAAGTAGCACCGGCGCCCGTGGACCATGCCGAAATAGACGGTGCAATGGATGCCGCCCCCGACCCAGGGCACCCAGAGATCATGGTAAGTGGCGTCCAGCCCCCAGATTTCGCCGTACCAGAGACAGTCGTATTTGGGGAGTATGATCTCCACGTCGTTGCCGCGAATCTCGAGCTCGCGGCTCAAACCGAAAACGACATCGGCCAACCCACCCACTTTGGCTACGGGTGCGAGCTCGGACGAGATATGAACGATATACATAAGGATGGCCCAGTGAGACTCCAGCTGAGCTGGGGGCGGTTAAAAAAACTCCTCGATCCCGCGTCCCCCGCATCCCATGGGGAAGCCGTTCTCTCCCGATTCCGCAGGCGTTAAACTCCATATTATGGTTACGCAACCGAGCGCCGTCTACCCCCGTGCCGGCGCAGGACGAGCGCGAATAAAGTTTTGTAGTAACAAGAAGATCGGAAAAGTATGGGAAAACGATGATTGGGGGGTTCCCCATGACAAGCAGCATTCAAAACCATTTTTCCCGACTTGAAGATCCGCGGGTTGAGCGCAACCAGGGTCACGGAGTTATGGATATGTTACTTCCGGTGATCGGTGCGGTCACCCGTGGTGGTGACGGTTGGGAGGCGATCGAGGAGTTCGGTCAGGCGAAGCTCCCGTGGCGATGCCGGTTTGCCCGGTTTGCGAATGGCGTGCCGTCCCACGCTTGTATCGCCAGCCTGGTCTCGCGGTTATCGGTGAATGGAAAACCAGCTTCGCCGGCGACTTGAGGTGGTGTTTCGTGAGGACGCCTGTCGTATCCGCAGAGGCAACGCTCCGGCGATTATGACTACGATCCGGCACTTGTGCATGTGTTTGGTTGAGCGTGAGCCCTCTTCTCTTCGCTTGGCTCAAAGGCGACGCCGGGCCGCTGGGGACGACGATTACCGCGCTAAGGTGGTGGTTGGATCGGTGGTTATTCGCGCTCGCTCTGCGGCAATAGCACATGTGAGGATAAAGGGTTTAAAGTCATTGCAACGTCGCACCCGACATACTGAAACAACATCCTGCTTTTTCAGGGAAAAATAAGGCGGTCGATTCCAGGTGGTGGTGACATTCAATTTGGCACAAGGGGTTGACTGAGTGGTGACAATCGTTCAGACCCGTGGCCTGTTTTGCCGTCCCAGTCCCGCACCTATCGCCGGCGGGATCCAGGCGTACCCTGGAGCCACCAAAGCTACTGACGAAAGGTGCGGGGCCTGGCGCCTGGATTCCGGTACTTCCTGCCGGAATGACGAGCAGGGCTCTCAACGACTCGGTGTGGTGTTTCTCTGTTAGCACCTTGAGCCTTCAATTTTACATGACCAGGAGCCGCTGAGATGGTACGGCGCTACTACGACAAGACGGAAGATACCGGAATCGGGAACCCCTTCCGGAGCCACCAGGGCTTCCTGGGCGATGCCCTGATCCGGCGCGCCGGCGGAGCGGACGTGCCGATCCGCGAGCTGCCGCCGTTCCTGCGCGCCCTGCTGGTCATGGACGGCACCGTCACCAGAACCCTCGAGGCCTATTTCTGGGAGCCGGTGGAGGTCGTGACCCTGCGGCAGGAGTTCGTCCACGCCGGGCGTCCCATCGCGTGGATACGGGTAGACCCCGGTGATCGCGTACTGGTCCGCCACGCGCGTCTCAGCGGCGTGGAGAGCAAACGTGCCTACGCCACGGCCTTCTCGGTCGTACGCACCCAGCTGATACCGGAGGCCTTTCGACAACGGCTGATCGACCGCCAGATCGGCATCGGCATGCTGATTCGCGACAGTGGCCTGGAGAGCTACCGCGAGGTGCTGGAGATCGGTATCGAGGCGGCGGACGAGAACGGCGACTCGACCGCCCCCGCAAAATCGGAGCTTGTCTTCCGCACTTATCGCATCGCCATCGACGGCAAGCCGGTGATCCTGATCACGGAGCATTTTCCCTTGAATCTATACGGATGATCAGATGACTGAAGCGATCCTGTAATGATTCGGCATTGTCCGGAAAATTTGCTTTTTTCCGGACCGACAGCCGAGCGAATAATCGACCACATTGCGCAGAGACGGAACAACCATGACGCCGCCGGCACCAGCACATCGACCAACCCTCTATGAGGCCCTGGAGGCCCTGCCCGAGGAGGTGACCGGGGAGATCCTGAACGGACAGCTTTACACCCAATCGCGCCCGTCAGGTCCACATGGCCAGGTTGCTCTTGATCTTGCTATCGGGGTTGGTGGTCCTTACGGTAAGGGAATTGGTGGTCCTGGTGGTTGGTGGATCTGTCCCGAGCCGGAGGTGCACTTTGTGCGGGACACGGAGGTGGCGGTACCGGATCTGGCCGGCTGGCGGCGCGAACGGATGCCTTATCTGCCGGAAGGTCACCGCTTCGAGGTGGTCCCTGATTGGGTCTGCGAGATCCTGTCCCCGTCCACCAGGCGGAAGGATCGCGAGACCAAGATGCCGCTGTATGCGTATTATGGTGTGCAGTATGCATGGCTGATTGATCCGGTCGAGCAGACCTTGGAGGTCTACCGGCTCGATGCCGGCGCCTGGGTCGAGGTGAATCGCTTTATCGGTGCCGAGCAGGTGGTTGCCCCACCATTCGAGGCCGTGTCCATTGACCTGAAGGGCTTGTGGTTGCTGCGGCAATTGCGGCTTGTGGAACGTCGAGATCGATGAGCACGCCGACGGCCTGGTGGGGGCGTGCTCGATAAGCGCGGGGGACCTGAAGATGCATTGTCGGGCACACCATTGCTTGATCGCGGTCATCGCCCTCCTGGGTATGGGACAGCTGATCGCCGCCTGCGGTCAGAAGGGGGATCTGTACCTCCCGCAACCGGAATCCGCGCAGCAACCGGCGACGGACACCGAGACCGGGACGGTACGGCAGGCCAAAACAAACGGTGAGGCAAGGGTGGCGGCAGGACCCGCGGCGAATTCCGGGATCGGGCAACCGGGATCGGAACCCGCGCGCCGGACGACGGCCGGTGCCGAGGCCAACCTGATATGGCAGGTTACGACCAGGGATGAGTCGGCGGTAAAGACAGAACCCGTGGCAGAACCTGCGGCGGCATCCGGGGTCGAGCAGCCGGGGCAGGAATAGCGCGATGGATCACTTTCGGTACCGCGGTGCCCGGCTGTATGCCGAAGACCTGCCCGTCGCCGACATCGCGGAGCGCTTCGGTACCCCCTGCTACGTCTATTCCCGCGCCGCCCTCGAGCATCATTGGCGCGCCTTCGATGCGGCTTTCGAAAATCGGCTGCACCTGATCTGCTTCGCCGTCAAGGCCAATTCCAACCTCGCGGTACTGAATGTCCTGGCGCGTCTGGGCTCGGGCTTCGACATCGTCTCCGTGGGCGAGCTCACCCGGGTGCTGGCCGCCGGCGGGGATGCCTCGCAGGTAATCTTCTCCGGAGTCGGCAAACGCGGTGACGAGATCCGCCGGGCCCTGGAGCTGAATATCCGCTGCCTCAACGTCGAGTCGGAGCAAGAGCTGGCGCGCATCGATGCCATCGCCGGGGAGCTGGGCAAGCGGGCCCCCGTTGCCGTGCGGGTCAACCCGGACGTGGACGCCCGCACCCACCCTTACATCACTACGGGACTCAAGGAGAACAAGTTCGGCATCGACATCCGGGCGGCGGAGGCCATTTACCGGCGGGCGGCGGCGTTACCCAATCTGCGGGTGACCGGCATCGACTGCCACATCGGCTCCCAGCTGACGGAGCTTGCCCCCTTCGTCGCCACCCTGGAACGGGTCCTGGCATTGGCGGACAGGTTGGAGCAAGCCGGTACTCCCGTCGCCCATCTGAACCTGGGCGGTGGGCTCGGCATCCGCTACACCGACGAGCAACCGCCGGCACCGGATGCTTACGCCCGGGCCCTCGAGCGGCTCCTCGCAGGACGCTGCTACGCCCTTATCCTGGAGCCGGGGCGGGCCATCGCCGGCAATGCGGGCATCCTGCTGACTCGGGTAGAATACCTCAAGGCCACCAAACACCGGCGCTTCGCCATCGTCGATGCGGCAATGAACGACCTGCTGCGTCCGGTCCTCTACCAGGCGCGGCAGCAGGTCGTACCCGTACTGCGCAACCGCACCGGAGCGCGTGCCCGTTACGACCTGGTAGGTCCGGTCTGCGAGACGGGAGATTTTCTCGCCAGGGATCAAGACCTGACCCTGGCGCCGGGAGACCTGCTGGCGGTGCGTTCCAGCGGCGCCTACGGCTTCAGCATGAGCTCCAACTACAACAGCCGCCCGCGGGCCGCGGAAGTCATGGTGGATGGCGCCGAGCCCTACCTGGTGAGGCGCCGCGAATCCCTCACCGATCTTTACCGGGGCGAATCCGTCCTGCCCGGATAGCTCGCTGCGGTAAAAGCCCCTCTCCCGGCGGGAGAGGGGCTTGCCCCGCACCTATCGCTGGGGGGGAGCCAGTAGAGATGCTGCTGGAGCTACCGGCGATAGGTGCGGGGTAAAGGGTGAGGGGATCAAAAAAGGAATGGGGCATGGTTCATGAACCTCTCTATGCTAACCACTTGAAGATTTACCATTATCCCCGATGCAACGCCGACTCGAACCCGAATTGATGGCGGAGGCCGAGCAGGCTCGCGCCTACGCCCAGGCCGATTTCTCCGAGCCCAACGCGCTCTTTATTCGGTTGCTCGACGCCCTGGAGCCGGGCGCGCTCACCGGGGCCCGCGCCCTGGACCTGGGCTGCGGACCGGCTGATATTACCCTGCGTTTCCTCAAGGCCTACCCCCAGGCCGAATGCGATGCGCTGGACGGGTCGGCCGCCATGCTGGAGCAGGCCCGCCGGGCGCTGGATGCGCTGCCGGGAGTGGCCAGGCGCTGCCGGCTGGTCCGGGACGTTCTGCCATCCACGCAAATCCCGCAATCCGCCTATGATCTGGTGCTCTCCAACAGCCTGCTTCACCACCTGCACGACCCCCAGGTCCTGTGGCGGAGCGTCCGCACCGCCGCCAAGCCGGGTGCCATCGTACTCGTCATGGATCTGATGCGCCCCCCCTCGGCCATGTGGGCCGAGTCCCTGGTGGTCGCCTACGCCGCGGATACCCCGGAGGTGTTGCGCAAGGACTTCCGCAACTCCCTGTTCGCCGCCTTCGAGCCCCGGGAAGTGGTCGCCCAGCTCGAGCAGGCGGGGCTCTCCGAGCTCGAGGTCAGGGTCGTCAGCGATCGCCACCTGGCGGTACAGGGTCGGCTCGGGTGAGTACAGGCCGGATCCCGCTCGGGTATCCGGTCCCGTCGCATCATCTCCGATAAACTCGCAAAGGAGTAAATCGAAATGGCCCTGATTGCCATTGATCCGTACCCCTCGCGGCGTGTTCTGGCCTGGTTCGGCATAACGATGCCGGTCTTCTTCGCCCTGATCGGGGGAGTGGTGCGGCTCGGTACGGGGGAGTGGACGGGGCCGCTCCTGGTGTGGACCCTCGGCGCGGTACTGACCCTGCTCTATCATGCCCTGCGGCCCTTACGCCGGCCGCTGTATCTGGGCTGGATGTATCTGCTGTTTCCCATCGGCTGGGTCATGTCGCACCTGGTCCTGGCCTTCATGTATTACCTGGTCATCACCCCCATCGGGCTGCTGATGCGGGCGTCGGGTCGAGATCCCATGCAGCGGCGCTTCGAGCCGGATACGACCAGCTATTAGGTCCCGCATCGGGCGGAGCAGGAATTGTCACAATATTTCCATCAGTTCTGATATGGCAGGGATCATCTCGCGATCATTGCGGGCGGTCGGAGCGGGTATCCGCAGGGGCTGGCTGCTCCTGGGCATCACGCTGATGCTGATCGTCGTATGCGAGGCGGGACTGCGCCTGGCGCTGACAGCCAAGGATCGGCTTATGGATCGTCAGCCGCCGGTCGAGCGCAAGACTGACGGGGCGACACTGGTCGAGGTGCATCACGGCATCGAATGGAAGCGCGAATATTCCAAGGCATTCGATGACGAGGTCCGGCGATACGTCTGGCAGCCGTATGTCTATTGGCGGCATGCCCCGCACCAGGGGCGGTATTTCAAGGTGGACCGGAACGGCCTGCGGGCGACCTGGAATCCGCCGCCGCGGGACGGCGGCGCCGGCCCGCCGCCGGTGCGCGTGTTCACCTTCGGCGGCTCGACCCTGTGGGGCTGGGGCGCGCGCGACGACCACACCATTCCCTCGTACCTGAGCAAGCTGTTGCACGAGCAGGGGTATCGGGCCGAAGTGACGAATTACGGCCAGCTCGATTACGTCAGCACCCAGGAAGTGATCGCCCTGCTGCGCTGCATCCAGCGCGGTGAGGTGCCGGATATCGTGCTTTTTTACGATGGTATCGGCGATGCGCTGTCGTCTTACGCCAACGGTGAAGCAGGCGTCTCGATAACCGAGGGGCTCCGGCGCACGGAATTCAATCTCAACCGGCGGCCGAAACAGCTCATGCGGGTCTGGAAGCAAGAGGTCCTGGCCAGGTTATTTCCGGGGGTTCCACCGTCTGGCGGCAGGGCTGCAGCGCCGCATTCGGCCGCGGCCCGCGCCGCTGCCGCACGACGACGCGCTCGTCCGGCAAACGGTGCGCCTGTATGAAGCCAATCTCACCCTCGTCGAGTCGATGGGGCGCAGCTACGGATTCGACCCGCTGTTCTACTGGCAACCCGTCATCTTCTCCAAGCGGCACCGCTCATCCTACGAGCGGACCTTGGACAGGTCTGACATCCCAATCACGATCAGGAAGACCTACGACGCCATCTACCGGTGGGTGCGGCAGTCCGAATCCTTGAACAGCCACCCGCATTTCCGCAACATCAGCGCACTCTTCGACGATGCCGGGAAAGCCTATTACCTGGATGGGATGCAGCATCTATCCGAGGCAGGCAACCAGCGGGTCGCCGCGGCCATGGTGGATGACGTGATCGGGCTGATCGAGCAGCGCCGGGCAGCCGCCGAAGAGAAAACGGTGCGGTGATCGCTTGCCGATATGGGAAGGCTCCTACTTCGATCCGTGCGGGCGGTCGGATCGGGCATCCGCACGGGCTGGCTGCTCCTGGGCATCACGCTGGTTCTGATCGTCGTATGCGAGGCGGGGCTACGCCTGGTGCTGACAACCAGGGATCGGCTCATGGATCGTCCGCCGCTGTCGACCGGGTCCGGGATCCCCGACCGGGCGGTGACCGACGCCCGGCAGGGTGGTGACGGGCTCTCCGATTATTCCACGGAATTCAAGAAGGTTATCGTATCCGTTGCCTGGCACCCCTACGTCTATTCGCGGAATACCCCACATCGGGGCCGATACATCAATGTGGACCGGAACGGCCTGCGGGCGACCTGGAATCCGTCGCCGCGGGACAACGCTGACGACCCGCTGCCGGTGCGCGTATTCATCTTCGGCGGCTCGACCCTGTGGGGCTGGGGGGCGCGCGACGACCACACCATCCCCTCGTATCTGAGCAAGCTGTTGCACGGGCAGGGGTATCGGGCCGAGGTGATGAATTACGGCCAGATCGGTTACGTCAGCACCCAGGAAGTAATCACCCTGCTGCGCTGCATCCAGCGCGGTGAGGTACCGGACATCGTGCTCTTTTACGATGGTCTCAACGATGTGTTTGCGTCTTACAAAAACGGTGCAGCGGGCGTCTCGAGGAAGGAGATGATCCGACGTGCGGAATTCAACCTCAGCCGGCGGCCGCAACAGCTGGCACAGCTCTGGGGCCCGCAGGTCCTGGCCGGAGAATTCCGGGGATTCCATCGTCTGGTGACAGGACTGCAGCGCCGCATTCGGCCGCAACCACCACCTACCGGTCCGCTGAGCGACGAGCTTGTCCGGCAGACGGTAGGCGTGTACGAAGCCAACCTCGCGATCGTCGAGTCATGGGGACGAAGCTACGGATTCGACCCCTTGTTCTACTGGCAACCCAACATCTTCTCCAAGCGGCACCACTCACCCTACGAGCAGTTCCTGGTCGGGTTCGACTCCTTAATCAGGATCAGGAAGGCCTACAACGCCGTCTACCAGCGGGTGCGGCAGTCCGAATTCCTGAACGGCCATCCGCGTTTTCGCAACATCAGCACACTCTTCGACGATGCCGGAGAATCCTATTACCTGGATGTGATGCAGCATCTGTCCGAGGCGGGCAACCGCCGGGTCGCCGCGGCCATGGTGGGCGATGTGATCGAGCTGATCGAGCGGCGCCGGGCAGCCGCTGAAGAGAAGACGGAATGGTGATCGCCTTGTGATTGGATAGAGCTTAATAGGTAGAGAAGAACAATCTGCAGAACCAAATTCATGTCCGGTGAGGGAATCGCAAACGGCAACGAACTTCGCCCTTTGATCCCCTCACCCCAACCCCACACCCGGCGCGGGAGACGCAACAGACATATCAAACCACAGAGGACACAGAGGACACCGAGAAAGGAATCGGCCAATGCTCTGTGTGCTCTGTGGTTTAAACTTTACAAACTGGCAGTTGATGCCACCGTTTTTGCGACACCCTCCTGCGAATGCTCAGGTTGTACCGTGTGGCAGTATAAATAGAGGCTCTTTACGGATTCCGGACAGCTTCTGAACTGGAGAATGCGAAAATGACCGAGCGACCCCCCAAGGACCAGGCGGAGCGATTCGCCCGACAAGCCGCGGGTAAGCCGTCGGGCCTGGTGCGCGAATGCGTGGATTTTCTGCGGCATAACAGGAAGTGGTGGTTGGTACCCATTATTATCGTGCTGCTGCTGGTCTCGGCACTCGTGTTCCTGACCAATAATCCCGTGACTGCTCCCATGATCTACACCATGTTCTGAGCCGGTGACGGGTATATAATGCAGCGGCGATATAGCGGAGCGAGCTCGAGTCTTCAACGGCATTGCAGCTCAATGCCGGGCAGAGCGCTTCGGCAATGCGCGACCGGTCGCCGGGGCGGTACCGGCCATGCCGTGAGCTCGCGATAGTGGTAGAAACGGGGGGCTGGAAGTCACTGCGGGTCAGGCTTCAGCGACCGATTTCAAAAGAGGGTGGAGTACGAATGTACGGGTTTGACGCCTTGCTGTTGGATGTCGATGGGACCCTTGCCGATACGGAACGGGACGGCCACCGCTGTGCGTTCAATGCGGCCTTCGCCGAGGTCGGTCTCGACTGGAGCTGGTCCGAGGCGCTTTACGGGGAATTGCTCTCGGTCACGGGAGGCAAGGAACGCATCCGCCACTATATCGAGCACTGGCGGCCCCCGTTTGAAGACCCTGGCGACCTCGATGGATTCATTGCGGACCTCCACCGGCGCAAGACCCGACACTACCTCGAGCTCCTAGGTCAAGGTCGGATCCCCTTGCGCGAAGGCGTGATGCGTCTGTTACGCCAGGCCCGGGATGCGGGCGTGCGCCTCGCTGTCGCCACCACCACCACGCCGGAAAATGTCAGCACCCTGCTGGCGTGCAGCGGTGATGCGGATATCGGTGACTGGTTCGAGGTCATCGCCGCCGGTGATGTGGTGCCGGCCAAGAAGCCGGCGCCGGACATCTTTCACCTGGCGCTGGATGAGCTGCGGCTTCCGGCCCACGCCTGCGTCGCCATCGAGGACTCCGCCCACGGCGTTCGCGCCGCGCTCGGGGCCGGCCTGGAAGCCTTGCTGGTGACGGTCAACGCCTACACTCGGGACCAGGATTTCTCCGGCGCGGCCTTGGTGACGGACGGACTCGGTGGCCCCGACTCTCCGGTAAAGGCGTTGCAGGGCACCCTGGAGGGATCGGATCATATCGACCTGGCCGCGCTGGATGCCATGCACCAACGGGTCTACCGGAACGGGGCCCGGCAGGCCTGAATGATTCGGCCTTGTTTGGAGGATCTGAGAGGCTGTCTAAAAAGGCAAACGAGCTCGATCCCTTCCCGTAGGCCCCGCACCTACCGCCTGGGCGCACCCTGGTGTCGCTGGATCTCTCGGCGATAGGTGCGGGGCCTACGGGACTGGTAGCTGGTGACCAGCGATTGGTAGCTGACGGCAAGGTTCACAGCCTGGCAAGCCCCCGCGTCAGGTCGGCTTTAATGTCTTCGATCGCTTCCAGGCCGACGGCGATTCGAATCAGGCCCTCACTGATCCCCGCTGCCTCCCGTTCCTCGTCGGTAAGCCGGCCGTGGGTAGTGGTGGCGGGATGGGTGATGGTAGTCTTGGTGTCCCCCAGATTGGCCGTGATCGAGAGCAGGCGCGTCGCGTCGATGACCCGCCAGGCCGCCTCCCTGCCGCCGCGCACCTCGAAGGCGACGATCCCGCCGCCGGTGCGCTGCTGAGTCCCGACCAGGTGATGCTGGGGGTGGGCGTCGAGCCCCGGATAGAAGACCCTGCTCACGCCAGCTTGTTTTTCAAGCCAGTCGGCAAGCGTCTGGGCATTGCGCGCGTGGGCCAGCATCCGTAGCTCCAGGGTCTCCAGCCCCTTGAGAAAGACCCAGGCATTGAAAGGACTCATGCTGGGACCGGCGGTACGCAGCACGCCGAAGACCTCCTCGCCCACCAGCTTACGGTCGCCGACCACGGCACCGCCCACACACCGACCCTGCCCGTCCAGATATTTGGTGGCGGAATGTATTACCAGGTCCGCTCCCAAGGCCAGGGGACGCTGGAGGGCCGGGGTGCAGAAGCAGTTGTCCACGACCAACAGACAGTCGTGGGCATGGGCGAGCTCGGCCAAGGCCCGGATATCTGCCATCTCGGTGAGGGGGTTCGAGGGGGTTTCCAGAAACAGCAACCGGGTATTCGGACCGATTGCCCCCTCCCAGGCCTCCAGGTCCGGCAAGGGGACATAGCGGGTCTCAATCCCGAAGCGGGTCAGATAGTTGTTGAACAGGATGGTGATGGAACCGAAGATGCTGCGGGAGGAGACGATTTGGTCTCCCGCCTGCAACAGCCCCAGGCCCAGGCTCAGGATGGCGGACATGCCCGAGGCGGTTGCGATGCAGCACTCACCTCCCTCCATGGCCGCCAGCCGTTCCTCGAAGGTGGATACGGTGGGGTTAGTGAACCGGGAGTAGATGTTGCCGGGCTCATCGCCACTGAAGCGGGCCGCTGCCTCCTGGGCGTTGGCGAAGACATAGCTGGAGGTGGTGAAGATGGGTTCCCCATGCTCACCCTCCGGTGTCCTGCGGTGTCCGGTGCGAATGGCGCGGGTGGCAAATCCGAGCTCGTCCAGGGTGCTCATCAATATCCCCCGTAGTTTAAAACCTAGTAGTCAGTCAACCGTCAATTGATGGATATAGAAGTTTAAGCTTGATGCGCGCATCCTCGGTGGTAAATCGCCAGTCCACCTCAACAGCATCCGCATTATTTTAGAATCTTGAACCTCCAAATCACATGTTCTGACGTGTGATACATTTATTGCTGGTCGCTAGTAAAAACTATGGACTTTTAGTCCAAGAGCTTTAGTATTTTAGTTATGAGACCAAAGAAGCGCGCAGCACATGCCGTTTGCGACCTGAAGGTTCATCTGGTATGGATCACGAAGTATCGCTATAAGGTATTGACCAAGGATGTAGGGAAAAGAGTTCGGACATTGGTTCGACAGACCTGCGCTGCTAACGATATAGAAATCATCCA
>Ga0209671_1000171_pt1 | contig 34483 bp, 21 predicted proteins | sample WorMetHERISLAND2_2_FD_187401 | JGI IMG/M metagenome (GOLD analysis project Ga0209671, IMG submission 187401) | Marine gutless worms symbiont microbial communities from Max Planck institute for Marine Microbiology, Germany - Olavius geniculatus... | ecosystem: Host-associated > Annelida >...
ACAGTAGCTGCTGTCGTGCATAAAAGATTGAGCAGATCAGCTTAAATGTTAGACTGCAAATAAGTAAGAACTGTAATATATCAAATAACATCCAGTGACACCCAGTGGCCGCATGGGCTAAAAAAATAGATGTGGCAGAAAGTTGGAATTTCCAACCTAACTCCGACAGGTAACAGCAAATTTCCAATAGAGGAAATTACGACTGCTCAAAAATTCAACTTTGCTCCCAAATTTTTCCAAAACGTGGGTTTGTGAACCACAAATTTTGCACTTATAGACAAAACTTTTCTGACAAGAAGAAAATTTTCGGATAATTTTCTGATAGTCCAAAATTTGAAAGATGGGCAATTTACCTGCCCAATGGCCCCTGGTGACGATTTACCACAGGCACCAAAAATTAAAAGATATCAGAAAAAATCATTTGTTTTCTGGGAATAATAGCACTAGTGAGCTAGAAATGTCAAGGATACTCTGGGTAGGGTTGTCCGGCCTGATAGTATATCCCTCGTCATCCACCTGGGGCACCGTCTAAAAAAATACACCACACCGATTAAACATCAATAAGAACCTCTACAACAAAAGTCAGCAGTAAACACTAGGGTTGCAACCAGCAAAAAAATGTATCAATGAATTTCCAATAATTGATGGAAATTAATCGATTAATTGACTAATTTTTGTAGTTAAGAAAACTACTAAAGCTGCTGCCCACCTGCGCAAACTAAAGCAAAACGGAAAAAAATACAAAATGCAGACTTTTGAACTAACCGCATGCAAATAAGTCTTGTTGACAGAGAAGTATGTCAATAGGCCAGAGTGGAGACACTCAGGCATATAGCCCAGCATAAAATATACCAATATTTGCAAATTTGTAGGTTTAGAGTTTTTAAAAACTTAGCCATAATAAAATATTTCATTATCACCAGTGATACAAGAAACTGAAACTGGATTAAGTTCGAGGTAGGTTTTTGGTGAAAGTTTTTAGGTGGGTTTACGCCCTAAAAACCTACCGGGCTTTTCTTCAAACAGAGAGATTATGCCATGATAATATCTGTTGCATGCCTGATATAATACCCCATTGTGGTGTGCCGCCTTGTCGTGGCAGTGGGGCTCACGACTCCGAGGACCCTATGGATTTTTAATCTATAGGCGAGAAGTCAACTAAAAGCACACCAACCAAACTCTATGGAAAGTCGTCCATGCCACGGCCCTCAGTACCTGGCACAAGAGGGTGCAGTAATCACCGGGGACCCTGACCGGAACGTGTCTACACAAGGCGTTCCGACAGCTACTGGGGCAAGTGTCTACAACCAAACAAAGAATGTAGAGAAAATTATCCCACTTGGTAATACAGTACGATCTTTCAGGCAGAGGTCTGTGCTATTCTTACTTGTGTTCAGTTACTGCGTACACAGCAGGATCAGTCCATAGTGATATGTTCTGATAATCAGGCAGCGTTGAAAGCACTCCAGTCTCCAAAGATTACTTCTAGTCTTGTAGCAGAAACAGTTGCAAAACTAAAAGAATTATCTGTTTTTAACAGCATTCGTTTACTCTGGGTGCCTGGACATTTCAGAGTTGAAGGCAACGAAACGGCAGACGCACTTGCTAAACGTGCAGCCCACTCAGAATTTCTGAGTCCCGAACCAGCAATTGGTATACCGACAACGACAGTTCACACTGAAGCCCAACTATGGGCTACCAAAGAGCATCTTAAGTCTTGAAGGACAATACCGTTCTGTAGACAGGCTAAGATGCATTTATATGGTCCAAACAGACAGTTTTCAAGATCTGTTTTAAAGCTCAACAGACGAGACATCAAAGTTCTTGTTGGTCTTCTTACAGGTCATTCCACACTCAACAGACAGACACTTGAGTGTAATGAAACTACAGAATGATCCACTCTGCCCTGCATGTGGTGAGGAGAAGGAAACTACCTTCCACTTTCTGGGAACATGCCCTGCTAGAATGCAGGATAGATATTCCATCTTTGGATCTCACCTACTAGAGGAAGAAGAACTAAGTAAGGTTCAGCCAATATCCCTTATTCGGTTTGCAAGAACCACTAAGAAGCTAATGTGACCTTCGGTTACATTCGGGGCTGCGCATTGGGCCTCAGCGCTGGACAGGTGAATAATCTGTCCATCCCGAAGGTAAGGTAAGGTAAGGCCTGACATAATAATAACCACAACATTTCACAAAAATTACATACTAAGGCAACAGCAAAATGATCTTACCTGGTTAGCGTTATCGCCGTCTCTACAAAAAAAACAATAATGAAAATTTGCGAAAAACCGAGCAATGCATAAAAAATAATAAATCGTGCATGGTTTACGTAGATCATGCAATCAAACGGTTGTAGAAATGATTAGCCTCGATCGAAGGATAAGCATGCTAAGCCATCTCAGTACATAACAAACACTAAGGTCAACTCAGCCTTCCATCCCTCTGGGGTAGGTAAACTGAGTACTGGCCCATCTGACTGGGGTTAAGGCGAGGCACGTTCACCTGTGTCAGGTGTCTGGATGCATCTCAGAGTGAACGGCATTTCTGCTAAGTCCTTCTGCCCACGAAAAATGCAGTTTCAACAACAAAACTGCTATACATAATGTCCATGAACGACGTCATGCTGACGTCATCGTAATAAAACTCACAGCTGGTACCTGTACTGAGACTTGCATGTTATACACAACATCGTATATGTTTAATTTTCCATACTTTAAATATTAAAAAAATGCTGCTGTTTTGAAACTTATTTATGCAAAGTCGCTAGCAACATTACCATCATGATCCAGAAAAAAACAGGCCATTATGTAATCGGTGATAACTATCAAATGCTAACCGATTTTTACAATTTTTGCACCATCCGAAAACAAATTAAATTTTCAGCAAAACCTGTGCAATATCTTGCACCACCGCACCTTAACAGTCGTCCAACACTACTTTGAAATTTTTTTTTGAAAATAATGGCACCCAGTTTTACGAACCACAATGTATGCACAGTTGTATGTATGTATGTATTGTAATTTGCCTTGAAACATACAAGTACAAATACACAAATAACATAAAACAGTGAGGCTGGACAACCAGGCAGTGCACTTACGGTTGCCCATACTAAAAACTAATAAAAACACACTAGGCCTACTAAAAGATATCACAATGGTAAAACACATTAAAATACACTTAACATATACAGAACACTAATGAATAATAAGAAAATCGGTAAAATCAATTTTATTAAGATTACGCTTAAAACAATTAATAGAACTAAAATCAAAATCTGCGGGTAGGTAACTCGAATATTTGACAACTCTGTTTGCAAAAAAGTCTTTCCTGACATTGTGCCTTGCTAAGTTTACGAACAATCTGTATGGATGACCATGAGTTATTGTAACCGGAGCAGTAACAAAAAACTCTGAAAACTCCAGTTTAACCAGACCAAAAACAATTTTATAACACATGACCAAGTCAAATTTCAATCAGTACAGGTTAAACAGGACTGTTAACACATACCCTTTCTGTGATGAATGACGTTTTGATTTCTTATCCCTTCGAGGTCGACTGAAAAAACCTACGAGATAAAAAAACCCACTCTTCACACATCGATTACAAATAACCAGTAAACAGCACGGCATTGTGGGTTTTAAAAAATAAGCGAGGCAATGCAATTTAAAAACACAAAAAATTTTGGACAGCATTCCAACAGAGAGTTACAAATTTTTCACAGGGCAGATAATCTGTGGACAAAATTTCAATTTCACCCCTACATTTTCCCATGATGAAGATTTTTAGCTTCAGGTTTTGCATTTCTGGATGAAAATCACCTGAAACTAAAAATTCCAAAAATTTTTAGACGGCCCAAAACTCTGCCCTAATTCCTAGGGCCCACAGTTTTCCGCAGGCCATGGAATTTCAAGCCAAGCCACGGAATTTGCCCTTTTCCGCAGAATTTCGATGATGCCGCAAAATTTCGCACAATTTTGCAAAAGTTAAAAAATGACCGATGATTAGTACAATCATCGGCTTGAGAGCATAATTAGGCTAACTACATCAAAGCAAAAAATCAAACTAAACTGCCTAAAACTTTGTCCCTACTAATAATTAGCATCATATATGGCACAATTGTAAATAAACATGATGCAACTAATTGACAAATTGCACTTTTGAAAAAAAGATAAATAATTTTCTTTGTATGTTGCTAGCATAACTGAACACCATGCCAGCCTCCAAAAAGGTAAGTTTTTTTTTACAGAATACAGCTTAGTTTATGCACAAATGGAAGGTGGCGGTAAGCCATGGAATTTGGACAATTTGCCGCGATAAGCCGTGGAATTTTGCGAACTGGCCCGTGGAATTTGTCAAAATTTTCCACGGAAAACTGTGAGCCCTACTAATTACCAGATGTCCACATTCAACCAAATCAGTATGCAATGCTAGTACCAGGGCTTGCCATTTGCAAATGAAAGGTGATCGAAAAATCAATCGTGCCACACAGTGTAGGCAATCGATTATGATGCGGTATCACTGAAGAGTGTAGACGCTAAGATCAGGGGTCCCTCGATCCCTCTCAGCGCCAAAAAGCAATTGCCTCTAAGTTGCACCAACCCCTCCATTTTCTCTCTTCCTTCCCCCTTTTTCCAACCTTTTTCCTTTTTTCAACAATATTTAGCTAGTGGCCTACAGAGTCCAAGCCGGAGCCCTGTCTGCAAATGCATTTTGGGCTTTGAAAGTGCATTTTATGGCAACATATTAAGTACGGCATGCATTGCAAAAATTTCTTCAGCTTATATTGATGACACACTGACCATTTTCCGGCGCCTGTTTCTGGTGCCAGAAACCATGACACACTTAGCCAGCAAATGATACTGGCAGCTTGTCAATTATGCTTTTGTTCAAGATTCTATCATAAAAGGTTTTTAATCATGCATTATACAGAAACTCGTTTTTTTCGTACTGTACTATGAGATGAAAAATACTTTCATCACTCCACTTCACCACTCGTCTTTGGTTACAAACACACAAGCAGTGCTAAATGACAGAGTAAGAACACAATGCAAATTTGCGCCAAGCAACCAAAAATCACTGAGCATGGCCAGCAAGTAGGCGATCGAAAAATCGACCGATCGATTGCCTCAAACGGCAAGCCCTGACTAGTACTAAGAAGAACACTGAACACAGATATATAACAATACATAGATAAGTGACAAAGACCTTTGAGAGCATAGGGTCGAGACGTGGTCACATCTGAACCGCTGCCCTGCGACACGTTGTCTACACCGCACACATTACGTTGGATTAGATTTTTGATAAAACTATTTACTACAAATTTGACTAATACAGCTTAAATGTGCCGGGATAAATTTAATTTAGATTTGCCAAGCAGCATTGTCGTTAAAAAGAAAGGGAGATCTGTAGCACATCTTACGATAATGATATACAAGAAATTTGAGCTAATGCTTATAAGACGCGCGAAAGCCTATAGCAGTTCCGGTTCGGTAGTTTAGCTGAAAATTGGGGTGTTCGCGCTAAGTTAATATACAAATACCAAATTCTCTATCTGAATTGCATAACGATAGTTCTGTGGCGCCACCTTCTGAATGATATAGACTTGTGTCGCAGCAAGAAATTGCCAAAAAAATCCATAAAAACCCCTATTTTGGCGTTCAAGGTCATTCAAGGTCATTGAATTTGGCGCCAATCGAGAGCCAGTGTACGACTTCCTATTAGTGATTAATAGTAACCTCAGCCTATCTCGCACCGTTACTGAGATACAGCGATTTATTGGCCAAAAATCGCAAATTTTGCCCACCCCCTCTTATTTAGCACCCTCGTTCAGGGTGACTCCCTTAGAATTTATGGAAAAGCTTTACGGTTCTTGAAACTAGAGTCTTCCAGGCAGCTGATGATGAAGATTTGGTGATCCTAACTTGCACCGTTTTTGACTGATCCACCTGTGCGACGGACAGATGGCTAAGACGCGCTGAAAGCAGTAGCTGCTTTCGTGCGTAAAAACATGTCAAAGCTATCAGCTAACTTATTTTCTTTAATTTTTTGTTGTGCTACAATTTTTATGGTAAATAAAGAATTTTTACTACAGCCATATGGTCTCGATCAACGAAGTTCCTCCAAGCTGGGCCTGATTATCAGGGTTGGAAGAAGTTTTTTTTAAAAAAAAACCAACCTAGTGGTTTCTATTGGATTTACAAGATCAAATTGTTTCTTTAATGTGGTCCAACTGGAAGCAGAAGGTCAGAAAAGCTTAAAAAATAAAAAAAGCAATAACCAAAACCAGTAAAAAACTTGCGCTAAAGTAAGTCCAGATATTCGTGACATTATGTACAAATGTTTAAATACAGAGAGAGGCTCATTTTTCACCTCCGCCATCTTTCTTTGGTCGTTCGTTGACTCCAGCTGCACTTTCGCGCTTGTCTCCGGTGTCCGGTGGTGGGGACATAGGAAGCAAACCCGCCAAATCAGGCTCTACAAACTCTATAGATCCTAAACAATAGAATACAATACAATATATTCTTTTAGAAAATAAATTGATAATTTATCATGTACAAATAAAGTAAAAATAAAATGTTGGATGGCAGCGATACGAGCAGCAACTTGGCAAGTGCTTGCAATCCCGGGATTGAAAAATTTGCAATCCCAAGATCCCATTTTCAGGATTAGGCTTAAAGATGGGTTGTTATTTTATTATCCCTCCCTTATAGACTTAAGGCCCATTTTACACATAGAATGCGGTAGGCCCCTTCAGAAGGTATATATACGTCATTCAATCTCTAAAAATACTATATTAATTAATTTTTTGTAATCCAGAAATCACAAGATTTGGATGACAGAATTTTGGACCGGCGAAAAATAAAATAAAATATTACATGTATTACAAAAACACGCAATGTATCAAAAAGCCTATTAAATTCACCTGGCTTTTCAGTTCCTGTTGATTTTGCCTGAACAAAAGTTTCGATTAATTTTTCAACGGACAGGGCTTGCGAACTTGTACAGAATTCTTCATAAACCTGGAAGACGCAACAAATATCAGCATACACTGTATTATAACTTAATTTCAGAGCCAAATGTTCTCCTAAATGCAACAAATGTTATAGATTCCACAACGATCAAAATCAAAGTAAAAAAAACCAACCATGCAATATACGATTAGCCTTCAAAATTATAAACACCTCAATTTAACAGTCCAAAGGTAGAAATCTTCAATAACGCTGTCCACAACTTCCTTACGATACAGGTTAAACATTCTTTCTGATGCTGAAATATCGTCAAAGCCATAAAAGCAAAAATGCTGAAAAAAACATCTAACCACATTCAGCAGTGGGCCACACTATATAAGTCAACTAAAGCTTCCATCCCTCAAAAGTAAACAGATCAAGTACCAACCTGTCTACCTGGGGTTAGGCAGGCATATTCACCTGCCTCATGTGATCCCATATGGCAGGTGATGCTCCGTAACTATGCATAGTGTGTCCGATGAAGAGCTATATGACTTAATGATGTCGCTACATATACTGCATAGGTGCAAATGAAATAAACACGTAAATGGGAAAAGGTAATAGAAAATAGAAAAACCCATCACAGAACTATAGAGCATCACCTGCCATATGGGATCACACAGTTTCATCCGCCACCCGATGCAGGTGAACAAGCCCCGCAAAAATGCAAGACACACTGCCTGTTCCATCACTTCATTTATATGTCTAGAATTATAGTTTGGGTTAACTTTCAGCAAACTTTCAGCAAATGTATTCAAAATATACGTGCTAATGCTGGACATTTACTAGACGTTTACTGGAAGTTTGCTGGATCGTGTAAACACCCTATTAGAGTTAACCCTAAGGTCTCTACCTGGCCTAGCAAGGCATACTGGTTGTTCCATGACTTTATGTAGACGTCAATGAAGTCCTTCATTTGCTGCAAATGCTTCTCTTCAACCTCCTGGAATCTCTGCAAACCAAAACAACCAACGCATAATAAATTTTCATTAATTCTACCCGCTGGGCTGTGAACAAAACGTACTAGACTGTCAAGCCTAGCACAAGACTAAGGCCGTCTGCAATAGCCGTCGTGACATGCTGCAATATTTGTAGCAATGACGTCAGCATTGGCCAATATCTATTGGCCTAGCAGCAGCTATTAGCACGGTTTTATCATGCAATGGCAAAGTATTGGAAAATCCAATCCTGTGACCTTGAACTTTGACCAATGACCTTGGAATTCAATACAGTTCTTATGATTGCTGCGGTAGATATGTGTGCAAAATTTCATCAAGCTAAGTGCAGCAGTTCACGAATTATCGTGGTGACAGAGAAACTAACAAAAAAACAAGAAAAACCCTAGTGTACCCGTACTGTGTTACAAGTAACTTTAGGGTATGAGTATACCCGCACAGTCCTAGTAGGAGTGCCTGTAGGAGGCCTGTTCAGCTTAAGTATAGGTTTGTGGCATGTTTTAAGATTCAGGTGCAAAAGTTTTGTGATTGCATTCAGTTGTCGGTAAGAAATAGAACTACTTAATGATGACAAGTGGTGAATAATGCACTTGCTACAAATAGCGCATTAAGTGCAATGGATGGTGTTTCTTAAGTCAGCCCTGTGGTGCCATGGAGATGCTACACCAGTACACCCAGACCTACCTATTCACTGAACTTAGCTAACTTTGGTGAAAAAGTTCGACACACCCTAACCTGATTACGACTTTCACTTCCACAGTTAAATATGAGTTAACTCTCTGGTGCTTGGCTGATTTTTGTAGCGTAAGTGCTTAACGAGGGGGGGAGGAGTGGAAGGGGAGGCGCAGAAGCCACCTGTTACTTACTATGTTACTTACTTGGCATTTCTGGGTAACTAATTATTTTCTGGAAAGCACTCAGAAATCCAAGTTATGTGACATATAATCCGTTTATATACGAAGCCTGAAACATTAGTAGCTTAATTAAAATATTAGGCCTATATCGGTGGCTCACTATAAGGTGCTGGACCGGTGATCGAAAGGCTGCCAAATCTTAGAATTGCAGCTGGCACCTCACTGGGTTTATAATCTTGGGTAAGTTATTTCACACTTTTGTGCTCAGGTCAACTCAGCTTTTCATCCCTCCGCGATAGGTAATTAGAGTATCAGCCTATGTATCAGTATGTGTCTTTCTCCTTCTCTTAAGGAATACATAAAAGCACGGAGCACAATTCTCAAAGCAAAAATAATCATTAGTGAAAAAAATGCAAAGGGGGGGTTAAAGCTCCCCCCATTAGGCAGCAGAGGGTTAAAGAGCACTGGCACTAACCCTAACTATTGACCCTAACCTTAGACCTAACTGATTCTAGTCGTGAAATTTCATAAAATGATAGTCATAACTATCTTATGGCATGTTGACCAGTTTCACCATTTACTTCCCACGCCGCCCGGAAACCTAGAGCCAGTGGCATTGAGTTCCTACATTTCAGCCTGTTGGAGAACTTTGTTGGAAAATTTTTCTACCAAAATATAAAATTGTGCCAAAGATTTATCTTAGTAGAATTTTAGGAAAAAATTGAAGGTTTGACAATAAATACCCATAATCTCCATCGTTGGAAATTTTCAGCGCTCTGGCACTTCTTACTTTTTTGACCCACGAGGCTCTTGGCTTGAAACATCCAACAAAAATTCGTGTAGAACTAATATTTAGACCCAAACTAGCTTAAAACAAATCTGTGAGAATATAGTCTTTCTGCATTAGAGCTGCTAGCTGCTGAAATGTTAATGTTTTTAATGTGTTAACACATTGCTTTAATGTTGTTAATGCATGCACTGACGTGTTAATAACACAGCATTAATATGCTGATATTGCACGTGGTCTACATCGAAGTTGTGTCTGTGTCGCAGAACTGTGACAGTAATGATGAAATGGCAACAGGATATTTTTTAATTACTTGGATATTATTTGATCGTGAAATAAACGTAGTTTAACGAAATATTGGAACTCTGCTTCACCGAATTAAGTAAACTTACATATGTGCATTAATTTTTTAATGTGTATTAAGTTTTTAAGGGCACAGTAATTCTTTCACGCATTACACTAACGCATTAATTTGACACCTCTATGCAAAATGTTTCATTGTCACATTCACAGAAGACTACCCAAAGATCGTTTACACTAAAGTTTTGGCATATAGGAGTAAATTATGTGCTAATGCTAGCTATACAGAGTAAAAACAGTGCACCAAAGTGCATCAAAAACACTATCTGGTAGGAATTTTTTAAAATCGTTTGTGGAGGGGCCCACTGCCCAGCCCCTTCTCAGAAACCTCTACTATCTCATTCCTAGTTCCCCAGTTATTTGAGTCTGGTTTAGTCGCCGGTTCAAGTTGTCATTAAAGACAAAGTGCTAAGGTGCTGAAGTAACACATTTTTCACCAATACATTACTGTCCAAGTATCTGTGCTGTAACTGGCGCTATGTATTGTTTATATACCAGTGAAAATTGTTGCACAGATGGCTAATAAACTGGAAAACGAGTTGCAGCAAAAAAACTTGAAAGTTCTGAATTGCTCGAAAGTTGTGAAGATTTACGAATGGGACATCCCAGATTTTGTTAACAGAATTCAAGGTAGCTGCAATGAAGGTCCCATGATACGTATTCCTGAAACTACAAGTGGTGCTGTTGACTGGAAACTGTGGATTAGATGTGAAAAAGACACAGATTTGTGGATGAATTTACTGAAACAACCCACTACTCGGGATAGTTCTGGCAGTATTGCAGACAGTCAAACTCAAGTATTTTTTACCATTTGCCTGGTATGTCCGGATGAAAACATTGAGAGTTGTGAAAAAATACTGTGTGATAGAGTGCCCTCTTTTAAGGTGGTCAAGTGGGGCTTCAGCAGGTATCTAGTCAAATGTGACATGCTATTGCATGAGCCAGAGCGCTATTTAACTGATGGAAAGTTGACTGTGCTTTATACTGTGCATGTCTTCATCTACCAGTAAGCTCTACGGCGGATCACCCAGTGAAAGATTTTTCACCTGCAGTTCCACCGTCTGAGATTGTACCTTGCATGGAAAAGCTATGTTCCACTGGACAGTTCAACGACATTGTGGTGGTTGCTGGAGAGCGACAGTTTCATGTGCACCTGGCAATACTTGCACAACGTTCTGACATGTTCCGAGCCATACTTGAAGCAAAGATGAAAGAATGACCTACAAAGCGCATTAAGATATGTGACATGTCAGGCGACGCACTCAGCGACCTTCTGACTTCGCCGACTCAGCCCCAAACAACCACGTGAATGCACCAGAACTGCTTGCAGCAGCGGAGAAATACAACACTGCTCGTCGTAAAGTGGTCTGTGCGGTAGAAATGGCCACCGACGTTTTGCTCCAGGCGGAGATGTACAATGCGAGCCAACTGCTGGACACAGCCATTCATTGGATTGTCAAGCACGCACAGCAAGTGCTGGAAACCGAAGCTTGAAAAGGAAAGGATCACCCGAAGCTCGTGGACGAGACTTGTAAGCAGTTGGCCTGCTACGTCAAGGAAATAAAAGGCAATGCTTCAGATGACGCGAAAAACAAATTTCCGGCTTCAGCCAGCAAAAAGTACGGATGGGGTGAAAATTTTTTCTGCTTTTGGTTAACCCCATCCCTAGAAAAAACCTACTTTCCTTATATTATTATTATTATTATTGCACTTTCAAAAATATTAGCACAGTTTGTATTTTGCTTTCAAAGTTTTACTGTTTGCAGCTGGTCTGTCATGCTGCAGTGACTTTGCTAAAGTTCTCGTGGCTACTATTTATTAGCGATTGCGTAATATTGCATATGAAAATTAAACGAAATTTTGCCCCTTTCCCATTCCTACTTGTTTGCCAGCTGAGATCAAAAGCACAGAAATTTTTGTTAGCTTGAGTGAGAATGTGGAGCTGACTTGTCTTAAAAGTTCATTTGTTTGTTATCGCAGACCAAACTGTTAATATCTGGCAATATTTAGTTATTTAGTTAGTTAGATGCCACTTAACGTGTTAATTATTAATGTGTTATTAAGTGCATATTCCATGTACTGACTTGTTTTGACAGTTTGTTCATGTGTTACCATGGAGTTAACTATTCATCATATCTGACAACTGTTATCAGTTATCAATTGCATAGTCAGAAATGTAGCATATAATTGCTCATAAAAACTGATATTTTTACTGACTTTGCAGGATTCGGTCATGTGAGTCTCAAAGTCGGTTCTCACGCTTGCATACTTATCAACAAACGACTGATAGTCATCATCTGTGTTAACACGCACGCCAACAAACGTTCACTCCAACAAGCTACAATAAAAACTAGAAATTTGGGACAAAGCCCAATGTAAGTCCGTCAGTCGCCTTAAGTCCGAATGTCTTGGTCCCTGGCTGCTGATTCGTCAAGCAACTGAACATGGTGGTTTCATTCCATCCAATTATTTTTTCAAACCCTTCAACGAATCTCACCGAAATTTGGTCCTAATTCCTATCAGGTAAGAGTCATCTTTCTCCCCAATTTTTGTCTTGGTCTGCTATCCAGTTTCGGAAGAACAATGAAAAATAAAAACGTAAACAACATCAACAAATCACACAGCCATTACAAGGCACAAAGTCAAGATAAACTACACAGTGTTGGATGGAAAAAAGTAACCCCGTAAACATCGTGCAATAAGAATGACAAATCTGAATGAATCTGAATAATATTTTGTACACTTAACCCCAAACAAATTGCTAAAGTGATCAGCAAATTTCCAGACACAGTGCAAAATGCTCAAGACCTAACTCAAGCTCAAGGATAAGTACTGTCCACAGTGCACATCAAAAAACTGAACAAAAACCCACATGACCTTAACCTTCGACCTATGACCAAAATTCAATACGTTCTTGCAGTTGTCGAGATACAAGGTCGTGCAAAACTTTATCGATCTGACTGCATCGGTTCATCAGTTATCATGTTACTAGAGAAGCACACATGCAAAAAAACTCATCCAAAAATAATACTGCAGCTACTACAGTAAACAGTAAAAAATAAACTGAAAATAACGCCAGTGTGCAGTAAATGGTGTGAAATAACGTCACCACACTTGTGATTCTTCACTACTATGAATAACCTAAGGTGTGTAACCACGTAACAAATAAGTAAGAAAATAAATAAACGCACGTGCTTTCTTCATCTTTATTTCGGTTCGTTCACAATCCTTCTGATTCGCATTCTCACGTTTGAGTTTCTCGAACTCGAAACAGCGAGCATGGTAAGTGTCCTTTGCCTAACACAAACATAACAATAACATTAATAACTAGATAATAATAACTAAATAATAACTAATTCTTCTTCTCAAACACAAAACAGCAAGAATGGCAAGTGGCTTCCTCTGCGTTTCCATTTTATAAAGAACTTTTGCTTTTCATATCTTTGTAAACGAGCTCAACCAATCGGATGCACTTATACAAACCATGCGACGCAAGTTTCGAAAAATGTGCATCCTTCTCAAAATCTTCTTTGAAGGATCTTCCTAAATTTTTCCAAAAACATTTTCCAAAAAATTTCAAAAATCAGCATCTTTTCTTAACAACAGAAGACATCCAAAAGTCTCGCCAAGAAGTTCTCAGAATGTGACCTGTAAACAATGCCACTGCAAAGGGGTGCCTATGTCCACTGAGAACTACACTCACAATGTATTACTTCTCTCGGGGGGCAACTTTTTCGATTTCAGGGGGGGGCAGTCATCGTTCCAGGAGAACTTGACCAGAAGTGTTTTGCGAGGCTAAAAATAAACCAAATTTATTTTTGGCCGGGGCTTTGCCCCAGACTCAGACTGCAATATCATACAATGTTCCCCACTCCTTTAATAAGCTAGGGAAAAAAATACCCTTCCTATTCCCCACTCCATTCGACACCATATCTTCCCGCTTGTAAAATTTTCTACGAACTCCCATGATTAAGAATGCCGTCATCTGTCACTAGGGTTAATGCAGCATTTGACACATGGGATGGGTTCGACTCTCGACTCGACGCTGAAGGGGTACGGGGTTAAACGCTGGAGTGGAAAGTGGGAGGGGGGACTTGCATAAGTGTCCAAAGGGGGAAACACTCACCTTCTGCAGTGCAGTAATGGTCTGCTGAATACACTGCACTGCTTCTGAGGTGACTGCTTCCTGGTCTTTCACCTGTACACACAATATATATTTATTATCTCAACAGAAATGGGATCGATTAACTTGATAAATAGTACAATGATAAATTAGGAAAATTTGAGCTCCAGATTTTGGCAAACTGGTGCAGAAATTTTTTTTAAAAAATTGTCACTGAAAACTGCAATTCTTACTGATTCATCCACTAAACTGAAGCATGCCCATCCTAACAGTGCAGTCCAATCAAAAGTTGACGTACAATTCGAAAGCCATTTACCAACCAAAAGACAGCACACACAGATAACCGAAAAAAAATCATGGTGTGGTTTCTTTATTTTGGCAGCAAAAAATGATAAACCATGCAGAACATTCTCTAAAATGGAGATTTTGGGAAAGCACATGAGCCCACCCAACACCGTATGTCTCATTGGGGGAATCTAAAATGTCAATCAAACCTAAACCTTTCAACAACTCTCTCTGAAATCTGGCCTCAAGTACTTCCCTCTGAATTTTGATTTTGGCCTGCTATTTGCTTTCGAAAAAGAAGTAAAAATTGAAGCAAAACAACAAAAAAAGTAGAAAAACAAATGAAAACATAAGACCTCTCGATACAGGTGACCTAATTAACATGTTAACATGTGATCAAAAGCAACCTCTCGATGCTTTTTCTGCTGCTCGGTGCTATATTTGTGAACGTCACGCATCAGTTCTTGCCAGGAGATCATGAGTTGCTGGTGCAAGTTGGACAACTTCTCCGCAAACGTTTTTATCACTTGCCAGAATGGCGCAAACGATCTGAAATAATTGCATTTCATCACAACAGCTACTGCATTAGTACTGATAAGTGAGAAAGTTGGTTAGTGAGTAAAAAAATACAAAGAACTGTATGCAGAACAATGTGATAGGTTAGACTGGATGCAAAGCCTACATTGCGCCTAACTAAGTATTCCAAACTAGCAAGTTATGTCCAACAGCATGCAAAATGCGGTTGCAGAGAGCAGCTAGTCAAGATGTAACAGCAGTTTACATCTAGTAAGTCTGACTCTGGAATTTCCTTGCGTAAACTCACCAAGCCTCACTCATCATGCAGCTAAAAATAGACATAGGCTAACGCGTCAACTGCTACAGCCATAGGCCTAATTACAGCTCCATATGCAAAGTGATGCAGATAAACTAACAGCATCAAACAACAAATGTTTTACTCAACAACTTTTAATATTGGAATTAGTTTCAGTAGCGTAAAATTCGCCAGAAATCCTGTACAATGCATGCTGTGATAACAGCTACACCTTAGCAACGTTAGTTTACGTTGACAACGAGCAACGACCAACTGAATATTTACGACAGGCCATAAAAACAACCAGAGCTGGTTTGAGAGTAAGAGGGTGACTGGTGATATGAATTTTTATGCATGCAAATCTAACAACAACAAATATCAGCACCTAGCAATTCCTTCCAAGTAAGTACTAGCATACTTAGTAATCGGCTAGTAAATATAATTTAATAATAATAACAATAATAAACGTACCCGCGACTGCTACAGTTGCTGGCAAAGCGAACCAGTTTTGCCTGCGATTTTATGTACGTTTCTTCCACTACGCAACTGATTCATAAGATTTACAAAAACAAAACAAAATGTTAAAATCACAAAACTTCATAACTAGCAAAGTGCTGAAAATCCTTTATCACTAAGACCATAGAGTTATGCTCTAAAAAAATTATGCCTAAAACAAAACTAACAACCATGTAATGTTTTGCATCAGTTTCGAAAAACTAAACCTTCAAAGGCTGCCACTATTTACGTTATGATGGCATACAATGAATACAGCTATGTGTACCTTTCTCGCAAAAATTCCTCAAACTCTTTAGTTGAATCCAGGCCATACTTCATGTTATGGTAAAGCACACTGAATCCATTATTCTTCTTCCCCTGCAATGATAGTTAAACACCATAGCAGGTAACGTACAAAGTTACTCAATTAATTAATAATAAAACACAATGTGAAAAGAAACAGTGACAGATGGCAACGATAACTAACAAACGTTGACATAAAAATTTTCATCACCTAACAAACAGTATCATACAGTCAAACTGAAAATCACAAATAGAACTTGTTTTTATATTTGAACATGTTTGAGAACTTCTCAAGTTGAAAATACTTTTAACAAAAAAACCTGCACTTCAAGATTCATAAAGAGTAATTTACATATGCACAATATGCTTTTATCTTCACTTTAGACGCAGCCACATCAAAAGCAGGAATGCACACTGGCACACACACAACTTCACAATGGTGCTGTCACCAAAGCTCCCCACACAAAAGTGTGAATTAATGACTTAAAGTCAACAACAAAATCTTAATCTTTATGAATCTTGAAGTGCAGATTCTTTTGTTAAAAACCCCAACCCTAACCTATAATTTACGAACACAAGATAAGACCGCCAAACCGCTATTTTCCGTCCGTAGAGACGGAAGATAACATTCGCGCTTTTGCGGGGGCAAAATATTGCAAAATTACAGCCAAAACCTTGAACTAACAGCGACAAAGGTTGTTTCATCTATCTCATCGTCAGTTTTGTTGATAAAATAGAGATTGCGAAATCGTATCAAATCAAGTCTTGTGCAAGTTCATCAAAGGGCAACGCCCCTACGGCAAGACAGAAACAAACGAATTACTGTGATTAACTCACCCAAAAAACAAACTCAAACGATGTCGTTGAGTTTGATTCTGTTCCCAACTGCGGCAAACTATCTATATCAAACATGGCAGGCTGATACTACATAAAAATACAATATAAACAATTTTTCACACAAAAAAATACACATAGATTATCAAACAAATATACCGGATGTTTACAAAGCGCCAAAAAATATGTATACTATGAATATAATTTTAGAGATGTGCAGACCGTTATAACCGGATACCGGTATATAAATATCGTCTATTTGGTTACTTTAATTTTAGCCGACTGTGGTACACGCACTATCGATCACGCTTGTGGTACGATGTAGTGTCCGTCAGTCTGTCGTTTGTTACGTATGTTATGTATTGTGGCAATGTGGCTAAACAGTACAACGCCTTGCTGTCCAAAAAAGCAAATACGGGCGCCTGACCGCTAAACTGTGGTACCTGTTCAGACACCGTAAGACTTGCATAACCTCAAAGGAGGGTATTGACCGCACCCTCCACCCCAAATATTTGCATTGCACACTGCGCCCAAAGCACTCCAGTTACCGAGATATAATTACTACGTCGACAACCTGTAAGGCAGTGTTTTTCAATCATTTTGTTGCCGCGGAACCCTACGCAAACGTGAAGGTCACTCACGGAACCCCATGCATTGATCCGTGAGTCTAGCGACGGATGCGAGGATGAAGCTACGGAGTGTCTACAGACTCATTTCCCTAGCAGGGCACTGAGGGCAGAGCCGTCATGAAGACGACAAAGCAGACAAAGATGACCAATATAAAATTCGACCGCATTAGTAGGCAGCAGTATGCTATTGTATTTAACCAAACACGACGGGCGAGGCGGTCGTCAACGGCCGCTTAGCCACGCCACCAACCCAGAAAATTTATCACGTGGACGCCCTTGGAAAAGACAGGTTTACATGTCTTTTTAATTTTCCTTAGCAGAGTCTTTAAAAAATTGTATTATTTACTTAAATGGCTAAACGATTTCGTAACCATAACCCTAATCAATACGTTCTTCTTTTCTTTTTTATTTTTGATAATGCCTGATAGTTGAATAATGTCGTGCATAGGAAGCGTACGTTATAATATAGGCCTAAAATGCAAATATGCCAAAATTTTACTAACAACAAAAATGATTCAACACAGTAACTCTATGCAAAACGACGCGTAGAAACGCAATTTCGAACAAAAAACATCGATGCTGAGTATTTCTACGACATTTTCTGGCATGATTTCGCATGCTGGGTTATTTTTACTGGCCAGCTGCGGAACCCTTGGGTTCTGCGGAACCCCGGTGGCCAAACAGACTGAATCAGTTCAGTTCAGTTACATCGTTCTGTACAAGCCTTAACACTGCAATAAAAATATATACTGTCATGTATTGCACTGTATATTAATATACACACATAAAGTGAACAATTATGCAGTGATATTTCAATTTCAGTTAAGATATAAGTTATGGAAACTTTGACTTCAAATTCAGTTCTAATTTCAGCTGCCATAGTAGTTTATAGGGTGTTTACACGATCAAGCAAACATCGTGCAAACGTCAAGCAAATGTATTCAAAATACATGTGCTAATTGCTCGACGTCTGCTCAACATTTGCTCAATGTTTGCTTGAACGTGTAAACACCCTATTAAGTTTCCGTTATCAACAAGAGCCGATCCAACAACATAGGCCCACACTGTTTGATCCTACTGATGCTGCAGTACAACATCCAAGAACTAAGCAAGAGTTTCACGAAGTGTGCAGTCCAGTAAAATGCATTTTCCACATTCCAATGTATAAAACGTTCAACACAATACACTGGTAGAGAGACTGCAAATTCTTTTTCAACCATTTTAGCTGTAATATTATTCGGTCGTCCGTAAATAACTTCACGCGATTTTAAGAAAAAATTAACCCCCTCCCACTTCGAGAATTTGTCACATCTTGTCTCAATGCTCTGGACCCCCCATGAAATATCACGTCACATACTTCAACCCCCCCTCCCTTCTGGCAAACTGCAGTGTAGCCTCAAAAAAGCAGGTTTAGTGGATCTTGGAGTTGTTGGAAAGAGGGTCAGCCTGGGGCAGAGCCCCGGAAGCAAACGCTGCTTAATACATGAAAACCCCCTAAAATGCATGTTCCGGATATAAATTCCATTAGTTCTACTGCACACATTATATTATGCACTGCATATGCAAAACAAAGTAAAGGGCAACTTTTGGCATTTTATGTGATGTGACATTTATATTTTATTGTACGTAATCCAGCTTTTTGGCTGTAATACTAATAAATGTTCATTCAAGAACAAATCTTAGATGGCATGGCCCCTTTGAGAGCCCTAAATGATAAATCCACCTATAGTTCTGCTGCAGATCATGGTCCACGTTTCCTCACGACTTATATGCTGTCGAGCGACAATCACAATAGGCCCCTCGACTCTGACGACCACCTGCGACAAATCGCATCCAATACAATGGCACACAATCTTTACCGAAAAATCACTGGTCTTGTTGCCGAGAAAGGGATGAATGGACACCCAACATTTCGGGTTGTCCAAAAATGTTGATGAAAAAACAGTCTTCTAGTCAGAAAATTTTCGTCCAAAAGTGCAAAAATTCGGGCTAAAATTCCCCATTTTGGAAAAAGCACCCATAATCTCCCCTGTCAGAAATTATCAGCTGTATGTCAAAACTCTGTCAGAAATTAGTATGTCTGTCAATAAAATATCATAACATCTTAGCCCTACATACTTTTTTTAACCCACCACGTCGCTGGATTTAACATCAGTATAATAACAGTGCATGTGCATGCCCACTTTCGACAGAGCCTAGTGGATATATTTACTGAAACATTGAAACTGTGTTTATCTGAGCATTTTAATGGTTTATTACCGTCTGAATAAGATTAAGCTGGCTTTTGATGTGTTGTATAAAATTGCTATAGTTAAGTTGCTTACTTAGTTACTTTGTGGCCTTGACCTTGGCCACGAAGACCAATGGCCTTGGCTTTGAAAATGCTGGCCTCGAAACCAGTGATGTTATCAAGGACTTTTTGCTCAAGACCAACGCCAAGGACAAGGACTTGGGACCAAAGTCAAGGCCAAAAGAAATCAAGGCCAAAACCAAAGACAAAAAGACATCCAAAAGCACAATTACTAGCATCACGGGCGTCGGTAAAGTCAAAAGCTAATGTTTGACACCTTTTTAGTTTTGTGCTCAAACTGTTGGTAATAATAAAAAGAATTTATTAAAATCATCAGTATTACAGGGTGGTCCAAAAAAACGGCACAAAGTTAATGACACCATAATTTTGCAACCGTACGTCATAGTCATGTGGTTTTTTAGCAAAATGTTCCAAAAGAAATTCTTTACGAGACTGAAGTCAGTATTTGAATCCAGCAGTTAAATATTCTTTGTTACTGCCGCTGGCAATTGAACGATGGAAAAACAGTATTACCCCGGCTCGACACCGCGGTCCATAAAAACGTGACACTATTATTTTATGAATAGCTCCGTGAAACATTGGCCGATTTTAATAATTTTTGGCATGTGACATTCAAAAGAAACTTCACGCGAGTGTTTGTAGTTTTGGCCACCTCGCCTTAAGGTTGTCGCTACACTACCTTGTGAAATGCAGAAGTCGTATAGCGAGTGGGCTGCTTGAGTCATGCACTGAACGTGATATTGGCAAATGGTGTCAACGTCTACCGCTTGCGTTTGTGCTGCAGGAGGACATTTTGAGCACATCCTGAAATGAAGATGATGTGATGTGTCACGTGTGACTCGAAAGAGTGATAATAATTTCTAACTGTGTTTGACACTATTCAGTTAATTTCTGAGTCGACGCATACGCTACCCGGCAGGAATTCATTGCTATCAATGGCCAAACTGCAACTTCTGCATTTCACACGGTAGCGTAGACAGCATTAAGGTGAGATGGCCAAAACTACAGATCTTTGCGTCGTTTTTTCTTAATGTTGCATGCAAGAAACTGTTGAAATCGGCCAATGTTTCACGGAGCTATTCATAAAATAATAATGGCATGTTTTTATGGACCAAAATACATTGAAGGTAATACTGTTTCTCAATAGTTCACTTGCCAGCGGCAAAAACAAAGAATATTTAATTGCTGTATTTAAACACTGACTTTAGTCATGTAAAGAATTTCTTTCGGAACATTTTGCTGAAAACCGCATGACTCTGTGATGTACGGTTACGAAGTTATGCTGCCATAAACTTTGTGCCGCATTTTTGGACCACCCTGTATGGGCTGGCCAAAGACTTTATCTCAAAATCAAGACCAAGGCCAAAGACTGGGCACCCAAAGCCAGAGACAAAAACAAGGACTTGGGAACAAGGACAAGGCCACAAGGCCAAGAACGAGGACACTGCTCTTTCTCCTTCAGGTACCTCGAGGAGGAGAACAAGTCCTCAAGAAAGACACAACACTGCCTCAAACCTATCCCTAGTTTATGAGGGAAATGGCTTCTATAAGAGATTTTAAGATTAAATGACTTACACATCACGTCATCCTGGCCAAAGCAAATACACTGTCCCATGCAATGCTGATGATTCGTTGAATCCGATGTGATCAGAAAACGTCGCCATTCACCAACTCAGCCAAGCAAGCCGTCATTACACATACCTGCCAATAATCACCACCAGTCATAATCATCAGCACCAGCTCATCTAGCTGGAAATGATTACCGTAAAACTTCGAATAGAAGCCCCCGGCTTCTATTAATACAAACTACCTTAACCCCGGCCTGTATCCGTGAACTAGCATTTATTCGAGACATCTTACTATAATGCCCACCCGTAGAGTGTCTGTCTCTCAGCCCTCTCTAGTGCCTTCGCTGTTGCATAGTCGCGAACCCTGACCGCGGCGTTCGAGTCCACGGGTACCTGCCCCCCACCTTGGTCCCCACATGCCCTCACGGGCAGCTTCAAGGGGCGAGGGTTGAGTTGACGGGTCTTCTTTCCCCGCCGCTGATTCTGCCAAGCCCATCAGCAGATGGCGGGGTGCTTCTAGTGGCTATTCAAAGTTTTACGTTCTCTCACATGCTAATAACAACCACCAAATTAGCCATAAAATTTGCCATTCTTCTGCTCTGGGATTATTAATTTGCTGCATCAAATACGTAAAATATGCGCTGTATATAAACTGGAGCAGTATGATGCCATATTCAGTTTTCAGTAAATAGTATCAAATAAAAATTAAGTTGCAGATAACTTCACGTGAAATACACAAACATTACTTTGAAAAACAAAGTACTTACTGCCAAATTTTCTGCAATTATTCTCCACGATTTCCTTCTACTCACTCTGCAGCACACCGCCAGTAACACGACAATATCCTGTTATTATTATTATTATTCATTAAAAAACATTATAATTTGATGTGATTGCCAACACAGTACTCATTAACTGGCCAATCGAGCACTCGTTTCTTTTAAACAATGTCTTGAAATGGCATCATAGAAAAACTGCCCCCTAAATTTTAATCTGTCAAAAAATTGTGCGAAAATTTTCTTCTCAAAAAATTTTTGTCCCAAAATGCCAAAAAATTGGACTGAAACCTCCCTCCCCCATTTTGAGGAGATTAAGGGGCAAAATTAAAATTTTGAGCACCTGGTTGAAAATAAGCAACTGTCAGAATTCTGTCGGAAATTGCAATTTTTCTGCCCCAGCTATTTTTTTTCTACAACAACACCAACAATTGCTTCCCATGTTCTCGAAAAATCTCCTACATTTGACAAGTAAAAACAATGACAAAAATAATTTTGTACAAAGCGGAATCGCTGATTGACGATGCCACCTGGAGAATGGTGAATCATACATCATCTTTTCGCATAGATCAGAAACAACTGCGTGTTTTGGCTGGGGGGAAGGGGTTCAACCCCAAATTCCCTCCCCTCCCCTAGGGATAAAAGACCCCCATCAAACACAATGGGTGATTGGATCCCATAAGCATTATCTGATAGATGACATATATAACCGTCAGTTTAAGCAGGGTGCATCATTGTGACAGACGACAGACCATGCTACGAAGAAATGTGTAGCAATAGGCAAAATTGTTTCTGCTGCAAGCGCATTTCCGCCTGATAGTTAGTGCTACTAAGTACAGAAAATGACCAACCGACTGTGAGATTGCTAGAAATATTTTGGATTTTAAACGAATTTATTGGTCCATAAATTAATCAGCCATTGCAGTCCAATTCCAATATGTTATAAAAACGAATAATTTGCTGGAGCAAACAACAAACTTCTGTTTAAGTCACACCAAGTAAGTGTACATCTGTTAGCAGAATTAATGGAAATTAAAACTAATTGAATCAATATTTCAATATTCTCTGCTATGGCTGCACTGAAAAATGATGCCAAATATTGCATTTGAACCAAAGTTTATTCACAGATTTCTAACAAGTTTATGCATGGCAATATCCCAGATAATAATAGTAACACAAATACAGATCATAACTCAAAAATAACCTGTTGCAGTATGTACTACTGCTGCTGCTGCTTCTACTACTACTACTAACGCTTGCAGTATTTCACCTAATTGTCTCATTTATCCAAAGTCACTAAAATTAGGCCAAGTCTCCCAAAAGCAAATATTCAGATGCATTTCCTGTTGCTAATCAAACGGTGTCAAATAAGAAAAATACTTTCAGACGTGCCTAAAATACAGCAAGTAAAAGTGATGAATTATTTTATATCACTATACCACTGAAGAACAGGAAAAAAGGAAAACAGTTTAGCAGCACGTCACAGCTTCCAAAAGTATGATTAAAACTAGAGAACATTTGTTTCTTTAGTTGAGGAAAGAGACAAGCTGGCATTTGCTTGCACTGCCGAGAACAGCCAGCATGAAAAAATGATAATAATAATGATAGGCCATGCTTTATTCACTCCAACAGAAGACGAAAACACCAGATACGACTTACAAGTCGACACTGTAACTAGACCTCCAAGAAGAGGAGCTCAACAATGTTTGATAGTCTAAAAGTTTTAAGGTTCTTTCCTATAGACTTCTACAAACGTTAACTCAATCTCCACATTTCCTCTAAACTAGGGATAATGTTAGGCCTAGTGAAAATGCATGTTGCAGTATACGCCTTCGAAATATCGAAAACCTTCAAATTATAGTCACACAAGCTGACTTGTAAGAGCAGAGCAGATCTCAAATTGTAGGACACACGTTATTGCATGCGCCTACATATGAGCAGTTAAAATTTCACGAAAAACACAAAGAAAACAAATTGCCATTAAACATCAGCGCAAAAACAAGGGCCAAACTCACTTGATACAAGATGGTATCACCGCAAACAAAAACGAAAGTCAGATTAAATTGGAAAAAGTCAGATTTAGAAAGCATATAGCTTTCCATGGGAAAAACCATCTCAAAGCTACGGAGCATCACCTACCATATGGGATCTCTGCCACCCAATACAAGTGAACGTTTCTGTCTTAATCCCAGCCAGACAGGCCGGTACTAAATTTACTTACCACGGAGGGATGAAAGGTTGAGTTGACCTTGGTTATATGCTGGTACTTAGATAGTTTACCTGTCCGCAGACAGTCACCCATCCAAGTAGTAAGCACTTGACAGCAACCTGACTGGGAGTTGAACCCACGACCTCAGGATCACAAGTCCAACATCCTACCGTTACACTACCATGTCAGGGTCACCAATGGTGCCACTAAATGGCGTGCAAAATAGCATGCTGCCGAGTTCCCAAATGCAATCCATGCTACAGTAACCACTGCTACGACTCAGTATTGTTGCATTTGTCGACAATTTTGGTGCACTTTATTTGTTGCTGATAAATTCTGCAGACCTAGCTCGATCAAAGTGATATCATAACTGAAGTTCCACTTGTCCGAATAGATGACAAATCGGTAAAAAATGCACCAGAAGAAGAAAAAACAACAACAATATAGCTACATGTAGACACAAAACACGACAAACGGTAAAGCAATCTGCACTCGCTCACACACAAACAAACAGACAAACACAACGTGTATCTGCATCTGCAATTCTACAACAACTAGAGTTCTATAACAACAGCATGCAACAACCAGTTTACATTTCGGCTTCCGGCCGCCGGGGCATCTGTACCATGCATTGAAACATTGCAGCAAATGCTAAGCACGATAAAAGTAGTAAGTAAAAGTAGGGGACAGGAGATTTTCAGCCCATCAGGGAAAAAGGTTCAAATTTTACTGAGCTTGCTTCTTAATACGTTTTTCGTTCATCCACTGCTGTAGTGACAGCAATCCAATCCCGGGATCCGAGATTAAGAAATTTCTAATCCAAGGATTCTGTTTTCGGAAACAGTATCACAGATTGGTGGTTATTTAGTTATCACTACAGTGGCCGTACTAGAGAACTTTGTGCACGGGGTGTAGTATATAGGCCCTTAGCAGTAAGTATGTCAAACTGTAGAGAGTGACTGTGACTGTCAAAATGCAACTTACTGTGTGCAGAAAGCACTTTCGGATGTTTGAGTAATTTTCATGAGACGATTGAAATTGTTATTTTATCATCTAACACTCCAAAAAATACTATTTTAAAATTTTTTTCTGTAATCTCAAAATTCCATGAATCAGAATTTGCTAAAATGGCCAAAATCCTAGGTTTCAAAATCTGTGATTACAAACGCTATATAGCTGTATTTAGAGGAAATCATAGAGGTGGGAATATAAATGCCACAGTCTGGCTAAAAATGTCCGGTGAACAGTAATAAATAATATTTGTAATACATGGACATATGTCAATGGCTAACAACACAAAAGTCATCGGGACAGCTCCATTTATGACCAGTTTTTGGCACAAAAATAGTTGTATATTCCAATGACTGGCAAAGTTGCTGCCGTAATGAAGAACGGAGAATTATACATATATCAGAACACAAACCTCAGTATCCACACAGCAAATATTTAACATATAAGTTGAATAAATAAGCATTTACAAATGGCAACTAGTGCAAATTAATCTACAGAGCGAAAGAAGTACTCATAGGTCAAACTAAATATTTAAAAAATTGGAGAGTTGTGCAGATTTACGCCGTACTGATCTCAGTGCATTTTACTGACAAAATACAGTGTCAATGCACAGTCGAAATCAACGGTGGATATATTAACAAAAAACTAACAACCAAACCATTGCAAAATATTATTTCTTTGGAGAACGTAACGTTCTTCGTGAAAAAACCTTCACACCCCCTACAGCTAGACTGGTTCAGCTAATGCAAAAATACCAAAAAAATGGTATGTTTGATCGTTTCAAAAAGTCGCCTTTTAAATCAGGTGCTTGAGTGTTCTAAGTCATTGCAACATGTTAAATGAGACTTTTTACAAGAATAAATCTGACTGGGTGTTCGTCCCAATGCTACCAACATCTTGACTGTTGGGGACGGAGTCCTTCAGGACTGTCCTCGACCTCAAAGAACAAAAATTGTGGCCTTGATCTCAAAGAACTCAAAATGCCTTGGCCTTAAACTTGGCCTTCAGTGAATGCAGTCTGTGCAATAAAACTGAAAATGTGCGGACTTTGTTCTGTTCTGACTGACTCATAACTATTCATGAAGCGCCGGGTAAACCACTAGAACTAAGTCTGTCTGAAAATTTTATGGTTAAGTAATCATTATAAGCTGAATAACATTAAACAGGCGTTTGATACTTATTACTTAGTGGCGTTAACCTCAAAGGCCACTTGCCTGGCCCTGGCCTCAAGAACCACTGGCCGTGGCATTCAAAATCATGGTCACAAGCCCATCTCTGTTGGCCAAACAAGGAAACAGTAACTGAAATGCCACCCAACTGATGTAAGTAATCCTGAATTCCGACCTGCATTCCACTCTGTATGGTATCAAATTATTGTTAGTAAAGCAAAATACTGAGGGGAGAAGAAGCAGTATGAGGGGAAAACATCTAATCGTCAGTTTTTCGACAAAACAACCTATTCCTGTTTTTGGCATTAGGCTCTTGCATATAGGTTCTTCAAAAACTTAGCCTACTTAAACATTTCTCTCACTACAACATAAAATATAGCAAGTGATCGTGTGTCTTAGTAACCAAAAAGGGAAAAACATTAAAAACACCACCTTAGATATGTAGAAATTTTTCTGTCCAACTTTCTCAAGATGCTATCGACAACAGATAAGATGTTCTGCCCTCTACAACTATTAGTATTAAGCTACGACGACAAAGCGAGTGATATACACACTAGTGACTGCAATCCCGGGATTAGCTTCTCAAACCTGAAATCCAAGATTCAGATATTTGTAAATACGGGATCCCAGTTTTGGAATTAGGCTCATACATACAGATTGTTATTATCAAAATCTTTTAATTGGCTTAAAGTTACAGTCAAAAATGTCGGGGATGTTTTTTTGAGACACAGTGTAGATGTATTTGATGCATAAAATACTCGACAGGAAAAATATGCAAGTTGTCAGAAATTTGGAAGTGACTGCGACTAATTTTGAAATGCAAGTTTCAGTTCACAGCAAGGTCTCTTGTGCACCACCCAAATTTTTCTTTGCTAGATGGCTTAAGCTCGAACTGTTATTTTATCATCTGTAAAAGTCGAAAAACTATTACTGAACAAATTTTTGCTAATCCATAAATCCTACGATTGGGACATTGCAGATGCCGGGATTTGGGAGAGGCAAAAATGGCTTCAGGATTCAGAATTATGGAAATGCAATCACTAATTCACACATCCACAACACAGAGAAAAAGAGAAAAACAAAGAAAGGAAAAAAGCCGAAAAAAATGCTGCAACGTCGTCGACGACGCAATGACTGTGTTGACGTCAGCATCATCACATCTGCACACGACGCAGCGGCGACGACGCACATCGGCGCACGACACACGCACACGCACGTCACGGGTACTGTGTATACAGTTGCGCCGGCGCGGCGGCGGGCGTCACCAACTGAGCCGATCCGCCGAATCCTGCAACGGCAGCCTGCGGCGGCGGAGCGGCGATCCGCACGGCGGAGAATCCACGCGCCGCGACGCCGACATCATGCATAGCGTACAATGACGGGTCGACAGACGCCGGCGCCGGAGCGGACAGACCGGACGCAGAGGGCATCGGCGCTAGACTCAAATCCGCCATCCTAGAACCAACCACCAGGCACAGATACAGGAAACAGATACCCGGTTCTGGATCCAGGTAAATGTTATCTGGTTTTGCACCGATTAATTACTGATGTCGGTGCCATGATATTGGGATATTTCAGAAAAACGCCATGCCAACTAATTGGTAGCAGCAAGATCGAGCGTCAAACAAGCAAGTATTTGTGATTTGAGACAATGATTTCATGCTGTTCTAAAGTTATTACACCCATCATGCCTATCTTTATGAAAAAATAGTCGGTAACTGGCTGTGTTGGTGCCACAGTATTTTCAGTTTCTCCTACTTGAAAACCAGGTACCCGATTGCTAAACGAATGATGATGCAAGTTACTAATGCATTTCAAAGTATTTTTGTCAATGGTCAGAAAGCCAAAAGTCACCCACCAACCAAATGCTAGCATTGCATCTCACTATCATACAAACCGAAGTGGACTTCAACCGGGGTTCCCACCGCAGTCACGAAAAAATTCAAAGACTTTCAAAGACAGCGAACGTTAATTTTCAAGGACCTAACGTCAACATTAGTTCATAGCATTACGCATTACATGACATGGTGTATTAAAAGACCGACTGAGTAGGGTTTAACATCCCGCCCGACACAGTACAGATCATTTCAGGGACAGCCTTTAGAGGCAGAATTGCACGTACACAGAACAAAAAGTTTAACCTTTATGAAACACGAAACACAAAAGACGACCTAAACCTAAAATCGCAAGAACAGCTGATTATAATTGTGCATATGTAATAGTAATGGCAGTTCTAATAATCTTCCCTGTTACGCTCCAGACACTCATCCATCTTAACTGTAAACTTGCACGTAATCAGGTTGAAACAACGTTGAAAAAAAAGCCAACATATTAATTTACAGATCACAATTAGAATTCGATATTTCGCCCACTGATACGTAGCTTTCTTTTCACATAACCTGCGAGTGACCTGTATGTTTACACTGCTAAATATACTCAAAAATTCCAAGACCTTCAAGGAAAAACCAACCCTATTTTCAAGTATTTTCAAGGCCTTAAATTCAAAAGAAAAAACTCCCGGTTTTCAAGAATGCGTGGAAATCCTGATAGACATTTAAGCGGACACAGCGAACGGCGGCGATACTACAATAGTGCATTGTTTAATAATTTGCTGAAATCTGTGAACTACCAACTGAAAATTGCACATGTGCTTCAAGTGAAGATCATCACTAATTGTCAGACAAATACTATATAGTGTTCATGACAATAATACGTTTACCTTGTGCCGACATTCTTTTCGTAATAGTCACCACGGGCAATCGGCCGACCGTAGACATCTTCAGCTGGTAATACGCTGACACTTTCGACTGGAACACCGCCAAGGTTCAGTGACTGACGAACCACAGGACTGCGTGCGTATGCTGCAAAGACACCAGTTTACACTGCGAGACGATGAGACCACGCGTATTCGTTCAATAATCGGCAAATCACATGAGTAAATGCATACGCTGCAGCGAAAATTCACCACAAAACTATCGCTACACTTACCACCATACATAAAAAGTGTCGCTATACTACCTTGTAAAATAATACTTTGCAAAAATTGCAGCAAGCAAAGGACAGCAACATGTTCGATTATTTCTTTTTTTCTGATAAAGAATCCTTATCCATTCCTTAATCCAGTTCTTATTTGAACACATTTTTTAGTCACCCATCCAAGTACTAACTGGGCCTGGTGTTGATTAACTTTGATGACGCGATCAACGACGCTACCAACTGAGCCAGACCACCACCAACATGCAGTACACATAGAGAAATACATGAAAATACTCATAAAAAACCTAGTATACAAAACAAAATAAAATTTTTCTTAAAAAAAGAAGAAAACAGAAAAAGAAAGAAAAAAATCAAATCAAACCATATAAACTATGTGAGCTACCTGCAAAGGCAGCAGGGTTGGTAGAGTAGAGCTCCAAGAGTTCACGAGCAAAGGAATCGCTCGAAGTAACCGTCACTCTTGGGTACAGAGCTGCCGCCCCCGCTGGGGTCACGTATGGGTCGGCGGCTAAGTATGTTGGGCCGCCAGCCGCAGCGACGAAAGTGTCGACCGTGAAGGGCTCCGCACGACGAGGTAATGATGCTGATAGAGCATAGGGGTCGTAGCGTAGCCCCAGCGTGCTCCGTACTCCACGCCTAGTTGAAATACACAATTACTTAGTTGATTAATTAATGAACTCCGGACTCCACGCCTAATCTTGAGCAACACTATGACAAACAGCCTCAGCCAGACATCAGTTTACACTGCGAGACTACAGATAAGCCTAGACAGCATAAGGGTCATAGCATGGTCAGAGAGTGCTTCGTACTCAAGCCTATTTTCAACATCCCAACATGCAGCCTCAGCCAGACACCAGCTTACACTACGAGACAACAGATACAAGACCACAGATATATTGATAAAGCATATGGGTCATAGCGTACACCCAGAATGCTTTGAACTCCATGCCTAGTCTCAACACACCACATACAGACTCCAGCATACACTGCAAAACCACAGATATGCCGACAGAGCATAGGGCTCATAGCATAGTAAAATACTGACAAAGCACTGCTGCTATTCACCATAAAGTGAAAACTATAATCCTACTGCACTAAGACACACTACTTTTTTCAACAGAATTCATTTTCCCTGACTTTTCACTGAGTGTTCCAAATAAAACTGATTTTTCCTGACGACTAATTTCTTCACGTGTAATAAACCAATTGTGAGTGCACTGCATATGTCTATGAAAATGTTTATCACAACTTTCATTGTAAAATACAGTAACCAAATTTTGTTCTTCCCTAACCCTCTCCATTTACCGTGACTTCCCCTGATCATAGTAATAATAGAAGACCAACCGACAGAATTGCATGCACAAACTAGAAGACGCTTGCGAGAGTGCATATCTCTGCCAAGTGAAGTGATGTAAACACAAGGAAAGAGGAGGCAGAAGGAAGAGCCACTTCGCTGCAGGGGAGGGAAGTTAATGTAACAGCCGGTGTTGCTGCTGTTGGTGTAATGACGTCATTGCTATTATGTGTCATCATGTTCACACGCATACGGACAGAATCACCAATCTCGTAATCTCCTCCAATGTTCACTACGTTCACACTTGGCGCAGATAACAATGAAGATTTGTGCATTATCAATAAAGCTAAGGAAAACTCAAGTAATGTAACATACGTGTCCCGCTCCCGAGTCTTGCCTTGTGTGGAACTTGTCGATATCTGCAGACCAAACCCAATTCGTCACATAATCGTAACTGCATAGAATGGCATCATGACCAAGAGCACTGATGGGGAAAAAGTTGAAAGAAAGGGGCAGTAAGCGAGGAGGTAAAAATCGTGGGGGGAGGAGGAAAAAATTGCCTTGTGTAAAACTTGATGATATTTGCACACAAGACAGAATTCATCACCACGCAGAACTTACAAAATTCTACAAGCAATACACTTGTGCAGAAAAAAAAATAATAACATTGTCAAATAATCAGCAGCCCTGTGGCAATGTTATGTGAATATGAACATCTGACTTGTGTAAAATTTTGCATAAAAATTTTAAGCCATCTGCTGAGAAAATGGCAAACATGCCAACAAATTGCATACCGGTATTTTGAACAGACACAGGCCTAGGTGTCAAACTCTATAGAACAAGACCAAGTGTGTTTCGGATGTGAACTAAAGTGATGGGCTATGTTTCTGAAAAAAAATCAGCAAAATCAAACGCAATCTGACAACAAGACATCACAAAGATAACAAAAAATTTGAGCTAATGCTCACAAGATACATGAAAGCTTATAGCAGTTCCTGTTCGCAAACCGTCAGTCTATCTCCAGCCATTTTGTCGCATTTCACACTTGGAGTGCGCGCTGCAACCAAAGATTGCAAAAATCAATACCTCCTTGATGCCTTCATGCGCAGCTTTCCTTGAACCTAGAAAATCGAGACTTGAACCGTCAAATTCTATGTTCAATGCTGAAAATTTCATAGGCAGCTTTTCCATATCTATCTCAATTGGTTTCGGCACAATTCGCTCTTTAAATGTGTCTCGCAGCCCAAAATCACCAAAAAATCCATAAAACCCCCTATTTTGGCATTCAAGGTCAACCAAGGTCATAAATTTGGTGACAAACGAGAGCCAGTGTAAGACTTCCTATTAGTGATTAATAGTAACCTAGGCCCTATCTCGCACTGTTACTGAAATACAGTGACGACTTATTGGCCAAAAATCATAAATTTTTCCTACCCCCTCTCATTTAGCGCCCTCGTTCGGGGTGACCCCCTTTGGATTTATGAAAAAGCTTTACAGCTGCAGCTGACAGTGAAAAATGGTGATTCTAGCTTGCACTGTTTTTGACTGATCCATCCGTGTGACAGACAGATGGACAGAGAGACAGAATTGTGATGGCTAAGACGTGCTAAGAGCAGTAGCTGCTTTCGCGCATAAAAAGTGTACACTTTTCGGAGACATAGTTTAACATTTCACCTCAACATTAAGTCTGTTTCCATTGAGAATGTTTCCATTCAGCGCTCGGATTGCCTTCTGCGCTTCCTGTTCACTCTCCATGTGCTACAGCATCCAAGAACTACATTACTTACCACTGAGATATATATGCAAATCTATACAAGAAAAGACATGCTAACGCAATGGGGAATGCACAACAGCAGTGCATGTTTAAAAACCCAGTAAAACAAGATCTAAGTCAGTCGCCAGAGGGTGCCAGAGGACCGGCGGCTAAATTATCTATAGTGTTTTACTCATACTCATCAGAGGGAGCGACCTGTCTTGCTCAGCCGACGCTGTATCGGCTGAAAATCACAAATTTTTCCTACCTCCTCTCATTTAGCACTTTCGTTCGGGTGGCCCCCTTCGAATTTATTGAAAGCTTTACGGTTCCTGAAACCAGAGTCTTCCAGGCAGCCCATGGTGAAGATTTGGTGATCCTAGCTTGCACCGTCTTTGACTGGTCCACCCGTGTGACAGACGGAGAGACAGACAAACGGACACAATTGCGATGGCTAAAATGCGCTACAGCAGTTGCTGCTGTTGCGTGTAAAAATATACCAACATTTGCAAATTTGTAGGTTTAAATGTTTCAAAAATTTGGCCACTATAATGTGCTTCATTATCAGTGAACACAAAACTAAAACTGGATTGAGTTTGGGGTGAATTTTTATTATTTTTTGGATGGGTTTACTCAATACACTCACCAGGTTTTTGAGCATCTGCCCAGGTGTCGTAACCCTGTTAGAATAACACTCAAAATTTGAGGCAAAGCCCAACGCAAGGCTGCCCAGCACCGTAAGTCCGATTACCTTTCTTGGTCCATGGCTGATGAACTGTCAAGCCATTGATCATGAATGCACCCTTCCCCAAAAACCCTTCAATAAATCTTGGCCTCAATTCATTCAGTTCAAGGGTCCTCCTTCCCCGAATTTTGATCTTGATCCACTTTTCAAAAGACCAAGACCAAAACTGAGGGAAGAAGGACTCTCAGCTACAAAAAATCGAGGCCAGTTTTCAGCGAGATCCATGGAAGATCAGTTTGAAATATAACTGAGATAGAGAATAGAGTAACGATAAATTCAGTAGAAAAAAAACAAAGCAAAAACGTAAGGCCTCCTGTTATTGCATATTGGCAGATCAAACGAAATTGCCAAAAAATGAATAAACTGCTTACAACAAAGCCGAAGCCTGTTAGAACGTCACATTCTGCCACTCGCCCGTAACATTCAAACAACTCCCTCAACTGTTCAGACGTCGTGCCATCGCGAATGTTCCCAACAAAGATCTTTGTCGACCCAAATCTAAAAACACACACATACGTCCCGAAACTGGACTTCACAGCAGGATACCGTGAAACTTCAAACTAAAGCCGGATCCCGAATAAGAATAAACGCTGGGCCCCGGATACAGGCGGAGAAGGGGGAGGGGTCAATGTAACCTGTACTAATAAAAGGCCGTGCTCAGGTCAAGCCATCCTCCTGCCCTCTGTTGGATTGAAAATGTCTAACAGCTTATGACCTATAGGATGAAGGCCTGGTGCAACTGATTGGTCTGGTGGTAAGTTTGCATGCTGCAAACCGCAGATCCAACTATTTGCCGACACAGGCACTGCAATGCGTCGCAGCAAAGTGCGCTGCAGTATCATTAGCTCAATGAGCTGCTACAAAAGCACTTCTGATCTAGAGTCAGACTCATGTAAGAAGTGTTATAAGAAATACAAAACTTTTAACTTTTTGGGTCCTGGATATAATCTGGGTCCCAGATACAGGCCGGCACGAATATAGCATACTGGCATATGTAATATATAGAAAACAAGAAATTTGAGCAAAGCTCACGAGACGCGCGAAAGCCTATAGCATTTCCAGTTCGACAGTTATAGTTTCGAAAATTGCACATCACTTGGACTCGGCCCATCGGGACCCTAATACACATCGGCCATAGGCGCGTGTGGCGTTGGCGACGGTGGCGCCTCCTTGTGAATGATAAAGACTTGTGCAGCCTCATAT
>Ga0209671_1000172_pt1 | contig 34337 bp, 23 predicted proteins | sample WorMetHERISLAND2_2_FD_187401 | JGI IMG/M metagenome (GOLD analysis project Ga0209671, IMG submission 187401) | Marine gutless worms symbiont microbial communities from Max Planck institute for Marine Microbiology, Germany - Olavius geniculatus... | ecosystem: Host-associated > Annelida >...
TTGGTTTAGAGCTATATGACGTCATAAATTACAACAACGTCATATCCGCAACCGACTCATTATAGTTTGTAAAGGATGTACGTTTCACTGATGTATAGATTGTAGAAAATATTATTGTCTAATACGTTGAGGCCGGAAACTTTTGGGATGGCCCTCGTACTCAGAGACATTTTGATGATGTTTAGTGAACTTATAAACTTATTGGCTGCCAGCACGTGACTGACAGTTGACCATAATGCTATCTTTATGGTGACCAGGTATTTTTAAACGCTTGAGCTAGATCTTATAAACTGATTGGTTGTTGACCAATTGACCATGTGCTAGCTGTATGATGCTGTATGTGATTAGTAGGATATCTCGGTGTCTTGCCTTATTTCTGAGACATCATTTAGCCTGCTTCATGTAGAAACTGATACATATCTATTTTTTGCTTGTTTTTTTTATTAAGGATGATGAAGAGGATTTTGAGCACTTACATGATGAAGATGAATTTGAGGGATTTGACAAGGAACGAACTCCCATAAAGTCTCATGAACAGCCTCCGGACCTCAAGATCACTAAAGTACCATATCCATCTGATCTGCTGTGTAATTTGTTGTTTTGTGTGAGAGTCAAGTCATGACTTAGTCTTAATTGATCTAAAAAGTGCCATTAATTTTCATTATTAGTTTGTTTTCGAATGTAACCTTCTTAATAATATAGTTTATTTGTTCAAGCCCTTAACTATAATCTCTTTTTCCTAGCAGGAAGATTATTTTGGCATTAATTGTGTAGGTAGTTTAAATTACTAGAAATGTTTAGTTTAGTTTTGATGATGAATTATTGTTTGTAACTGGTGACTGGTAAACTGATGTTTGATTTACAGTGCTATCAGTAACTGATGTTTTTTTTCATGTTTTTGTTGATGTTGATGTTTTTATGCATCTTTCTGTCGGAGAAGAAATGATAGGCTCCTACATCCATTAAACATGGTACGTGGCTGGACAGAAAGCTCAGAGGATGCTGGCTGTAAAAACAAAATAAAAACATAAAAACCACAGCGATAAAAACATGAAACCAAAGCTAGCTAAGTTTTGTAATACTAGTAGAAATATTGATATAATTTATCATTGCTGGTAGGTGCCAATCCATTTGCACACAAACTGGGACAGTTTCTACATGGAGATGCTAATGCTTGGTGGCCTGGCGGCGTATCTGCTCAACTTCCTAGCTGGCAAGAACAAGAACCACAAGCTGGCCCAGTCCTGGCTTGCTGCCCATAGACAGTTGCTGGAAGAAAACTTCTCCGTCATTGGTTGGTGCTGTAACTTGCTTATTTTTTTTTCTTTTTCAGTAATGCACAAATCCTCAGAATTGCGTAATGTTGAGCATGCTCTGGTTGTCTCGTCTGAGCCTTTCATTGGCTAGTTCTGCAGTTAACGATGCTACTTAGGGGCATCACCAAGCAGTGGACTGAGGTGGATATATCCTATCCACCCTACTTTTGCCAGAGGTTGTTCTTAAAATTGATGCAAATTTGGTGAGTTTTTATGGAGGAAGATAGCAGGGGTCAGTCAGATTTGGAGCTTGACTGTCCAGTCGCTTCCATATGTTAATATCAAATTGCCAATCTTAGAATTTGAGGGAGGCAGATTTGCTGCTTTCATTGGGCTTTCAGAAGCTAAAAGTTTTTTAACTTTAGAGGACTTCACCCCTCTGACCACCTGAGCAGGAGCTCAGATTGGTATTTGATTCACCAACCCCGGAGGGATGGAAGGCTGAGTTGACCTATGTGATTGGCTATATGCCACCGTTGTTTACCTGTCCGGAGACATTCACCTATCCATAGTAACCACCTGATAGTGACTCAGCTGCAAGTTGAACCCTTGGCCTCTTTATCATAAGTCCGATGACCAGCTGTGAGGCTGAGTGTGTGAGTTGCATGCTGGGTACACAGGAGATGACGGCACGTCGACGGAGGTGGGTCAGTCTAGTGGCACGGGTCTGATGAAGGAAGCAGAGAACATCTATGCGTTGTGGTGCACCGGTCGGACGTACTGTGACGGCATGTTAGTCACATTGAAGCTACTCAAACGACAAGACCTCGTCAGCTCTATAGCACGCCTGCTGCGACCCATCTACGATCAGATTGTACGCTGTTTTGTTGTTTCACATAGCCAAGAAAACCCATTGGTGGGTTGGGTAAAAGTAAGTAAACCCACCCAGCGACGTCATGGGTTAAAAAAGTAGGCAGTACAGGAAGTTGCAATTTACCGACGGACGCTGCAGATTTCTGACAGAATTCCAGCAGACTGTGTGTGTTTGTGCACCGTAGCATGGCATCAAAATAACAGTGACGTTATTACGTCACCACAAATGCTATAGTTATAGCAATAGCGTTAGGAAAGAAAAATTTAGAAAAAAGAAGAAAAATTAGTTAAAGGCCAAGTCGCACTGGTTTACGTAACTGTTATAAAGTGCTAGTTGGCTTTATCAAATGCTAATTTGTCAATATTTATTAATCTTCAGGTTGCTAATACATCTTACTTAGCACTCCGGTCCTTGATAGGACAATGGGCAGCAAGAATTCGCCATCTGCTGCTGTTTGTAGCCACAGCCCGGACGCTGTTTCAATCAACTCTTCAGTACGCCAGGTCTTCTTTAAATGTAGACCGCCAAGTCTTCGCTGGACGGCCTCGTCATCTGCCACTACCATGAGGGGTCCATAACATGGCGTCATTGGCTGGTCATCCAGGTGGCATCCTGATGATATGCCTGCCATTCGAAGTCATCTCTCTGCTACAATGTCCTGTAATCTTCGTTGCTCACTTCGGCTTAGCACCTCCATGTTAGTCTTGTGGTCCTTCCATGTAATGCCCAGAATCTTCTGTAAGTTGCGCTGGTAAAAGACATCCAGCTGCTGACATATTCTAGCTGTACTCTTCCAAGTCTAGCTGGCGTATATGACTGTAGAGACGATGAGGGAGGTGTAGAGGTCCAGTTTAATCTTGAGACTAAGCGTGCTGGATCGCCACACGTTGTCAAGTTTTCGGAAGACTGCTGCTGCTTATACTGATGGCAGTGGCGGGATCATAATGTGAACTCTTTATCTTAACGCAAAGAATTAAGTCTGTTATAAGTACTAAAACTTATACCTATGCATGAGACATGGGACAATGCAGTTACTTGAACAATTACATATGTATAAATGATCAGATGGTATTGTCGTCATTCACTTTTGTGCAAGGCATCATATGCACTAAGCTCCCACCTAATCACATAGCCTGGATAATAGCATAATGCTAGTCTGAACGGACCCTATGCAATTAAGCGGGTTCCATTGTAATGTTACATTCTACACATATTTAGCCAATATCGTTTTTTGATGCAACTTGGCCTTTAATTCTGTTTTATTCACAGACATATTCACTATAATGCATTTAAATCACTATTTTATAGAAATTTACTTGCTTTCATGTTTGCCTTCTAGTAGTTGCTGCTGCTGCTGTTGTTGTTGTAGATAATAAAGGTGATGCTAGACGAGTCGGAGTTTGAGTCGTTTGTTTTCTGTCTCGCTCACAAACGAGTCTCAGCTTCGCTGCTCAAAGATCACCAGGACCTGGTCTGTCTGCCATGTCTCCGTCTTTGCATCTGTCTCTATCTCTGTCCGTGTCAGTCTATCTCTTGGTGTAAACTTATAGTGATGACACACTGGCCAGTTTTTGGCGCCTGTTTTTGTACCAGAAACTGGTCTCGGATAGAGCATGTTCAGTTTCGTGCCGGAAACTGGCTGGAAAGCTGAACTGTGATTGGTCAGTTCGAGCAGATGATAGCACTGCTCGTTTGTTTGTAAACAAAAATGGAAAAAGTTGCTTTTTTCGGATTTTTTAAACAGTGTATCATGATAAAACATCTGCTATAACATCATCATTCTCAGAATAAAATTCTCAAAATTGGAATCCATCTTTGTTACTTTTCTGCTGGTATCATTTGCTGGCAGAGTGTGTTATGGTTTCTGACACCAGACGACTGGCGCCTGTTTGCGGCGTCAGAAACAGGCGCCAGAAACTGGCCAGTGTGTCATCACTATTAGATACATTTTGCGATCCGATTTAGCTGTAAGATGGCTTGGTGGTGTAACGTTTAGGACATTGGACTCACGATTGACGTTTAGTCGGTTTGACTGCCAACTGGGTTGCTATCCAGTGGTTACTGGAAGGTGAACCATCTCAGTATGTAACTAACACCGAGATCAACTACTCAGCCTTCTATCCCCATGGGATCGGCGAATCAAGTACCGGCTTGTCTGGCTGGGGGTACATTTACCTGTGTCGGGTCACGCTGGCAAGTAACAATATGGCAGGAGACTCTGCAGCTCTGAGATGGGTTTCCCATAAAGAGCTATACACACCTTTAAGCTTTCTATATACACCGTGTCCCAAAATTAGCAGCACCCCTGTGTCAAACACGCCTAATTCAGTTTGTAGTTTATGGATTTCAACGACATATCATACACTGCACTATCTTAACATTACTTACGGTCACACCCATTATGACATATGCACTTTACCGTATGTGCTCAGCGTAACATCATTATGATGTCAGTGTTTGTTTACATTAAGATGCAATCAATGCATTGTTATTAACAAAGGGATCATACAGCAGCATCCCCGCCTTAGACTAAGAGCTTGCGTCGAGGCCAAAGGTGGCCACTTTGAGCACAGACTGTAAAGACACGTTCTAAATGATTGTCTCAATGGCTGTTTCAAATTTTGTAAAAATTTGTCAAGTATTAACGATTTTACACTAACTTATCTTTAGGGGTGCCGCTGATTTTGGGACAAGGTGTATTGGTCTGTGTATCTGATGAAGTTACAGAAAGTCGTGCATTGGTTTAATTCAGAGATATGGTCCTCGAGCCTCGAGGACAGCTAACAGACAAAAAATCGTGTCCTTGGCTTTGACGCATTGTCCTTTAGTCACTTGCTTTTAGTCACCATAACTGTGCAGAATTTAGTGTCTGAATCTGCAGTTTTAATTTTTTGCAGATTGGTTATTAGACAGTGTATCTTTAGACTCCATTACGCCATTTGCCTGGCCATGGCATAGGCCTCAAAGGCCACTTGCTTGGCTTTGGCCTTGAACATCACTGGCCTTGGCCTTGAAAATGCTGGCCTCATACCCATCCTTGGTTTAATTTGCAGTTTCTGTCAGTGATTTTAGTCGTGAAGCAATTTGCCATGTTCTCGTTGTTAGAGTTCTTACTGCATTGAGAAGAAAAGCGCGGAGAAGTTTGGCTTGTCATCCAACTTCCAGATCCTGAGCGAAAACTCGGAGATCACGGCTTGCATACTTGACAACAAGGTGTCTGTCACATTGATTTTGACTTGTTTTTTCAAGGATGCATGTTTTATTTAGGCCCATTTGTAGGGCTGCTGTGCATGCACATTTGTACCACTCAGTGCTGTTCCATTCGTGCTCTGTATTGTTCATTATTGTTGCTACTGTCTGTGGATGGAAGGAATAAGTTGAAATTGAAATTGATCAACACTGAATCAGAGTCATGAATGCTCTGTGTAGGTTGTGGCAGCCATACAGAAGCTGGAGTCAATGGTGGAATACTTGCACTTTTCTGACCAATATACTGGTCCACGCCAACCTGAGTATGTCACCTCTTAGCGCTTTAGATTACTTTCTTTCTCTCTCTCCACTTTCCTCTCTGCTTTTCTGTCTGTGTATGCCTGCCTCTCTGTTAGTCTTTTTCTCTGTCCGTTTGTTGCATTATTTTAGGGTTTTTTAAGGGTTTATTGTACTAAGTATTGTAATAAATGGTAGCCAGAGGCCCTTGAAAGGAGTTTTTGTTTTTCCAGGACCTGGAAAGTTGTTGAAAACCAAGTATTGCCTTAAAAGTATTGGAATTTTATGTCAGAGGGTCTCGAAATTCCTTGAATTTCAGTAGTTCGTAAGCATTGCTACCAGGATGTGACAACTTTGCAGTCAGTACTTAATTCCCTGATCTACAGATTCAGCTTACTGAATTGCCGAATGGCTTAATTATTTATTTTGTAGTATTAATTTTATGCACTTACCAGTTTTTTAATGATGCCGGAAACATCAGTAGTTGTGAGACAGTACATTGCAGTCAACCACAGTCCTGTGGGGGGGCTACTTTTATTTAGACTTTTCAGCATAATTTTTTTTAGAGATTTGTTTAAGTGAGCAGAGTTGATTGTGATTTTGCACAGAGAGAATCAAACCGCTGGGAAAGTTCCTGAGACTAAGCGCGTCATGATCTTCTGCTTCAATCGTAATGTTTTGTTTCTCTGTATTCTCTCATCATCATCATCAGCATACTTGTTCAAGTGAATATTAGGGTGACAAATAAGTGAAGTAATAAAGAAGAGATAGAAGATCCTGAATTTAGATTTAATTGATGCCTGGGTGACAGGCTCCACCCCTGGACAAGATGAAGAAGTAACCGATGTGTCAGTTTTCAGGTCAGAGGTCAGAAGTGAGGCAAGGTCCAACTCGGGGTTTCTGTTGTCTGGCATCACTAGACCAACATCTTCAGATTAGTGACTATAAGTGATGGAAACTGCGGATATGAACGGGTGAAAAGCGGCATTGAAAAAGTGACATGACGGAGGCTGAGACATGATATAGTAGTAGCAGTGGTAGCAGTTAGTAGTTGTAGCAGTAGTTAGTAGTGGTGCTGTTTCATTTACATTAGTCGATGGGCTGGGGTCCACTAACGGCCTGCAAAATGTACTAGTAATGCTAGTGATAGTTGTTGAATTTTCTACTGCGGTAGAGTAGTAGTAACTGTTAGTAGCAGTAGATGTTGAACGTTGTACAGTAGTCGATGGTCTGGGGTTGAGTAATGGCCTGCGAGACATGCAGCAGATGAAGCCTCTCATGAAGATGGTCTTCTACTGCTTGGACAAACTCAAGCGCCTCAAACTCAGCAAAGAGGTTCTCTATTTATCTACATTTATACTTGTGTTAATTTATACTTATTTCAAAAATAATATTTTACAGATAGTTTAGGAACACGTTTCAGGTGTGGTGGGAAGCTTTATGAATAATGATAGTTTTGTGGCATATTTTCTACGAAATCTGTAAGTGAAAGAATTTTGAAAATTGGTCGGACTTTGACAAAAATAGGGTAAATAATGCACAGTGCATATTTATATTTGTTGCAATGTATTAATCTCATTTTTTGTCACAGTGGCTTGGTGAAGTGCATCAAACTGAGCAAAGACGTTCAACAGCATTCTTGTTATCATTTGTTTTTGTCCAGTATCTGTACACCAAGCAGTTTCTGTGCAGCGTGTACCAGTAACTCCATTTGGCAGCAAATATGCAGCCAGGTATATTTGTCATTGTCTGTTGTCATATTTTATTATTTTTATGTCAAGGTGAAGACAGTTGTCACCAAGCTGTGGAGTGTGGAGACACTGCAGACAGCTGTAATAGTAGTAGTTGTTGTAGTTGTTCTTGAAGTATCCTATTGTTGTTGTTGTTGTTGTTAGGCTAAGGTGAAGGCAGAGCGTAGTCGTCAGAAGGCCGTAGAAACACTGCAGAAAGCTGCTCACACTCAGCGCACGGAGGCTGCGCAGAGTCGACGTGAGGAAAAACGTCGGGCTGAGAAAGAACGAATGATGAATGAGGACGACCCCGATAAACAACGAAAACTTGAGGTAAGCCTACTAGCCACTGGCTACTACTAACAGCTGTTAGTTACTAGTAGCGATTGCAATCCAGGGATCGATTTCTCTATCCCAGGATACAAGATTAAGAAATTTGCAATCCTGGGATCCCACTTTTGAGATTAGGCTTACAGATTGGTTGTTATTAGTGTCACTGTAATAGCTGCTCGATAAAAAGTAAGTAAGCCTAGGCTGTCAGGGTCTTGGGAGTGACTGTGAGTGACTGTCAAAATGCACAGCAAGGATTCTTTTGCTCATGAAATATTTCAGTAGATGGCAGGAAATGATATTTTATTACCCGCAACAGTTGAAACAGTATTACTTAACAAATTTTTTGAAGTCTTGAAATCCCGGGATTAGGATGCCACTCATCTTCTGATTTCGGATCAATGGTGAAAACGGCTGGGATCCCGGGATTGAAAGTTTTAGTTACTATTTACTACAACTACTAGCTACTACTACTACTACTATAGTGGCACTTTAGAATGAACGATGAATGAAGATGGCCTGGAAAAACAGCATAAACTTGAAGTGCACATTTTCTTCCACTCTGTGGCTATCAGGGACATCGGTTTATAGCGAACACATTTCTTGAAGCATGCGCTTTGATGCAAAATACGCAGGCAGAGTTTGCCCTAGACTCTTTGCATTGTTTACGTGCAGTTAGTATACAGTTGAGTCAGGATTCATTCATTCGTTTAAAGTTTAAAAAACAGACAAAACGCTGCTACACAATAAAAACGGGCGGAGGTCAATGAAATGATACGAACAAGTAGTCCAAGCTAATACAAATTGTCATTATATAGCATTCTTATAATAAAGTTTTTGTCATTGGTGACTGTTCTAGGTTGGGACTAATTTGTCCGAGGAACAGCTTTATTTGTGACAAGTGGCAGATCTGGAAATTTTTGACGGTGGGGGCAGGGAGCCTGAAAGGCCAAAAATTGAGGTGCGAAGGGCCACAATGGGATGCACGGCATTTTTTATTTAAACTAAACTAACTATTTTTACCACCAATTGCTAGTTTTAAGCACTTCCCGGGTTTAGCAAGTAGTACATTTTCATAATTACATTTTCAGAGCAGTTGTTAGCTGCAAAGTAATAGCTGCTAGGTAAGCATACAGTTACGATATTTATGTACAGGAGAAAACGCTGAAGAAGGAAGCGAAAAAGAAGCAGCCGAAACTGAAGCGTATGAAGATCAAAGCTCTGTGAAAGCCAAATGGCTTTACTGGCAGTGGCCACTAGTTATTGCCATTCGATCACTAGTGATGGGCAAAAGTTTTAACTAAAGAGCTAGTTAGTTGCCCGTCACTGCCTCTGTGAATACAGGCAGCTGTGGCAGGCTTTGCTGGCAGATCGATTAGCCGTGATTAGTTTGTCCCGCTTTGCTGATTTTGAATTGTGTTTATTATAAATGTGTGAACAGAGCATATTCTGTGGTAATTATTGCTGGTATTAATAAAGATAATATAACGATTGAATATCCATAATGATAATGATCGACTGAGAAATAAATGCAAATGTTTGTCGTGTACAGTTTGCCGTCTGTGTTCACTAGCGCTTGTACGAATAGCAGCTGTGCTGCTAAACCTTGCCTGTTGTTTTTTTTTCGCCTTCCTGACCCAATTATTTATGTTACATATTAGCATTCTGTCTTCTATTGAAACAATGTTAATATTGTTAAAAACTGAAGACATTAGTTTAACATTATATTTCAACTCTGGTGGAGCCAACTTTTACAGTTTTTGGCATATTGGTTCAGTGTCGTATCGATAGGACAGATGTAAATTTTAAACATATTTAATTTAATACACTTAGTCATGTTATCGTGGTATGTGTGGACTCCTTTTTGTCGGAATTCAGTCAGACACATATGGGCCAATTATTAAAATTTTGTCACTGGCATGTTTGGCATATATGAAGTTGTGATTTTGAAAAAGGGGAAAATGTTAATAGAGAATATTGTATTTTTTCCGTAGACCAAATATGGCAACGAATTTGGCAAATTTTTCAGCAGATTTTAAGTGCACAAATTTGGATATTGGATTTAGCCTGGACCTCTAATACGACAGGTTTGGTCAGTATTTGGCGAGAACTGGCCAAAAGTTTAATGTTTTATTTTTGTTTGACTCAATGGTGTATATATGAACTATATTGTACATGTGACATCTTGTATTAGACAGGACATACTGCATCAAGGTCGATTGTAGTGCACTGATGTCAGATAATATTGTTCAGAATGTCACTGATAATTTTGCACTGATTATTTTGTCGTACTTTACATCGCTAATCTGCACTGCGATATAAATACAGATTGAATTAATTGATAATATGACAGAGACATTATCAGTGCTAGGACAGAATGGCACATTTTCCAGTTAATTAAAACGGGATTAGTTTGTACAAAGGTCAGTTTGTTAGAATTACAATCAGCAGTTTTAGGCTCACATGTGCCAATTATAATGAATTAGCTAAAATTAGAATTAGCTAGCTTAAACACATCTTCATTGTATATAAGTTTAAACAGGTGAAGGTGGTGGTGATATAGCTCTTGGGAAGCTACGGAGCATCACCTGACGTATGGGATCACACAGTGTTACCTGCCGCCCGACACAGGTGAACGCACCCACCTTAACCCCAGCCAGATAGGCTGGTACTCAATTTACCTACTGCGGAGGGATGGAAGGCTGAGTTGACCTAAGCAGCTGGTTACATACCGAGATGGTTTACCTGTCTGCAGGTAGTAACCCATCAAAGTACTAACCCGGCCCGGCATAGAGTAACTTTGTCGATTGGATGAAACGCGTTACTGCTATGCCAAACCACCAATACAAATGATAATACTACCAGAAAGATTTTGTACACAACAATCATACTGTAGAAAAAAAAATAAAACACCAGTAATACAAACAACATAGAAGCAATTGTTAGTGCAAATGACCATTCACTTAGGGGTGTAGCCAGAAATTTTGTTTGGCCTGATTTTGGAGGGGGCTTATATCACAGTTAGTTTGTCTGTTTATGACATCAATATTGCAGTGAGCCATAGTTCGATTCACACACGTATGATAACCTAAGTGACTGCGGATTTGGTATCTGGCCAGCTGTAGCATTGATAAAATTCGATAATTCTTTTATTTTCTACGTCTGGAATATGCCGGGCCAGCTACTCGTAAGAGGCATATTGTAAGGTGATCATAGGTTTTTGCTCTTCTTGCAGCTTTGATAATTTTACCGAGTGTTTTATGCGGTTTAGAAATGGCAGCATATGTTGCACATTTCACACAGATATGATAAGTTAGGGATATTGGTTATATGCGAATATGCAATCGCATATGCGATCGCATATTTTGCCAAAACCCGCATATCGCATATTTTTCCGCATATGATGGCATTTTCAGAATCGCATTTGCGAAAATTATGCCGCATATGCAAAAATTCACATACATTCGCATATATGCCGCATATGCGAGTGCATTTTTCAGCATTTTCCTTGTCCAACGTTGTTTTAAAACTGCTAAATATTTTGACGACAAACAATTACCGGTATTTGCAATTAAACGTTGAATAAATTGAAGTCAAAAATGTCAGAACTGTGCAGAAAAGGCCGATTAATGATCATGATTTTTATTCTCCATCACACAAATTTGCATATGCCAGAAATACGTGGAAAAATATGCCGCATATGCAGCACATATGCCGCATATATGCGCCGCATATTTCGCCAAATTCTGCATATTTTCCCGCATATTTTGCCTCCAAAAGTTCCGCATATTTTAAGAAAATTCTCCGCTATAAACCAACATCCCTAATAAGTAGGCCTACCATTGCATATCATAATTATCATATGCATTAATCTAACTGCACTGACCAATTAACGACTGGCAATGTCTTAGCAGTGTTAAGAGACACAGATATAGACACAACAGGTTTCATTATAAAACACCATTAAACAGCAGCCTGTGATCAACTATACCGGGTGGCCCAAAAAAACGTCCCAAACATTTGCATGCTCAGCAGATTGGACGAAATGAATCGGAACAAAAGCATGTATGTAATGACCAAACGTCTTCGAATATGTCTAGGAATTTTCACTTAAAAAATTTTTGTATTAGCCATGATATCATGCCACATGCCATAAAGCAATTTTTGTACGCGGCTCATTCTTTGCGTTGGCGCTTGTACGCAGGCTACGCCAAAAACGTCACAGTAGGCCACATCACCAGTCAAATGATCAGCAGAAAATGTGCTGAATAGGTCCTCCATTCTCCTTTGCCACTGCTGCTAGACGCTTTTTTTCCACTACAATTATTATGTCTTTTTCCGATTCTTACTGTCTCATGTCGACATCATGCCATTTGTCTGTGATAACATTCTGAAGATCTTTGAGGTTCACAAACGGTTAACGCCTTCTTTCATAAACAAGTTCTTGCAAGGTATCCCAAACTAAATAATGTAGCGGATTCAAATTTGTCGAATGTGATGTTCATTCTTGTCAGCTGACGAAATCTGGCATGTTGTGTGGAAAATAAATTTTTGACTTGCTTTGATGCGGTGTGATAGAACGCTGTCTTTACATAATTGGATTTTTAACTCGCCTTACGTCATTAAGCGGCATTCAGTGGTGTCGTTAGTGACGTCACTGAAGTTTATAAGTAAGTAACAGTACACATTGATCTACAAATGTGCAAAAGGAAATTTATCTTCATAAAGTATACGCGACGTTATGGTTATGCAAAGTTCACGACGTTTTTATTGGGCCACCCGGTATTTATGTGCACAAAAGACTGAAGCAGCAAAATGGCAACAAGAAAACTTTAAAAGTCATATCTACAAAACCATAAGTTTTGGATTGATTACACAAATCTTCATTCAGACAATAATATCATCACAGCAGCAGTGTTAGTGCATGAAATATCACAGTATTATTATCACAGTATGTCAGTAGGCCCGTATGTAATAACATGACAAGTGTTGACAGTAAACAACTCAATCACTCTGGTCTGAAGGATTCACGCAGTCTATGCATAATGAATTTGGTCCTATTTCACTTTTCTTCATTCAGCAGACACAGTATATGTATTTCTGCAAACTTTTTCATCATGGAATTTGACACTCGGTACTAACATATCAGAAGTCTTCTCAAACAACATCATCAGAAATCACTGGCATCGTTCGTGGTAAAAAATAGGTGGCAGGAAGTTGTAACTTTTTCAACAGACAGCCGAAAATTTCCGACAGGGTGCTCAAAATTCCATTTCTGCCCCTAAATTTCTCAAAATGGGGAATTTGATGATATGCACCCCACAACAACACCGTCAGAAATCATCATTTGCAAAGATGTCAATTTTGCAAAGACGTTAATCTTTGCCTATCAACTGGATTGGATCATCTACACTTGAAAATGCAAATTGCCCGTGTCGTTGTTATTTCAGTATGAGCCATATGGCATATATTATATTGATTTTAAGGTAAAGCATTTTAAGGTAAAGTAAATCATCAATAGTCAACACCTGGCGGACAGTCGTTCCGACGAAGGCAGCAGCGGTTGCCGAAACGTCAACAAAAACAATAATAAAAAGGTCGTAATTTGATGAATTTATTAGTTCTGTGATCGACGTAAGCAATGTTCATATCCGTTTCCATCTTAGTATCTTAGTACTAGATTATTAATCTAGTTGTGGAAGTTATTTATGTCTAGTGACAGTGCTCAGAGTGATACAATCACTTCACAGTTGTAAACAAGCATTAAAAATTATTTTAAAAAACGTTTGGTTCACCCTGTGTAAACATCAGTCAGTGATCGTACAGTCAAACTGCTGCTGAACCGATCAATCAGATTCCCAATCTTGGTCCACGAGTGAAACCTCACAACAGCATCCGGTGCCAGCATTATGAAGCCATTGTCTGAGAACCGGCCCGAGAATCCGGGCGCATCAAGCCAGACATATAAAGCTATTGCCGTCGAGTGAATGCTGATTTGCACTGTAGATGCATCCAATAACTGTACTCCTGTCACCTAGCATGTCAAGTTGTCAACACAATGCAGTAAGTACATCCAAAAACAGACATAACTGCACAAAAACAACTGTAAAAGCGTAATGCTAGGAAGTAGGAACAAAAACAGCAAGGAGCCATATGATGACGCCGTGATAATGAGTTAACAAGCCTAGCATGCTTAGTACAATAAACGGATTACAAATATCATGCTAGCATGTAATTAATCATGACACTACTAACACAGACATGAAAGCCTAGCTAACGCAAAGTGGAATGCGCAACAGCGGTGCATGTTTGAAGGCCCACTGCAAACAAAATCTAAGCTCACCGATCCCAGCAACTGACATTGAGAATAATGTGTTTACAACGCCAGATGGCGCCACTGTCTCGCGTGGCTGCTGCCGTTTGAGTGGCCAAATGAAAGTATTTTGAAGGGGGAGAATTCCTCGAACGCAGAGGGCAGCGGGTGAAATTTAAACTAGAGAAAACTATATTTAATGCTAAAAATTTTATACGCAGGCTGTCCCAGTCTATCTTTAGTGATTTTGGCGCAATTCGCTCCTGAATTGTGTGTCGCAACCAAAAATCGCCAAAAATCTGTGAGAACCTCTATTTTGGCATTTAAGGTCATCAAAGGTCATTGCTTTTGGTGCCAATCAAGACAATTAGCACTTCCTATTAGTGAGGACTTCCTATTAGTGATTAATGGTAACCTAGGCCCTATCTCGCACTACAGCGACTTACTGGCTGAAAATAAAATTTTTCCTACCCTCCTCTCATTTAACGCCCCTGCTCGGGGTGATCCCTTTCAAATTTGTGGAAAAGCTTTGCGGATCCTGAAACTAGAGTCTTCTAGGCAGCCAACGGTGAAGATTTGGTGATCCTAGCTTGCACTGTTTTTGACTGATCCACCCGTGTGATGGACGGACGGACGGACAGAACTGCGATGGCTGAGACGCGCTACAGCAACAGCTGCTGTCGCGTGTAAAAACGGTGCGTGTCGTTGGCCCAAACACTCACTGTGCCTGTTATTTACTGTCTGCTAGCTACAGCTGCTAGTCAGTCACGGAATCTCATACACCTTATCCCGACTGTCTCAGCTACTAAATTAACGCACAAGTTCAGACTTTACCATAGCATTTATTAATGGCAAGAAGCCAGACCTGCCAGCGTTTGGGCCGAAGCAGTGCCTCGACTAAAACGATTGCTAGTTTTTTTGCTGCACTGTATATGTCTTAGGTCTAATTACCGTCAGTGTGGCGTTCTGAAGTCCCTTGACTGCAGTCAGCTTGCTCAGTGGCAAGTAGGCATTAGTTGCGCTACACACGACGTCAGTAAAATGCAGCAGACATTCCGACCAGCTGTTGCACTTACACATCCCAACAACGTCGTTTACTGACACCGTGTATACACGCTCAGCTGCAACTGAAGGCTACAAACACAATTTTCACATATGCAAACATATGAGAATGTTTTAGTCAATTGCTCCCAACAGCATTATTTGATTTAAATTATAGTTACACATGCGGAATGGGGATAAAACAGTGCTCTATACAAAACTTAGCTATGTCCCGGAGGCTGCAGTTAGCTACAAAAACACATGTACAAAAACTTCAATAATTTCAAGACCGTGCGATAGTTTCTAAAATAAAATTTCAGCAATTATTAAGGACAAAATTTACTACAGACCAAACAAATCTTGAGTACTATAACAAAAGTTTGCATAACTGTGTGACTTGATTTTAGTGCATTATTCTAAAGTAACTTCAGTAAAATTAAACATTTGTCTTTCGCATATCTCAAGTTTATCACTGCTACTAAAAAAATTGATAATCTGTTAATATTTGAAGTTGGTATGAATGCATGAAAGTTAGCAGCAAACTTCCTTACGGCCCATGCACCCAGCTAATGGTTAAATGATTTGGATCTTCGCAGAAAACCCATCTGTGAGCTACGGAGCATCACCTGCCACATGGTATCACACAGTCTTATGTGCCACCCAACATGGATAAATGCACCCCACCTTTATCCCTTTTCAAACTTACTGTTCCACTATTGTGTTTGTGTGCATTCTGCCTGAAAAGGCCGTCTCCAAAATGACCTATACTGTGTCGGGTGGGACGTTAAGCCCTACTCACTCACGCCCACCTTTATCCCAGCCAAACAGGCCAGTACTCGATTTACTTACCCTAGAGGGATGCAAGGCTGAGTTGACCTTGGTATTGGTAATCCAAGATGGTTTACCTGTCCACAGACAGTCACTCATTCAGCTAGTAACCACCTGACTGGGAGTCGGACCCACAACATCCTACAGTTATGCTACCAAGACATTCGGTATGTAACGAGTAGTGATGATTCAATATATCGAAAATATCGAAAAATATCGTTTTCAATATCGATTTATCGCATCGTATCATATCGTCGAAAACAATATCAAATTTTTCGACATATCGCGATATTTTCGTGATATTTTTGATAATATCGCGATATTTTCTACAAATTTTTCAGTACACTGGGTGACTGCAAAGAAAGATTACAAATGGGGCGTAATATAATTTCAGCCAGAAACACATTTTTATTACCTAAATAAAGCATAATGACCTGCTCAATGTTCACGTGTTGCTCCTGTGCTTGTATACCATGTACATACTTATTATCTTAAAAATATATATATCGATATCGCGATATTTTCCAAATATTGTATCGATATCGTATTGAAAATGAAATCCTGATATCGAATCATCACTAGTAACAAGTAAAAGCAATTTAGCAGCTGGCAGACAAAGACCTCGGGAAATGTGATGTTCCACTGAGCACGTGGTTCAAAACTATTCCATTGAAAACACTGCATCGTGACAACACAGTCATCCACAGCGGTGTGGTGTAATTCATCGGATTCAGCAGCAGACATGCTAACCGTCAAATCATCAACAACATCATCATCATCAGCAGCAGCAGCCACTGCCGAACTGTGTATGGTCCGTTTCGTATCAAACTTATGACATAATGCATTCGTATCATCAACTCTGTTTTCCGTGCTAACTGTCAAGCGATCTGCTGCATTCCAACGTGCTTCTGGCTTCAATAAACCACTGCTGCTACGACTGCTGCGGTAAACTAGATCATTCACGTAGTACAGATGCATGCTGTCACCTTCGACATACGCCGACAGAATTTTCGGGCTGAAAAATCTCCTCGCAAAATAATGCAGCATCTTCCAATTGCCGCCGTATTCTGCACAAACAAAACCACCCACCAGAGCACTCGTGAACTGCAACCGTAAGACTAGACAGCCTTGCAATGAGTGGTAACCAAGTACAGCTATTGAATAAATTATGTGAATGAATGAATGTCCACACATTGTTGCAACAGTCTGTCATGGCATTTAGTACAATACTAAGCAATAAAAGTTGCTACCGTAATTGTAATGTATTGTATTAAATACAGTGTGCAGTAGTGTACTGTACGCTGACGTCACGAGCTAATTTCATTTTAAAAAGTTTTAAAGGTTTAAGGGCACGTTGCACCAACCATACTTAAATTTAAGTATATGCTGAACCATGGTACGTAACGGAAAATGCTTTGCACCAACACCACTTAAGCAGGCCAGCCTGCTCAAATGTCACTTAAAATAAATTTGCCCACTTAAATTTAAGTGGCTGGCAAAAATGATACAGACGCCATCTTTATTTAGCGAACTGTGACAAAGTTATCATCTTAAATTTACGATTATAGGTAGCAGTTGCCATGTACTATAAACAAAAGTGAAGAAAACTGGCAAATACACATAGATTATTTTGTTTATCATTAAGTATTTACAGCTGAGACCATTTTAAGTGAAAATAAATCACTTCTAAACAGCAGTGCACTGACATGTACAAGTTCAGCATAGTCTACAAAGTTTATTTTCTCAAATTATATTCGTCGTCAGCCAATTATGTATCAGTCCATATTTATGTTGATTCTCATATATTTGGCCTGTATATTACACTTCGCTCAAAATTATACTGTTCTGAAATTATTTCAATTTATATGTGGTACTTCGAGCGATGGCCATTGTTGTCAACAAAGCATTATTGCTATTAATAGACCGTCAAGGAAATGCTGTCGTCACATGATCGAAATTAGCCAATGGCAGGTGTTGTCACAATTAAGTATGCCACTTAGGTAAGTGATGTGCGGATTGTGTTGATGCAATGCAATCGATTTAAGTGGCCGGCTAAGCACTACTTAAATTGAAGTGGTGCTTAACTAAGTACGTACTTAAAATTGGTTGGTGCAACCGGCCCTAAAGGATACAGAACTTCATGGGAAACAAGTTACAGTACGTCACATGCCATACGGGATTACAATTTTCACAGTGTTATTTGACACCAGACACAGGTAAACGCACCTTGACTTAACCCCAGCCAGACAGACTAGTTCTCGACTAACCCACTCCAGAGAGATGAAAAGCTGAGTTGACCCTTTTAGTTAGTTATATACCTAGATGGTTTACGTGTCCACTGACAGTCACTCATCTAAGCAGTATAGTGATAGTGACTTGATCATTAGTTGAGATCATGACCTCTTAATCGCAGGTCCAATGCCCTAACCATTACACTACAAAGCTGAAGTACTGACCAATGGATGACCAAGTAGGGGCCTGCCAGATGTCGTTGAGTTGCCAGTACATAGCGCCCATCGTCAAGCCACGCCCATCTGCATCAATCTCGCTCTGCTTTCGACGATACAATTCCACCTCTGTCTTCATACCCATCGCCTGGTTGACCTAACACCAACAACAACAGCAACATGCTATCAGCAGCTTCTATCTGTATGTAATGCAAAGTGTAACAGAACGTAACGTAAAGTCTTTCCCCAGCCATAAGTAGGGGTGGGCGGAATCCATTGAAAATTTCAGTTTTCGGTTTTTAAAAACCGAATGGAACCAAACTGATGTTAAATTGTGAAAACCGAAAACTCGGTTTCCGCAGTTCAGTTTCTGCAGTTCAGTTTTTAAGAAACTGAACCGCTGGTTTTTACATTGTTCAGTTTTTAAGAAACTAAACCGCTGGTTTTTACATTGTTTTTACACTTTTCATGTCAGTCATAGTACTTTTCTCTAGGCTTAGTTTCAAACCACTTTGACCGACGATTAGTTGGACCATTGCAGCAGTCAGCACATAAAGTCGTCTGCGTAATTTTTGACGTCACATGCAGAGTAAAAGATGGCAACCATGTACGAAGATAATAATAAAGTAATACAGTATACTGCACACTAAACATCAGACAGTAAAAACTGAAAACCAAACCAAAAACCACGTTTTTTTTCTAAACCAAATCGTAAACCAAACTGAAGTCATATTTTGAAAAATGCATACGCCAAGACATAAGGCCCAAAGGGCGGTACTGCCCAAATGAATAGAAGACTAAGTTGACCATGGCGGTTGGTTTATATACCAAGGTGGTTTATCTGTCCACAGAGAGTCACCCATCCTAATAATAATAACCAAATGATAGCAACATGACCAACAGTTAAACCTGCAACCTCTTGATCCTAAGTATGGAGCTTCACTGCTATGCTACCAAGCTTTATACTATGAGCCATTAACGTGTACAATAACGTATTCAATAATAACATTAGAGTCTAAGATAAAACAGTGAACTGTCCTAGCAACAGCGTAACATGCATCAAAAAATGAGATTAACCTGCGTCAGATAGATAAAGTCAATGAACTGCTGCGTAGCATTAGCTGAAGCTGGTAGCTTAAGATTGATTGCTACTTCATTCATCATTTGAGACCAGCCTACAATGATGTATACCAATCACATTAAACAGTGACTACTGATTGCTTGCTAACACACAAGCTACAGCTAACTAGTAACTATGGCCCATTATCATGTGTAGACCTACTTTAAATATGGTAATTTTTTTACAAAAAGACAAAGCTGCTGCAACTAGAACTGACAATACAGTACAGTAGTGTCCAGAAAATGTAATGTAGTTAAAAAACTCCAAATAGCAATAACAACAAGAAATCTGAGCAAATGCTCATGAGATGTGTGACGCAGGTTGTCTTTGTCTATCTACAGCAATTTCAACCAAAATGCACTCTTCAAATGTGTCGCAGCATGAAGTCACAAAAGAATTCACTAAAACCACTCATTTTTAGTAGAGCTGTCAAGGCGTTAATTTTTTTAACGCATTAACGCAGTGCGTTAATTTTTCTAATGCATTAATTAACGCGTATATTAACGCACCCAGTCTCGTCGAGATGGAGAGTAGGAGGTAAATTACCCCGGGCCCGAGACGTTTATGGGACCCGCCTGTAGAATATAGAAAGTTAGAAAAGTGAAAAAAAAGTTTTAAAACACATATAATTTTTATTTTTTAAACGTATTTAGACTATTTACTATTTAACTATTACACTATTTTATTTTAACGGTTAACGGTGCTTGAACGAAGAATTTCTCCTCTCCCGTCGCCTATTCTTCTGCTTACCTTTTTATTTTTCTGACTTCTAATACATGTACTTGTTGCCATTATGCCTCGATGCAAAACGTGCGTAGACTGTTGAGCATAGTTTTCAAATTTTTTTTACGTCCGCAGGTAACTTATGGGGTGTTTACACCATCCAGCAAACGTCCAGCATTAGCACGTGTACTTTGAATACATTTGCTGGAAGTTTAATGGACGTTTGCTGGATCGTGTAAGCACCCTATTAAACACAAACGAAGATGTTGCGCAAATGTTTCAGTTTAAATGTGTAACGCCGTGGCTACACGCACCAATTTCCTCGTCCGAAATGTTTTCCGATGTGACCGGGCCTTCCGAGGTTTATAAACCTCGTCCAAGGAAATCGTCGCGTGTAGCCACGCTTTAGCGGGGCATTAATGCTGTAAATTTATGCATGTGCGTTAATTTTTTTAATGCGCGTTAATTTTTTTAACGCGCGTTAATTTTTTTAACGCACGTTAATTTATTAACGCATTAACGTGTTAATTAACGAGTCAACTGTGACAGCTCTAATTTTTAGATTTCAAGGTCGTTGAAGGTCATCAACTAGACTGTACTTCAGAAAAAGTTGTTAGCAGTGCTTTTATGGTAAGCAGTAAATCTGTGCCTATCTGCAACCGTTTTCATGCCAGATAAGTCAATAGCGGTAAAATAACGACTTTTCATGGCAGATACAGCTATTTGACACCTCCATTCAAGGGAAATCCCTCCATCTAGTGGCACAAAATTTGCTCACAAGAGACTATGCTATCTGACAGTGAGAACTCCAAGTCTCTATCTCACTTGGGCTTGAATCGGTACAAGGTTGTGACAGACAGACGGTAAAACATAAATACGATAGCTAATACACGCTTAGCACATGGTACTAACCATGCGGATGATGCTGTCGGTGCTGTACAAAACTACTATTCAAATTCCAGTCAACTGCAGGCAATGAGACGTCAGCCAAAGTTTCAGCTGAACACCATGACTGCAGACCAAACTCTGACGCAAACCGTGGCACAACGTACAAGCTGGCATTCCAGCTGTCACGTGCATAGTTGTAGTCATGAACTGTCAAATACAATGACAACAATAAATAGTAATAGAAATAGTAATAGCCGCAACAATGTTTACGGTGCTGTCAGCGTAGCAGTGAATTGCCACTGCGAAAGTTCACCCGGTTCCATTGGCCAGGGCAGCACAAGCGCCAGGCGGCTGCCGACCTTTGAACCAGGCCAATCGATCTGAACCTCAGATCCGCCTGTAGGCAGCTACTAGTACGACACTAGCCATCACCATTTATTACTACTCAGCCAGAAAGCTAATATTCATTTTACCATCCCACAAAAAGTAGAAGGCTGAGTCGACCTAGCTGGCTGGCTTCGTACCAAGATGGTTTACCTGCCCGTAGACAATCACCCATCATGGTACTAACCGGGCCCGATGTAGAGTAACTTCATTGATTAGACGAAGCACGTTACCACTACGCCAAGCCACCAAGCAGTAAACTGCTAAACTACTACTACAAGCATTCTAGCTGTCAGTAGTTGCAGTCGTGTACTGCAAAATACGACAAGAATAACGACCATAAACCACCACTACAGACAGCGCAATGACATGCTACACTGGCAGTTGTAGTCATGCACTGAAGAGTATCAACAATACTAAAGTACACCCGCAAACAACTGCCACTGCCTTGTAAACAACTAAAAATATTTCTCAGCCCAGTGACAAGATATTTTGTGGCCGTCTGTTGACATTTTATGCTGAAAATTCGCACATCGTTCACGCCACCTTTTTAAATGTTTTTATTCCTCACATTTTTTTCATTTTGTAACGTTTCTAAATTATTTTCCACAACGTTTCTTCACATCTATGGCAACAACAAATGTAACAGCACACTTACTGTCTCCATACTGAGGACTCTGTGGATCGTTGGCCACCCAGTCCTCGGTGATAGTTTCAACTCCATTAGAAGGACTGGAAGAAAGAAATGGTCTTGAAGTGTCTTCACTCATTACAATGGCACGAATATTCTCTATGTAAAGTTTGATATAGTCAGCTCTGTAGCGCTCATAGTCCTCTGGACTCACGTTAAACCTAACCACACATTAATATTTAAATCTTTAATTTCCACAATATGCAGTTAAATGATAGAAATTTCTTTATAAGAATGTTATACAAAGACAAGTTAGTTACTAACCACGAACTTTAATTTGCATGTTTAAGCAACGATATAGCTTTTCTCATCATAAGTACATTGTTGAGATCAGTTTTGGCTTAGAGACACAACATGGGACATTTCTTCACAATTGTTTGCATGTTTTTAAATGCATTTTCATGCCTGTGTTGTTAGAGGTTTTATGTTAACTTTATGTTAATGCACCTATGACAATAATGACTGCATTATCATAATAGCCAACACTACAGATCCTGCCCAATCATCTGTTCGCCCGTCTGTCCGTAAAAAACAGGCATGGTACCAAACTTAAAAACAATGCGTGCATGTAACATGGTTCCTACTACTCTGCAGAATTTATTTTCCTGGATTTTTCCCTGACTTTCCACCACCAAATGAATCATTTTCCCTGACAAATTTGTTCACGCAAAATACCGATGTCGGTTTTCAATCGCTTGCAATCACACTGGAAACAAGACAGAAAGAACAAATTTAAAAGTGGAGGTACAAATAATCTGCGAGCAAAGCAATCAAGAAAAATTCTGAACTGTTGTATGCAGTCTGCGTATGAACCAGGTGTAAGATGCAGAAAACTAAAATTTATGCACACGTTCAGGAGTAATAAGTGTACATTCAGTAGAGACGGCACAATTCTGACCCCAAATATCTACACACAGAAATCACTGTATCAATTCTCTTGCGTTACAGCATCACGGAAATTCAACACGCATTATTCAATGGCCAAACGTCTACAAATGATGCAAATGGTAATGCATCAAAATTACTTAATATCTGTACATTGAGTACACATGAATAGATAATAAGCTGTTCTGCAGCATGGAATGTAAAGCATAGCATGTAATGAACAAAAAATCTCGTAAAAGTTACCAGTTAGCGGCAAGTGCAACTTCATTTTCATTGTTTGCCGACCAGACCACGACAGACGCACGGCGCTTCAAACGCCGAACCTAACAGACCATGCCCAGTCACGTTATACAGACAGATCCACCCTATCTATCTAAGTATGGATAAAAATGTCACACCGATTAAATGATCACAGAGTACATAAAAATAATAATCATCATATTACGACGATAGCATTAAAAGAAGTTCACGATCACAGCTCCAGAAGCCACAGAATAGCACTGCTTTCACTCTTCCCGTTGCCAGCAACAAATAAACAAAGTTTAGCAAAAAAACCCAGATGAAAACTTTTGAGAATAACTGCAGAAATGTTGCGATGGTCTATACTTTATCAACATTACTTAAATATTAACCAAATCTACATAATATATGTTGGGTGTATTGGTAGTGTAAGTGTACGGTGTTGGACTTGACAATCACCAGGTCATGGGTTCAACTCAACATCAAGTGGTTACTACTTAGAGGATAACTGTTTGCAAACTGGTAAACCATCTCAGTATATAAACAACACCAAGGTCAACTCAGCCTTCCATCCCTCTGGGGTAAGTAAACCGAGTACCAGCCTCCTGGCTGGCATTGAGGGAGCATATTCATTCACCTGTGTTGAGTAGTAGGCAGCACTGTGTGATCCCATATGGCAGGTGATGCTCCATAGCCCTGAGATAGTTTCCACGAACAGCTACAGTTCATTACAGCTCATTAAAAATATTTTTGAGTATATATATATAAATTTATAAATTTACACTTTACTTAGTACTTACTTACTTACTTACAATAGACCAGTGTTTTTCAACCTTTTTGCTGCAGCGGAACCCTACATAAATGTCAAAATCACTCACGGAACCCCATGACATGCAATGATCTGTGAGTCCAATGGCGTAGGCAAAGTGAAATTTTCAGGGTGTCTAGGGACCGATGTCCTGAAATGCTGACGACAAAGCAGCAGGCAAAAAACTTGTTTAATTTTACCGTATTAGATAATATTATTTAGCATTTTTTCATTTCACCCGTAACCAAAAACACTTTACAAAGCAGTCGCCAACGGCCCAAAAATTATCGTTGGATCTTTTACGTTTTAACGCCCACGGACAGCACAGAAGGTCAGCCAGTTGCGCTGATGGGTGAAGCTTCTATATTTTTCAAGCAGAATGTTTCAGAAAATGAAGGTCTTCCAATAAATGGACACACGATTCCTCAACACTAACACTTATAAGTTAGTGTTTGGTGTTCAATGCAAATATTCTAACATTGTTAACAACAATAAAAATATTCAACACTGTATGCAAAAGTAGACGGCTAGAGGCGCTAATCTGAAACTAAGCATTCGGTGCGTAGTACTTCTATGGTTTGTGCCGACGTAATTTCGCACGCTAGGTTATTTTAATTTTTTTTACTGACAAGCCACAGAACCCTTGGCAGATGCTCGCGGAACCCTAAGGTTCCACGGAAGCCCAGTTGAAAATCACTGCAGTAGACAGCTTCAACCTTGTTCTAACAAAAGTGAGTGAGCTACCTGGTGCGTCACCTCGGATCGCACGTTTGCTATGAATTCGTCGTCAGTTGGGTAAAGAGCGCAGGCAAACATGAAGTCCTGCCAGATCATCAGACCCAGCCTATCAGCCAGATCATAGAACTGCTCCGATTCGTACACCTACAATATGAATATTCATGTAGGCTACTATGGCTATTAATAGCTTGTTGGCGCCAGCCTATCAGCCAGCTCATAGAACTGCTCCGATTCGTAGATCCACAAAATGAATATTCATATAGGCTACTAGTCTACAGAACTGCAACAAATCACACACATACACACACCTTAAAAACAGCAGCCAGCTAATATTCATATCAATGGATGAAACAAAGTTAATGAATTAGTACGAATTAGTAATAAAAGTACATCATACAATCACAACTCCAGAAACAAAAGAATATCTCAATTGAGACATGATGAATGTGCGAATGAATAAATGAATGAATGAATGAACCAAGGAACGAACCAAACAATCGATCACAGAGCTCTCCTTAAGAAAGCAGTAAACCGATGAAATGTCAAAAAGTTCAGCATCTCAAAGTAAAGCAGACAACATAGGTGTGGCACTTGCACCCCTCCACAGCCGAAGGAATATGCAAAGTTCTGCAGCAAAAACTAACATTTTCAGGGCTTTTTCATGACCGAAAATGCGTCTGCAGCCAAGATTCCACCCCAGATCCTGTGGGGGAGCTTACAGCACTCCCCTAGACGCCCCTAGCTGGTGGGTAGAACGCTCAGTGTCCTCTCCTTAAGTACCCCATCCCTGCTCTTGGCCTATGGCCTTGATTTTTGACCATTCAGGCCCCAAAGTGCACCCCTGACTCCAATTTCTGGCTATGCCTATGGCAGACAAACGAATACACTCCACAACATTTCAAAACGTCACCAAAAGAAAGAGGAAAACGCCAGCGAAAAAAATGATCTGAATCAAGAACAAATCGTACCCCGCCTCCCCAGACTCTCAGCATGTTCATGTTAGCCTCAACAGCGGACTGCAACAAATGTTCTAAGTACATGGCCGACACTCGCTCCGGGAACACGTCCGCAGGGATCCAGTTTGAACCTTTCACGAACACCGGCTGGCCATTGACTCTGAAGAAGAACGATTTGCCTGAAACAACATATGGACACAATTCATACAAAGTACTTACTGTCACTGCACAGCATCAACTTACTCACAACATCTATTGTAAAAAGTCCATAATTCAATGGACTGATAAATTTCTCTAAATGATAAAATAAACTGGTGACAGAATTATTCAACCACTTTTCAGGCCGATGCAGCCAGTCTGACCGACTTCACAACAGATGGATTTCCATTACCACTTTTCACAACCATCAGCCTGTGTAATGAAATCATATCATATAAACCGTTTAGACGGCCACTGGTTCAAGCTAACGTGCTAGTGTTTTACTAACCCAGATATTAACTCGACAATATTTGTAAACAGGTATGTATATGACCATGTGATATGGCATAAAACTAGTACTAAGACAAGCTAACACTAGCAGTCAACGTGTAAATTACTAACCAAGCTGAGATATTGACTGCTGCACAAGCTCAACAGTACGAAAACCAATAGCGAAGCTGTAAGAATCTTCCACCGCACTTCCAGATTCATCAGTGAAGATCACCTCAGCATTGTACAACACAGGCTGGCCATAGCCATTGGGCCACCATGCCTTAACCTAGCATTACACAGCACAGACTAACTGCATAAACATGAGGCTACCAGGGACCTACCACATGCAAAACATGATACCTCACCAAAATTACTCAAAATATGCCAACACTGGTGGCATCATGGGTAATGAGGAAATCCAGGATGTTGGAAAATTTTCATAAAATCTTCTACTTGTTGGAAGATTTCTGTCCATTTGAGGCTAAAAAATTTTAAGAGAAATGTAGGACAAAATTGAAACTTTGAGCATCTGGAATCTTCTCCATCAGAAATTCACAACTGTCTGTCAGAATTGGGTCTGAAAATTGCAACTTCCTGCCCCATTTACTTTTTTCAGCCACTGGCCAAAATGTTGTAAAAAATACACATATGCAAGGTGGTAAAAAGTTGGCACCTGCCAAAGTGATCCCAAATGATAAATAACTCACGACTGGCCAAATCAAACTAAAGTCTGAAACAATCCACTCCTGTCCACAAAAGCCATCATTCCATCATTCTATAAACAGTTTTAATTTACCAGATCATGCCAATAAAACCACAAATGTTACAAGACATCAATTCAGCTGTCAACAATAAATAGCAATAAGTAACTTTCAACCATATGCAAAACACACTTACTACAGTGTATCATCAACCTGTGTCAGCGTTGTTGCAATGTGAACAACGGTAGAATTGATGTCGAGAGAAATACGTTGTCGATGTTGTAAACCAAGCTCAGTAATTCTCAGCTCAATCCAACCATTGACGGGCGTAGAAACATTGAAAATTACGTCCAGGTTCAGCTCCCATGTCACATAATCAACTGATAACATTCCACACTAATAGCAATGTACACTGTGTCTCAAAAAAAACCATGCCACTTTGCTACCAGTGACGTCATGCTGACATCATATTTCCATGTTTATAATTTATGGGTTTTGCCATTGAAGACATATTTGATGAAATGTTAAAACACATCAGTTGGTCATTGTGTTGACTGAACACAAATATATGCTAATCCGTCATGCAATTTTCCACTGCGAACTGTTTTCATGATTTATCTTCTTAGATGAGTGCAAGATCCTCAACTTTATTAACATTGGCAAGCATATGCACACTGTGTCATGGAGTGGATGACCACTTGCCTGCTATCAATCGAACAGCTCAATACCGCCAATCATTTCAATTTTTAAATTACATTCGACTGTCTGTCCATTGTCTAGAAACCTTTGGACAAACTTGCGGCTCCATAACCATTGCTGACTCGTATATCGAATGTCTGTCTTCAACAGTAAAACCTGGAATTTACAAACATGGAAATATGATGTCATCATGACGTCATCAGTATCAAAGAATATTATCAAAGAATATTTAACTTCTCCACCTTGGTTCCTCCTGAACATTCCCCCAAAATTTTGTAAAAATCTAAACATTTTCCACGGAGATATAAAAGAGAACATGAGTGGGTGTTTTTTTCTGAACACAGTGTAGACAGGACTAACCAAAGAACAATGAACACTTGGTTTTTACACTATGTCTACCACATTAAAAGTCTGTACTTGAATTATCAGCCTTAAACAGTACAGGAAAGTGGCAAATATAACAACAGAAATGCACAATACCAGAGTGAGTTTCCACCATGACATAATTAATTGCTGCACTATCATAGGCTAGAATAGTCACATCCTTCCTACAATTGAAATACACACAATTCAGTTAAATAAAACAAAGCTATAAGAGGCACAACCCAAAAGCCATGACTTAAGTTAAAGCATGATTTAAAACACTACAAGGAATATGTTAGCAATATGAAAAATAAAAAAAATTAAAACAGTAAAAGCTGTTTTGTGTACCTGGTATAGATATATATGATATTTTTTACCCTGCTACTAAAATCATACACAAGACTGGTGAGTGAGTGAGTAGTTTCTTAACGGCACAAGACTGGTACACTCTGGCTTGGAAAAAATGAGAAAACAGCAAACACCTCAGTTTAACAATGGCAGTAGTTTTCCACAACTAACAAAAGACTATAACAGAAGCAAAACTCACCAAATTCCCACGATCGGAAATGCCGGTCCCCAGTCCCAACTGAAAGAGCATGCTTGTTTGCGGATGAAGTTAAAGAAGCACTCTCCTTTCTGTTCTGGCGGGGGGCACGCTGGTGGCACACAATACGGATACAACTTAGCCTGACTTTCTGCATAGGACATGGGCGACTTGAAATATATATCCAACATGTTGTTTTCAGCCTGCAAAACAGTACTCATTCACTTCACGGACTGAAATTCAATTAATCAGTCTTTTATCGTGCAAACTACGAGAATACAGCTGTCACAAAAATATTAATGAGAAATTTTCAACTATTAGCAAAATACATATTATGTATAAATGAACCTTAATGATATGGCTTATGTCGACAACAAAACGCTGAAACATATTGCGAGCACTGACGAGTAGAACACGATTGAGAAACACATCAGCTACAGAATCAAGGCCTTCCAGCACTAGGCTGATATGACGATGATTCATAACAGAGTCACCAACTGCAACAAACATACAGGACATTTATCGAATTAAGATCACCTACATTAGTCAACATAAAATGCATACAGAACAGCAAAAGCAGCTTTCCACGAATTTCTGCGACTTTTGTATGTGCATTTTTGCATTTCCAGGACCATGTACATGCATGTCCACTTTCCATGTCTTTCCCAAACTGTTTATTTGAGTGGACATCAAATAAATCAGATTTTTGTACACATATACTAAATCAATTAATAAAAAGCTCAAAATGTGAGCAAGGTGTATCTAACAGTAGACAATGATAATGTATGTAACTGTAGGCCCAAAACACGCAGATAGGCACCAGTCTAAAGAATCATTTGGTTTATTTTCCATTGACTTCCAAGGCCTAAGCCTGACTCCATGACTATCCAGGCCTGAAATATTTCAATTTTAAATTAATTGACTTTCCATGACATTGCAGGATCTGTTACAATGGCGCCTATAGGGAAAATTTAAAATTTTTTAAAACTGTCATAACTTCTGTTGTGTGCAAGATAAAGTCGTAATTTTTGGTTCTAAGATATGGTTTTCAGGGTCAGCCTAATTAACGGTGACATTTATATTTACCCCCGGTTAACCACCGTTGTCATGGCAACGAAATTTGGGACAAAATTGGCTATAACTTGATATAAGAGATTTTTGCCAGATTTTTGCGCCTATAGGGGGTTTTCGGGGATGGGCCATCGAATGCTGCCAACTGCATTTTTCCTCTACCAACCCCTGTTGCCATGGCAACAAAATATGAGACAAAATTGGCTATAATTCGGCTTGCAGAAGAGATTTTTGCGAGATTTTTGTGCCTATAGGACTGATACCATCACATCGTCCTTACACACATTTGTAAACTGGTAAGTTTTTTTTTACATATATTCACTTAATTATTAGGTCTACAGTTTGCAACACTCACACCAGCTGTAGTTTTCATTCTGCCAAACAATTCAGAGTTTAATCTATAAAATGAAATCTAGCTGAGAACAATGAAAGCTAAGTTATGAGAGAACCGATGAATGTTTTGTGATATGTCCAGTCCAAGTAGCAATAATGTCGATAAGCAACGTCGTTGAAACGGTACAGAGGGTCCTGCTGCAATATTCCAGCTCTAATCAGATCAGAGAAGATAGAACCAGGAACATGAGACTCAACTATGACAGACACAATGCACAAATAAGTGATGCAGAAATGTTCAAACAACAGACAATGATCAGCCTGTTAAAGTTGTGCAAGCATTCAAACAGCTATGATGCCATCAGCAGATATGTCCAGAAAAAAACTGGAATAATGGTCTATTTGGAACTATAGACCAAAGTCAGCTGCATCACTATGAATGAACCACCAACCCAAAGACTAACTTGCTGTTTTACAATTGCAACATTAGACACTTATGGTTAAGCAGTGTATAATGATAGGGTTATGGTTGAGGAATCAATCAACTGTGGCATGGCAACTGATTGAGTGAAAAGGAGGTCCATCATGAAAGTTTGCCCCTCTTAGTGTTAGGGGATGGGGTTGGGGTTAGAATGGGCAAAGTATGAGAACTCTAAACTCAAACAAACCCTAACCCCCAATGTTAACCCTCTGAGAACAAATAATTTACATGCCATGTTGGTCCCACAATATCATCAAAACTAACCAGCAATATTACTGATGTGATCCGTGAGAGTCCAATCGTTGCCATTCAATGAAAATATGTCCATACCATGACAACAGATGACAGAAACAAAAATGCAAGACATCAGACCCCATCTCCATGGACAGGATCTAACCATTCTACCTGTTAAAACAGGATATCCAACAGATCAACAACAAATCCAATGTAACTAATGGTACCATTAGTCAAATAGTATTACTAACCTTAAAATGTATCAATCATGTGCTTGCTGGCTGAGATTAAAGAGGCAACTGTACCTAGAATGTAAACATAATTTCTTACTTACTTGCCTAAGTTGCACTATAAAGAAAACTTCTGGCAAGCTTCCATGCATGACATTATTGTCTGTCTAATGCAATGCATAGCACTGGACAGAGTATAAAATCACCTGAGTGTCTGTGCGAACATCCGTGCATCCAGCTTTTCTTAAGCTATCTTCCTTCCACCTTCCCTTTTTCTTCCCCTTCTTCCCCTTCCCCTTCTCCTTTCCCCAAGCCCATCTTCCTTCCCATTCCCCTTCTCCATCCCCTTTTCTTCTCCTTCCGCCTTCCCTTGCCCTTTCTTCTTCCCCTTATTCCTTTCCCTTCCCCTTTCCCTTCTGCTTCCCCTTCCCTTCCGCTTCCCCTTCATTTTACCTTCCCTTCATTTTACCCTTCCTCTTTTCCTTCCCTATCCTTTCCCCCTTCCCTTTTTCCTTCCCCTTCCTCTTTCCCTTACCCTTCACCCTTCCTTTTTTTCCTTTCCCTTCCCCTTTCCACTTCCCTTCCCCTTCCCTTTACCATCCATTCCTTTTCTCCTTCCCCTTTCCCTTCCACTCCCATTCCCCCCTTCTCCAAGGATGGAATTAGAACAGCTGGCGCTGGCTGCACCCAACTCTGTCAAAACAGTTCGCTTACCTGATAATGCTAGTATTTTTACAATTGAAATTCATGCACTGGACATGCACTAGACATCATCTGCCGTGCAAGAAGCAAAGACTGTGTGGTTTTCTCGGACTCTTTGTCCAGCTTACAAGCAATTGAGTGCTGCAAAGTCCAAAATCCACTGATCTTAAAAATCCTGAAAGATCACAACCAACTAATCAACAGTGGTATATCTATAACTTTTTGCTGGATTCCCAGCCATGTGGGTATCCAAGGAAATGAAGATGCTGACATCATTGCTAAGGCAGGACTGGATGTCGCCATCACCAACATGAGATTTCCAGTTAGCGATTTGTTAACTTGTGTCAACCAGTTCTGTGTTAAAGAATGGCAACACCTGTTGAACCAGTGTACATCAAATAAACTTTACAGTGTGCAACCTGTCGTTGGTTGCAGTGTCAGTTCGTCTCTGGGCCACTACGAATCAGTCCTTATCAACCATCTTCAAATTGGTCATACAAGACTTACAAACTCTTATCTCCTAAAGGGAGAGAGTCAAAAGGTATGTGAAGTTTGCCATTCTCCGCTCACAGTCAAGCACATTTTGGAAAACTGCACCCGTTACAATGCAGCACGTCAGAGATATTTTGGAGTAGACACACTCAAGGACGTTTTTAAAAATGCTGCAGCTCGCAACATCATCACTTATGTTGAAGATATCAAATTTTACAATTGTATATAATGTTGTTTTTACATTAGCTTAATGGCCTTGATCTTAACAAGTATTTTAACTTTTCTTTTAATACATACATTAAATGCATTTAATTAATTTTAACCACATATGGCACTGAATGGCCTATTTTGTGTTGATGTGCCGTTAAGAAACTACTCACTCACTCAGTCACTTCTACTTCCCTTCCCCTCCCCCTTCCTCTTTCTCTTTCCCTTCTTCCATCTTTCTTTCCATGTCCACATCCGTGCGTACAATGTTTGAGGCGCCACATCTCCGGGAGTCGAATGGTCACGTGACCAATAACGTCACATGACCCCAAAAGGTCAAGGTCGTGACTGCATTATCTTTGAGGTGCCATATCTCCATAACGGTGCAAGATAGACGCATGGTGATGACGGACCATTTATAGTAAAACGCTGGTGACGAATCGAATGGTCTCGTGACTGACAACGTTTATTGTTTAGTTAAAATAATAAAGAAGAATGAAAGGATCATTGATGTTGTACAATTTGAAATTAAACTGTTTGATTTTTTTTCTACCAGTCTAAACAGCCAACTGATTATATTTATACGAACATATATCGTAAACTATTGAAATGCATTGGACAGACTCCATGTTCATATAAACATTATCTTGGTAAAGTCGCAATCACAAAGTTTCCCCATCCCCAACTTCTAACACTAGTCTTAACCCTAACCCTAACCCTTACAATAACCCTGACCCTGACGCTAACCCTATCCCAGGCCTAACCTTAACTCTAAGTGTACATGACTGTTTCAAACTCCTGGTGGGGAATTTTTGCAATTGCACCAGTAAAATCTGAGGATTTCTGCATTATCAAAAAAGAAAGAAAACACTCCCAATTTTAGAAGTTGGGACCCCTATTTTGGAAAACAGGTGTCAGTAGGGGGTCTGTGAATTTTCCATCCCTGCTACACACCGATACTCAGCTAGCTACAACGATATAACGTACCAGGTAATATACCAGGTGCCGCCGCAGCTGGATCGGTGATAGGCTAGATAGTACAGATCTCCGGAACTGGTATGCTCAATTCAACGTGAAATACAGAAATTAAACCAATGTATACGTTAACTACCAAATTATCCGTCAAACAAGAAAAAAACTAGTTGCAAGTTAGGTGTAAGTGCTGATTTACAGCTTGCCTACAGTATCTCAATAAAATCATGTCAAAAGAAGCGGAAGTCAGAATCAAAACAAAACAAACCATGAGCGTAATAAAAGTCGACTGTCGGTTGAAATCATGCATAAAGTAAATAAGTAATACGCAACGTGACACTTACAGATAAATTATTATAAGTTCTAAGTTTGCAATGCAATAAATTTCGTTCACGATTTACGAATCACGAGTAAATGTGTAGCGTGCGACAAATTATTATTTGTCTAATATTGCTGTAGCATATATCACTGGCAATGTTTGGCATGGGTCAGATTATTATAAAATTGCAGCCAAACTGCTACAAGTAAAGACATTGACAGTCAGTAAAAATCTGTGATTGCCCTATCTAACGGGACAATCGCCGACTTAGCACCTACAAATACAACTTATACCGTACGTTTAGTCACAACCAGGAAAAATAGGTTTTCAAGGTATATTTTATTATTTAAATTTGCTGTAAAAATTATTGCATATCATATTTTGATTTATACTTTAATCGTGATTATTGAGTTATGACTTTTACCTCGTCATTATGCCGTTTACTCATACTAAAGAGGGTACACAATTACGTTCTTCCTTGGTTATATTTTGTGCAACGTGTTCATTGAAGAAAAAAACAAAGTAACTGTTTTAAAAACTTTAAAAACCTTTAAATACTTAAAACCTAATTTTTAAAAAAAACCAAGGTTTTATTTTTACTTTTTTCAGTCTTCGTATTTCCTATGCACAAAGATTATAGAGCTCGCTGTCAGCAATTAAAAACAAGAGGTCATTCGGCTAAGATTGTGAAGAACAGATGCTGCCTAGATATCAGACACCATTTCTTCTCTGAGCGGGTCATCAACAGATGGAATCGCTTGGATCAGCATGTTATTGACT
>Ga0209671_1000174_pt1 | contig 34305 bp, 20 predicted proteins | sample WorMetHERISLAND2_2_FD_187401 | JGI IMG/M metagenome (GOLD analysis project Ga0209671, IMG submission 187401) | Marine gutless worms symbiont microbial communities from Max Planck institute for Marine Microbiology, Germany - Olavius geniculatus... | ecosystem: Host-associated > Annelida >...
AAATAACTGACATAAGAAAAAATAAAATACAAAAAAACTAAAAAATAATAGAAACTGAAACTCAGAAAAAATGAGAAAAAATATTAAAAAAAAAAACCACGAGCAGGTGCGAATAGCCGTGTAGTCAGTCCGGTAAGCACTGTGGTAAGTTTATTTACTTAATGGTATTTGTTAATGTTATTTGGTGTTACGCGTTTAATCAAACCAGATTCTGTTAAGTGGACAACATTATTTTTGCCGTCGCTTTGTTTCTACCTTTTTTATTATTTACTGTGAAAATGTAAAGTGTGAAGAACACTGAAGCTGCAACATCATTCGGTCCACTTAACTGCAAAGTTGATTCTGAGCATCGGAGAACTGATGCAGCAGCGAATCCAGTACAGTTTGCCTCAAACAAAACAACCGTAACATCCTATTTTCAGTAAGTGATTTACTAACAGATTTTAAATTTACGTTTGTGTAATTGCGCTGAACAAATTTTTGAGTGCTGTTGAATGCTGGGTAAAAATTTAGAGTTAAGTTTTTATTAATAAGAAAACATCGGAAAAAACTTTCAAAAGTTCGCAAACACTTTCAAGCGCCCGTGTCGGTCCATTGCCGCTATGACACGTGGCCGTCTGCCTATATACATGTAAGTACTTTTTTATTTTGAAATCTAATTAAAAGTCAGCTTTTACATTAAATAGCTTTTTAACTGTTTACGGTAAATTAGGTCAGCGCGCAAGTGACTTGCGTCATTTTGTTGAAACTATGGCCACGTCCGACGCAAGCTTGATTTTGATCTTTCGAGCTGACAATAATATTGTAAAAATTAACACACATGACTTCTGTCGAAGGGAACGTTTACACCAAGTTTGGTTTATTACGCGTTTTGTTTTTGATTTAGGAGCTCGTAGGGTACAGAGCAGACGAGCGGACAGATGGACAGTCAAAACCCGTAAATTGCGATTTATAGGACGGCCGCAAAATGACAACGTTAATTGTAAGTGCAGCGGAGTACGGATCGGTACTAAAAATGATATAGCGTTCAGTAATGTGCCAGCTATTTCCGCAATGAGGCCTATTACGTGATTGTAATCAGCCTAACATCCTGCTTCTTTAGCTAGTCTTTAGGCACTATAGCTCGGCAAGGTTAAGCCCATTACATCCCACCCAAACAACTATCACATCGTAATAATCGTGGGCCCTACACGCGGAAGCAGTACGGTTGGTGCGGTTCTCTGTTGCTGAATCTTCTTCATGATGATGAGATATCCATATGTTAAGCAGATGTTGCTGGCTGTCGTTTGGTACTGCCTATTGTCAGCGGGTAAGTTTGTACGTTTTGTGTATATTTTTGCTCTACGCATAGGCTATATAATAATTAGGCTAAGCACCCAATACGAATTAGCCACTTCAGATGTGGGCTGCAAAGAATTGTCTTTGACACTAACCCGGGGAACACAAACTGGCTGTATGGATGACTCGCCAACTTGTACTGGGTATGCCAGAAAACCAGGTCACAATGGTCTAACTGCAGAGACCTGATGGCTTAAATAACTGCGTGTAATGTTTTTTGATAGGCCTATTCAGTAGGCCTACTATAATACTGTGTTTTAACAGCCGCAGCCAGAATTGATAGAGGTCCTCAGAGTGATGGTGCACAAGTTGGTTCAAATGTTGAGCTGACATGTCTTCTTCATCATAGATCTTGTAATAAGGTCATATGATCAAGAACTGATCTGTCTGGGAGCTCTACAATATTGTACGCTGCTGATGCTATGCTTGAGTCATACAATGATCGATTCAGTGTGGATGTTAGCTGATAGCTCCTACAAGCAGATTTTAATCAGTTTTTATATTGTAGTATTTTTATTTTTTTGCTATATAAGAAAAATGCAGTTGTCATTTGTACATGACAGGGTATTTGGTTTACATAGCATTTTAGATGACTACTGTAGTTATAACTATGTTTTAAACAGTACCCGGTAGTATAGCTTGTGATAGGGCAGGAGCAGTTTCATGTCTCCAGACTGTACAATAAATGTTTTTGTCTGTTGCTTTTCCAGTTATAGTACTGTTGATAAGTAATACATTTATGTTTAATTGTGTCAGCTGCAGCCAGAATTGATAGAGGTCCTGAGAGTGATGGTGCACAAGTTGGTTCAAATGTTGAGCTGAGGTGTCTTCTTCATCATAGATCTTGTAGTAAGGTCGTATGGACAAGAACTGATCTGTCTGGGAGCTCTACAGTATTGTACGCTGCTGATGCTATGCTTGAGTCATACAATGATCGATTCAGTGTGGATGTTACGTCCCGACGAAGAGAATGCACACTTCACATTACTGGACTTCAGCTTTCAGATGCAGGAATATACACGTGCACTGATGCAGTACGCGGTGATGGTCCACAACAAAAAAAGTCCGCAGCTTTAACAGTCGCTGGTAAGTATCTTGTGTGGAATATTTTAAGCTGACATGTGTGTATAGTGTAATTTATTTTATGTTAACTTAGTCGCTTGTGTTGATTTGAGACTTTTCTTACAGTTTTCTGCAGTACGACTGGTTTATGATATTCTGTATTTCTACACTGTGACTCAAAAAACATCCCTGACATTTTTGACTGTAACTTTGAAACCAATTATCAGGTTTTGATAATTTTTAGTATGAATATTTCTGACAGAACTTGCCATCAGATTATTATTCAGTTTTCCACCTCACCTAATGTATGCTTCTGCACTACCTAGGGAAATCAGATCAAGCGAAATATGAGTAGAAATAAATAGAAAAGCTGAAAAACATCCCCGACATTATCGATCGTAACTTGAAGAAAAATTAGCACATTTTAATAATTTTTGGCAGCAATATTTCTGACACCACTGGCTATTAAATAAATGTTTTAGTTTCCACCTCAACCAACGTCTGCTTTTGCACTACCTGGGGAAATCAGACCAAGCATAATGCATGTTAAAATGAATGAAAAAAAACGTTAGTAAATTCTATCTGTCCTAATCTGTGGGCCCCAACAGCCAGTCTGTTACAAGGTTTGACTGTCATGCATCAGTATGTCTACCAGATGAAGTTTAGGAATGTTTGTGAAGTCAAGAAGCGACTGGTACAGCCTGTATTGGTCTGGAGCAGAACATTATCGATAGTGCTGTCAACGAATGGAGAAAACGTCTCCTTGCCTGTGTTTACATAGTGGGCCAACACTTCAAGCAGTTTTATTGCTGGCAGTTAAAAAATGGACAGCTGGATGAAATGCCAGCCAAAGTGTCAGAAATGTGAACAAAATATGTTTTTGTGTATTATGTTAATTAAGTAATCATATCGCATTGGATAAAAAAAGTGATATTTCACTGGTCGTGTTTTCCCCAGGTAGTGCAGAAACAAACGTTGGGTGAGGTGGGAAACTGAAAGTTGAAAATGGTGATCCAATGGTCATGCAACTGATGACATTACATGATCCCAGAAAATCATACTCATAACCCCAATATCTTTGAGGCCATGTATCTCTGTAACTGTGCAAGATAGATGCATGATCATTATTGATCACAAATAGGAAACCACATATGCCGAATCTGTTGGTCACATGGCATTCTATCAGTCTTACGAAAACTTGACATCACCCAATGTCGCTTGTCTTGTATTGCTATAAGCAACACTTGTTGTCAGAGTGTGTCTGTGTGTGTTTGCATCTCGTTTTCACTGTCTGTCTGTCCCCAATCTGTGCCCAAAACTGTGATCGCTAGTAGTCGCAAGCTACATTGCCTACCAGTTGTAAAATACTTTTGATTTGTTGTACTTTTGTCATACTTCTCCGTTGCATACCTTTTTGTCCACTGATTTATTCCGCTTTTCTCCAGACTTTCAAAAGTTGCTACTTGTGTATCTTTGCCTGAGTTACATAAGGTCAAAAAGTTTATTAATGCATCGATTCCTAATTACTGTTGATCTACTGTAATATCCGTCCAAGTTACCTTTGCAGACGATCATTTTAGTTTGTGAAAATGTGCTGTGACACTTCTTTCTGTTAAAATAGCTGACAAAAATATGATGTCGTAACTTTGTGAGTTATTGTTTAGTATTTTTTGTTTCATCCGTGCAGTGCAGTGTAGTTTACAGCTTTTGCTATTAGGTTATCTATACAGTATTTTGTTTGTTTGATCAGAGTCACAGCCGCAGTTGGAAATGAATGCCACAGCTGACAATATCGCTGACGGTGACATAGTGGCTTTAACGTGTTTACTGAAATGTCGTGCCAGCATACAGCTGAGAGTCCATGTGACAGTAGATCATCCAGGAGCTGATGAGATTGGTAAAGATACACAGAGAGATATCAATGAAATCAGATCTGTTTTTACTGTGAAAGTGAAGAGTGTGAAGGACAGTGACATTGCAACATTATTCGGTCCACTTAAGTGCACGGTTGATTTTAGACATCGAAATCATGATTCATCAGTAGTATTCTCAGCGAAGCCAGTAGAGTTTGTCTCAGATAGAACAGCCAAATATCCTATTCTTAGTAAGTGTTTTATTAGCAGTTTTCAATTTTATGTTTGTGTAATTGTACTGAACAAATTTTTGAATGCTGTTGAATGCTGCCCAAGAGTTTTGAGTTAAATCTTTGTTTTATTTATTTATGATAAATGTCCTGTTATGAAACGAAATGTTAAAAAATTTGATTAGTATGGTTATATAAGTTTCAAATACTGGTACAGTATAAGCTTATTTTATGGTGTTGGCAGAAAGTGATTTCTAAAAGCAAAGCAGTTAGTTGCAGTCATGAAGACATTTTGGCTGGTAATCAGTACAGTCTAGTGTCTTTTTCGGTGTCTTTTTTAGTAGATAAATAATAAACCTTATGACGGTTTGATATATGATATACCATATTTTTGGCAGTTTGTGTTAGAATGGAAAAGCCAAACAAAATAGATTGTTGTATGCATATGCGTGTATGCTTTGATGTTTCTACAGGTCCTGTGTCAAACGTTTGGCTTGATCCTGACTCGGAATTCTCTCTTGATAAGCCTGTTACATGCAAGGCCAATGGCTACCCACAACCGACTTTTCGGTGGATGTGGACGTCAAATAATGAGACTGTTGCTAGAGGTGCAAAGCTTATGGCTAAGTCGGCGAACCACACCTTTATATGCAGGGCAGAGAACACAGTCAGAGGACAGAAGTACATTGTCATGTCCAGTGTTGTCGACTTCAATGATCCCGGTCATGGTATGTATATTCACCCAGCCATATTCACCACTTTACCATTACAACTGTTCTGAGGCACTGAAGGAAACGGTATCCAACTTATTGCTTGGACATTTGTGGATTGTGTATTTGACCGGGCAGCCAGTGGTGAGATCACAACAAACTCCGGCATGGCCTGCATTTAGCACTTTGCTTTCCTGTGTGAAGAACTGAATGGAGGTGGCCACTTTTTTGGATCATCTTGGTAATATGCTAGGCTGCTCGGAACTAATTTTTTTCATAGTGATCGAATGGCTTATGAGCATTACCACACAGCATTTAAAGTTTGTGATATATGTTTTGGCTTTTCTCAGCACTGATCCAAGATGTTTAACCACTGGCATGACAGAAACAGGTTTCTGCCAGTCATAACTGAATCCTTCTTTTTTTAGCATTAATCGGAGTAGTCTTGTGTGACTGACAATATATTGTGTGGTTTCAGCTGCGGCATCGATGCCGGGATCAATGGTAGCTGTCGTTGTTGTCGTAGTTCTTGTGGTTGTGGCCATCGTCATCATCATTGCTTTGTTGGTTTATCGACACAAGAGTATCGACAGAGCACCGATTCGTGAGTTCTTTTTTCAACTTTTGTACAGAATTCTCAGTGGAGGACTGGAGGTGCTTGTAGTTATTTAGCAGTGACGTGCCTGATAGCACAAATATCAGCTTACGGAAGACGTGTTTTTGGACGTGCCGGTTCATCTACCAGGAACGCTTTTCCGAACATTTCAAAATGCAGCACACACTCTACCTTTGAACACTATCTGAAATATATGTAAGTAAATCAGTATGAGTCAGAACAGCTGTAAGATCGGGCAAACAGTCCGTGTTCCATGTTCACACAGCTGTACTAGCCATTAGTTGACATGAACATATTCAGAGATGTCTCTGTTATCTTCAATTTTCATTAATTGTTGAATGTTGAAATTGTTGATGTTGTTCTTGCCATATTTTAAATTTTTTAGTATGCATGACATATAAAGTGCTAACCAATCCCATAGGCCTACTATGCAAATCATTTAGAAGGACTTCTGAATTTTGAATGTGACATGAAAACTGCATTTTTTGTAATTATTAATTAAGGTTATCAAAACCGGTGAAAAATGGAAACTGGCCACAAAGCATGCTTTACCAACACATACTACACAAGCTGGTATTGTGGTTTTTTTGGTAGACCAGATGAGCTGGTTAGCTGGTTCTCCTTGAGTTTTAAGCTGACTTTGAAAAAACATTGGAAATTCAGCTGCAGTTATATGGAAGCACTGACTTTGCGTGCATTACATTACTATTTTTGTTTATTGTTTATGCTAGCTATTTACATTGTCATATTATCTGTTGACAAGTAATTTGTTGTCATCTGATTTGTAGAGGGTGAAAACAAGGGGTATGTATTACACTATCTTTTATTTTGTTTTGTGCACTTTTTGCTTTTTTTTGTTATGTGGTGATATATTTTATGACATTTAACGTTGTTGGTTATTTAGTTCTAGTTATTGTTGTGTTATTGCCTTCTATGGAACATGCCAGTTTATTGGCTTTTTTGTGCAAGATCTGCTCAGATTTATAGTTGACCTTCAAAATGCTGTTGTGAACATTTTTTATTGGCATTAATGCTGCAGTTTTGACACACTTGTATTAGTGCAGTGAAGAGTGACTGTGTTTTACTTAAAGTGGTAGTATAACTGGGACTTCGATTGGATGTTTGTCTGACATGATGCAATGCAGTTTTGCCCATGGACAGACTGACAGTTGAGCATTTTACATAGTACACTCGTACTATCACTCGTGAATGTATAATTGTGGCCAAAATCTGTATTGGGCCTACTGGCATTTTACTGGCATTCTGTAGAAGGCTTGTGCATGGAATAGATGCTTATCTAAGTTTAGTTGGTATTATGGTCTATTTTTATTAGTTAGAACCTTGCACATTTTTGTGTAAACTGTAATGCATAGGCAAAATTTTGTTAGTATACTTTTTAATGTTGTTCTATATATTTGTCATACTGCAGGGCACTGGATATTTTTGTGCATTGAATTCGATAATGAGTTGTGATTTATTTAAGTCGGCTATAATACGTCTTTTTAGAACAAATTCTGTTTGATATAACTGGACCCCATTTTTGTCAGTGTAATCAGTTTTTTTGCGATTTGCACTTACTGAAATTGAAAAAATATTGCTTGATTATTAATTAACAAAAACTGCCACATTTAGAAAATGTTACGTCTCATTATTGTCAATGCATTGTGGCTTTGTCTGTTTTTTGTTTGTGGTCGAGGTATGTTATTGATGCGCTACGTGCTACAGCCATGCTGTAGAGTGTCCATGGAATGATGTGTCCGTCTGTTCGTCTGTCTGTCTGTTTGTAACAGATATATTGTGGCTAATGCGTAGGTGCAAGGGGAAAGCTTTTTACACGAATAATTAGCCATGTTGAGGCTTTTTGGTGCAAAATTTGGGAGATGCCGTGCAAGGGAAATGTTTTCTAATTTGGTGTTGAATGGAGGGAGTATGAAAAATATGCGTTTTTTGATGGAAACTGGCTGTATCTCAGAAACGGTGAGAGATACGACCAAGGTTAATATTGGTCACTAATAGAAAATCGCATATGCTCTTTTAGATGAGATGAAAATCATCAACCTTGGATGACCTTGAAGGTCAGTACTGCAATAGGAACTGTATAGTCTATAGCCCATCTTTTCTAGCGACAGCTGGGCTTCTTGCTATTTTTGTTGTGGTGATTCTGTGTTATTTGGAGCCAGCAAACTGTGTGCAGTGATACTAAGTGATTTAGTTTAAAAATTTTAGAGTTTTCACCTGCAGTTCTTTTAACTAAATCAACACTTTGCCTTTTTGTATGGTGATTTCTGCTTAACATTGGGCCGTGTTACCATGATTGCTCTCATGCTGACCTGGTCAGTTAAAGGCACTTGCTAATAATATGAGCCAACCACCTGGCCCACTTGAGGATTAGTGCGAGCGTAATTGGATTCATCTCTCACTGGCTCAAAATGCTGTTAAGGGGATGAGCTCCCATGCAGGTCAAATTAACGGTCTGAGTTTGTACGCTGTGTCTCAAAAAACGTCCCACTTTGTCATTGTCCATATCTTTGCCAAATGTTAACCAATTTGCAAACTTTTTTCACTGCCACACTCTCTGGACAATTTGCATTAAGGCGATTATTGAATATTCCACCACACCTTATCTACATTGCTACACTACCTTGTGAAATATAAATGCAACAAAAACAACAATAATAGGCAAAAAGCGTGTTGGAAGATAAAAGACACTTCAGACGAAAATAACGATGAGTTATCTGTATGATGCTACACTTTGTTGAATTTGTCTTTTGGATATCTGGCATGTTGGAACAGTGTAACAGAGTATTTGTTTCTGGCCTTGGTTTAGATGCCTACCAGTTCATCCACAGTGGGTCACATTCTTTTCAGTACCTGCATGCTATAGTCTGCTGCTTTCATGCCTTTGGCTGGTGCTTTCTGTTTTCGAAAACTTTTTAGTAACGTGTGTCTTTTTTGCTGTTTATTTTCGAAAATTCTACCAGAATTCTCCGCAAACTGTATTTTCGTAACTTGTATAAGTTCTTAGTCAAAGCTTTGTCTTCATTGATAAATGGCATGCTACATTCCAGTGCATCAAAAACTAAACATCATTTACTTTTAATATGAAAATAAGTACAAAATTGTTCCAGAAGATAATTTGTGCATAAGTATTAGTGTGATTTTTGTGATTCTTGACAATTTTAGTTTCACATGGTAGTGTAGCTACACAGTTTAGGTATGGTGGGATGTTTAGTAACCACATTACTGCTAGCTGTCCACAGAGTGTGCCAGTGAAAGAATTTTGAAAATTGGTCAATATTTAGCAAAGATACAGACAATCACAAAGTGGGACATTTTTTAAGACACAGCGAAGATACTTTCGTAGTGGATACTTACACTTGTGGAGTTAAATATTATCTCCCTTGACGTTTTTAGACAACTTTTATCTGGGGAGAGGGTGCTTTCTGTCTTATGGCCTACCACTTTCATGCTAGCTGTTTAGCCCAGTATGCCAAGTTCTAACTGTTTAGATTATAAGTAATACTAAGACAAATAATTTAATCCAATGCTGATTGATTGCATGTTTTCTCTTTTTGTTGGTAATATTTAGTTTATTTAGTTCTATTATTATTTTTTGCTAAAATTTGTTGCATTGATTTTTGTTTGTTCATGTAATGGTAAGTTTCCGATGATGTTACATTTTTAGCTGGCGTCTGTGCTTACTTTTACTATCATATCGATTATGTTATGCGTAATTTCTATGCTAGTCGTTCGGGGAGCTATCCATTGCTTGCTGTGTCGACCAAGCAGTCTTCGTCAACTGCTAACAGAGCTGACGGTAATTCCACTCCAAAGTCGGGTGATCCCGAGACATTGCTGATAAGGCCTCCGCCCCCAACTAAACCAGTTGCTAGCAACCAAGAGCCTCCCAGTGTATGTATTTCATCAAGTATGACTTTGATACTTGGCAGCTGTTGTTGCAGTCATTAAGTCGGCAACTAATTGTTTTGCTTTTTAGCATCTTCGTCATGATGTTCTTGCATGCGGCTGAATGTTTCTGGTCAATAATAGCATTGTGCTGTTTTGCATGTTATGCATGCTGCTTTTTTCCAATTGAACTGTTTGACCTGCTTTTGTTAACATTTTTGATTTTTTTGTATATCATATGAACCACACTGAGTTAAAGTTTCTAATATTGTTAACCTGATAATGGATATTTTTTACCGTGCAATGCTATGATGTGGTTGATCGGCTGACAAGAATGGCACCTGTTCTGTAAAACGTGCTGCTGCAGCAATTATCATACGTTTATTATTAGGGATAACTTTGATCAGCTGTCAAAATTGAGCTGTTAGACAAAATCAGAAGCAGCAGTAGTACATGAGTGAGTAAGAACAAATGGAGAGGCAGTATATGACAAGTTAATCACTGTGTGCTGATGTTTCATGTTTGAACAGGAAACTCATTAGCAGTTGTTTAAAATGGTAGCCTGTTTCAGAGCTTTGCTCTAAACCATTGCAGTAATTGATATTTCGTTGAATGGCTAATAACTGACTGTACACTCATTTTGCAGCTAACTGAATCTTTTCTGCTTGTGATAGTCATTAACTTCTCATTTTAACTTTAGCATAACATGTTTTAAATGTTTATGAGTATTAAGTGGTGCATGTTCTCTTTTAGAATTAACCACTTGCTGCTGGTAAATTTGACTTATTCTGTTCTCTGCTTGATCAGCCAGCCCAGGTTCTCGGGTAATTGATTGATTCGGGCTTGAAGGCATCCAGTGCTAATGAATAAGACTGTCTTATTTTCACTGATTTGCTGTTAGGATGTGATCTGTAGCATGAGAAAGATGTTAAGAACTGAAGCTGTTGACTGCTTTGTTGTTGCTCGTTCAAGTTGCATAACAGAAACGAAATGTGGCTTAAAAAATGAATGCTCTTGCTTCAACAGTTCACCCAAGTTCTCTGTGGTGATATCCAGTCTGAGCTAAGCTAAGAGTAATGAAAAAATTTGATCTAGTTGACAAACAAAGAGTAGAGTATTTATTTTTATGCATAGTTACACATTTATAAATAGTTGTTTATGACATTGTAAGCTTCTTGAAATAAGCTTGTAGTTTCATAGTTACCACAAAATGTCAGTGGATGAATTTAAGTTTGTTGCAGTTTATTTTTGTTGCAATTATTTCTGAAGAATTTTTGTTTGTATTATGTGAAACTCTGCTATGATTGATGGTTAATGCCGTGTGATTGTTTCCACACTGTTGGCAGGATGATGGCGCCGAAGGACGAAGTGTAACTTATGCCACGCTGCAGACACCGCCAGCGAAGCCGCCTCGTTCAGCTACCAAAGACACCGTCCCGGAGACTGAGTATGGGACGGTCATTTCTGCATAGAACAACTGATTGCATCCTACAAGGATCAGTCTGAAAATAGATGTATAGTAGTATCTAGTACTGTCAAGTGATTAATTTTTTAAATTGCATCAATGCATGCAATTAATAGTACTAATCAGGCATTAATGTGTTATATAATGCATCAGTATTATTATTTACGTTGCCATCAGCAAACGACTACGCATCTCATCTACAAATTGTGACCACTGTCGAACTTTATTTATTAGCTTGTCAACTGAAAATCATTAGAGTAGTGATGGAACTGCAACATAATAAAGCATTGAATATTATTTGATCGTCAAATGACCACAGTTTAATTAAATATTTCAACTCTTTGCATCATAAAAATTAGGTATGTGTGTTAATTTTTAACGGTGTTAATTTCTTAAAATCACGACTAGTTTTTTTAACACGTTAAAATAATGCGTTATCTCGACAGCACTAGTAATAGCACATGCACTGTAGCATTTTTTAAATGTTACTTCCAGTTGTGCTGTATGGAAACAGTAGTCCAGTCATATGGGAACTGCTACCACTGTCCCGCGATTTTTTATTTTTAGAAACAGCAGTCCTCAAATTATACTACTGTACTGCATACTTCTTTTGTGATAAATCAAATACAATATTATATGCATTGTATTCTTATCATGCAGTGAGGTTGGCCTTTCTTCTCATTATCTTTCCATTTCTGCTGTGCAACAGTCTTGTGAAACACTATCGCCTTGTTGCTTACAAGTTGCAGCCACTTTGCTGACTGCTAGCCATATATATGCTGTGTGTTAGCAGTGACACCTGTTGAATGTTTGCCATGGATCCATGATGGGGTTTTGTACTGTTCATACAACTAGTTGTTTGATGTAAGTTGTGTTTATGAGGTGGAAATGGCATTTTTTTGAAAGCTACTGTTGTGGCAGCGTTATTGCGCTTACTTCAGTTGTACAAAACCAAGTATTTGTGTCGTGAATTGAACTAGATTTTAGACATATTTATACAACTTTTTATACACAGTGTCTGCCTTTATGTATATCACATTCGGAAAGAAATGCTGCCGATATTTGGTTGGTGCGTGGCTGCTTGAAAAGATTGCTAATGTGAATTGTGACGTCTCTCTATTATCCATTGGTCACTATTTCACAAAAATAATTTGCATACTACTTTTGTGATTTTTTCCCGTAGCATTTTACTATGTACAGTGATAAAAGTGTTTTGGCTCAGCTGGCTGTAAATACGTAAGAAGTACCATATAGACCGCAATTAGAGAATAGGAAAATTTTGTAGTGAATTAAGTTGTAGTATTTTTGAAAAAAAATTGCATTAGGATAAGAACAAAAACAGCCATTCAAGTGCTGGCATTCTGTGTTGAGACTAGTCATGTTGCCACAGCAACGATTGTATTCCTGGATTTTGTGCTACGTGTAGTGACTGCATTTGTATTTGCCAAGCTTTTCTGTGCTGCATGCTTGTTGTTTTTGTCCGTGTCCATCGCAGTTTTGGCAGAGTTACCGGTTTGGGCTTTTTTGTTCTATTCCAGTGCACACTGAGCTGTGTGTTGGTGTGCGGACTGACTCGGACGCATGACTATTTCGAAATGTGTATATATCATATATAGACTGGAGTGAACTACGCACAGGCAGTTGTTACTGTCCACAGTAGCGACAACAGTATTGTTTTCAGCATAGTGGTGAAGTTTTTTTTGCTTTTTTTTTCACTGTTACCGTGACCACTCGTGAACCGCTGCACTTAGCTTGGTAAAATTTTGCAAGAACATGTATCTTGACAGCTGCAGGAATCCCATTGAATTTTAAGGTCAGTCATATTTTTGTTAGTGGACCAAAGTTTACCAAATTGTTTCCATCAAGCGTGAAAAAATCATGGTTAATAAGCTGTTTCCCGCTTGTCAGTTGCTTCTTTTGTTCCAGATATATTTGTGATTAAAGTCTATTGTTGTTTAAATTTAGTGCACTGTTGATAACTCATGAACTGCCGTACATAGCTTAATGTCATTTAGCATAAACTTGTACCTTGCCACTGTCTTGAAGTGTACCATATGTCAAGGTCATAGGTCAAAGGTTAAAGTCACATGTGTTGTTTAAGTTTTGTATGCATCAGCATGCCACGGTAGCTACCACTGACACTAAGCTTTGTGCAAGACTTAGCAAGATAGTTTTTACATTCATTTTTCCTGTTCATGTGTGCTATCTGGTGATCGTCCAAAGTTTTTATTTGGAGGAATTCGTTGCAGATGTACAGAATGGTGGTCCAAAAAAATGGCACAAAGTTTACAGCACCATAGTTTTGCAACCATACGTGACAGAGTCGTGCGGTTGTCAGCAAAATGTATGGAAAGAAATTGCTCACGTGACAGAGGTCAGTGTCTGAATACAGCAATTGAATCTTTTTCTTTTGCAGCTAGCAAGTGAATATTCAAATAAATATTAACCTCTACATCTTTATTTGTTATCGCAAGTTTATGAGAGAAATGAGGTTTTCACTAATCCTGTTGTTGCAGATTAATAAAGAGAAACAGTGCTCAATGTGTCCATCACACAAATGATCAACTGATGTTTATAGTCATTTCGACCACTGTTGAATAGCACCATCGATTAGTTCTCAAGTGACTGATCATGCTGGGAGGCAACTGTTCAAAAGTTGCTTGAGATGATCAACATCCTCAGTCTTTTAATGTATGCAAAATTGACTATCGTCTGTTGTTCATTATTGTAGTGGACACATCGAGCACCATTTCTGCTGACTCTGGACAATGGGCTTTATGTGAACCTTCTTGTTTCTGTCACGAACTTGCCTTAAAGATGTAGCCGTTAATGTCGTTTTCAAAGAGCTCACTTGCCAACAGCAAAACATAGAATATTTAATTGCTTTATTTAAACACTAGTCTTTTCCATGTAAGCAATTTTTTTAAACATTTTGGTGAAAACTGCATGACTATGACGTATGGTTGCATAATTATGGTGCCATCAACTTTGTGCTATTTTTTGACCACTCTGTAGTGACATTTGTTAGCAGTCAAGTTGTTCTTTTAACCTACAGTGCCAGAGCCTGGTTGATTATAATGTAGTAGACATGGAGATTATTGTATTATGTTTCTGAGACATTATGTGGCAAATACAGACAACAACGTTCCTAGTAGTTCTGTGCAATAATTAGATATGTTGATTTGATGATATGCCATATACACAAGCTTGTCGTCAGAAGTTGTTGTTGAGTGACTGTGTTGTTAAGGTTTGTGTGTAGTAAGTGATAAGTATATTTGCTTACTTATTAGACGCATTACAAAGCTGCTCATTCTTGATTCAGGATAACGTAATGCTACTAATTTCTAAGATGATAAAAGCTAGTGTTTTTGCACTGATGTGGCTGACAGTAGTTTTTAGACCATGCCGAGTGACCCTTGGCTTGAAGTTTACTGTTTGTGTATGACTGATTCTGTAATTTAATCAGTTATTGTGAGACACCCATTCAAGTGCTGAATTGTACAAAACATTATTCTACAGGGTGGCTGACTACATGCAGTTGATGACTGAAGTTAATCTTGTATGTTGACAAATGACAGATATTACAGCTCGCTTCTTCTATTGTTTATTCCACATCTTCCTGCAAAGTGAAACTATTTGTGGTAGTTTCTTTGAGGCAGCTATGCATATGTATTGGTAGCGTTATGCTGTAATTTGTGCGTGTCATGATTATCCTGCTTGTATACAATAGGCTATGCTGTGAATGTGTGGGAAGATACCTGCTATGCTATGAAATAGTTGCTGCTCGCGTTATATCTACTGGTTGCAGTGTTATTACGCAGTTGCTGTTTGACATTATGTTTTGCTATCAAATCTTTAGATCCAGTTTATTTTCCAGTGTTGCATCTTGCACATAACATGGGTACATGTATTAATGCTACAGATAGGTTTGGTTTTTGCTGCGTGATCATCTACATTTCCCGATTCACTCCCTGTTGGTTTATATATCACAGATGTGCTTACTGATGTATCAGTGGCTGTATATTTTCTTGAATTCACTTGCCGAACATGCTGACATTGACATTTTGCACTCAGTAACTGCAATCTCCAAAATCTCAGGTTTCTACTTTCTGAGGAAGTTTATTTTCTTGTTTGCATTGTTATTTGCACTTTCTAGTGTGTATAACTGCTACTGTTTCTGGCACATGTTTTATTCAACATTCAACATTTTATTGTATGTACTATGAACTGATTACGGTATTAAGAGGAGTTGACACTTGACAGCATGAAAAAGTCACATCAGTGTATTTAGACACATTTACTTCTTATGTAGTGGCCTGACAATTAGCAGTGAGCAAATTATTCTTCTAAAACTTTCAGTGTTGTCTTAGTTTTCTGGTAATAAAGCTTAACCGATTCAACTAAAAGATTTTTCTGTGAAGCGTGCCAGATAGCAGTGTGAAGTAACTGATTCATGTCTTTGTGATTGCCATTGTGAGTTATAGTGACTTCAGCATCTCTGTGTGTTGTACACCACGTTGCTGTGTTTTATTTGTCAACAAATATATATACAGGGTGGTCCAAAAAAACAGCACAAAGTTAATGACACCATAATTTTGCAACAGTACGTCATAGAGTCATGTGGTTTTCAGCAAAATGTTCCGAAAGAAATTCTTTACATGACTAAAGTTAGTATTTGAATACAGCAGTTACATATTCTTTGTTATTGCCGCTGGCAGTTGAATTATGCAAAAACACTATTACCCACAACACCGCGGTCCACAAAAACGTGCCACTTTTACTTTTTGAATAGCTCCGTGAAACATTGGCTGATTTTAATAATTTTTTTGTATGCGACATTAAAAAGAAACTTGACGTAAACATTTGCAGTTTTGGCCACCTCGCCCTAAGGTTGTCGCTACACTACTTTGTGAAATGCAGAAGTCCTATTTTGACCATTGACAACAATTCATACTGGGCAGTGCATGCGTCAGCTCAGAAAATTACTGAGACCACAAAATCATTGAAAATCTCTTGCGTCGTCTTTTTTTTAAATTCTTAAGTTGACAAACTGAAATGATACATCAACAGCGAGTGGGCTGCTTGAGTCATGCAGTTACTGAACGTGCTGTTGGCAAATGGTGTCAACGTCCGCCACTTGCGTTTGTGCTGCAGAAAGACATTTTGAGCACATGCTGAAATGAAGATGATGTGATGTGACACGTGTGATTTTTTAAGTGATAATAATTGCGTTTGTCGTTATTCACTTTATGATTTCTGAGCCGACGCATACGCTACCCAATAGGAATTCATTGTTGTCAGTGGCCAAACAGCGACTTCTGCATTTCACACGGTAGTGTAGCGACAACGTTAAGGTGAGGTGGCCAAAACTACAGATCTTTGCGTCAAGTTTTTTCTTAATGTCGCATGCCAAAAATTATTGAAATCGGCCAATGTTTCAGGGAACTATTGAAAAAATAATAGTGGCAATTTTTTATGGACCAAGGTACATTGAAGGTAATTCTGTTTTTTCAATAGTGCACTTGCCAGCGCCAAAACAAAGAATATTTAACTGCTGTATTTAAGTCATGTAAAGAATTTCTTTCAGAACATTTTGCTGAAAACCGCATGACTCTGTGATGTACGGTTGCAAAATTATGGTGCCATAAACTTTGTGCCATTTTTTTGGACCATCCTGTATATGCAGAAAGTGAACCTATTTCGCTCCTGTCAGCATTTTCTGTATTGTTTTTCTTTTTCAGACTCTGATAATTGAAGTCAAACTGTCCAATGGACATAACACATGTCTGTATAACATAGCTTATATATTCACTTTCCTCTTTTTTACAGGGCACTTTTCCTGCTTATGATTTCTGTATATTTTAGAATTGTTTCTTTCTTCCATTTTGCCATTGTCTTATTATGAGTATTGCATCATTTTTTTTATTTCTGTCTGTCTGACTGTCTTTCTTTCCGTGTACGTTTCTATTGTCATAAAATGTGTTAAGGGCCTTTTTCTGAAGTCTTATGAAGAAAGCTTTTTAAATTTTGCAACTACACATCCACTAAAACATACAACTGCAAAGTCAGAAAAATCAGTAATTGTCTGGGAAAGGTGTATTGACCATTTCTTAGGCCCCTTGTCGTTACGGAGGGGATATCTTTGCCACACACTTGCCGTACTTGAGCATTCAAAGTCAAACTTCTTTTTGTAGCACTTAATTTTCTAAAAAAAATTGTTTGTTTTTCTGTTAATTATTGTATAGTCTGGAATGGATAGTTGTCACAACTTGAGACTGTCCATTCGACGTCATTATGCATTAGTTAGGTGGCTCCGGTACAAATCCTGACTGCGCCACAGTTGTTATCTGCCTGAATGCAAACCATTTAATCAAAATGTATGATATCGATGATAGGGAGATGTGAATACCTCGGCCATGTTTTTATTTTCATTTTTCGTTTGTATTAAAGCTGTGTGATATATTTAATTGTTGTAGAATGTGCCGTGTGCGTTTAGCTGGCTAATAGTGTTGCTGTCTGTAGATTGTGCTGTAAATAGCTGTATGTGTAATGTCCATGTTAATAAACCTGTCAGCTCGTGTATAACGTGTTGTAGTCCAGCTGTTCGTGTTTTTGGCTGTGGTTACATGTAAGATAGAAAACAAAAAAATGTTGCACAAATGTATTACTGTAAAAGGCAATACTCTTTCGCAGCACATCAGATGTCATTGTGATAGTAGTGAACAGTGGTATAGCCAGAATCTAGGTGTAGGAGGGACTTGAAGGGTGGAGTCTGTGGAGGGGTCTTCTCCCCACCAAGGGAAGGGTTTGTGGAGGGGGCTGTGCGGCTGTGCCTTCTCCCCAGAAATTTTTTTGTACTAAAATGAAGTGTTGTGGTGCATTTAGGTACTATTTTGAGTAACCGATTGAGCTTCTAGAGGGGTGAAGGGCAGCTCGTGCCCCCGATTGCCCCCCATGGCTACACAATATTAGACTAAAACTTTTTATTGTCTCTATAAATCAGTAAAAGGTACCTTCCTTGCGTATTCGTGTGAGCAGGTTGCGGAAGTGACGTCATTAAGAGCATTAAGCTGAAATGATTTGGTGCGATAACGCAGAAGAATCTGAATCAGGCTGTTTGTTGTATGAAACTTCTTCAGTCTGTAGCTGGATTTACCAAAATGGAGCTATGTGGCATCTGATTTTGTGAAAGCCCTGACAGTGACAAATATTTTTATGGTTTTGGGGGCAAAATTGAACTTTTTAGCACCCATAATCTCCTCGGAAATTTACAGTGTCTACTTTTTATGCGCGAAAGCAGCTGCTGCTTTAGCGCATCTTAGCCATCGCAATTCTGTCTATCCGTCTGTCCGTCCGTCACACGGGTGGATCAGTCAAAAACGGTGCATCACAGAATCTTCACCGTCGGCTACCTGGAAGACTCTAGTTTTAGGAACCGTAAAGCTTTTCCATAAATTCGAAGGGGGTCTTGGAAACAGGAAATGCTATAGGCTATAGGCTCTCGCGCGTCTCATGAGCATTAGCTCAGATTTTTTGCTTGATATACCGGTAGTTGGAAGTAGGAAGTATCATAGATAAGATATTTTGTCTATGGCCGGTATCGCCCAGTACCTCACGCTTTTTAGACGAACCGGATGTTTTTGTTTTTAGGCAGATGAAATGAAAAGGGTAATAGATAATATGAAAATAACGCTAATTCTCTTTACGTGTGCGTCTGTTGCAAACTTTTACATTTCACATGGATTCGATGTTGTTTCTCTACAAACTGGTTTTGATAATGATGGTGTTGTAGCAGCATTTGGTGATTACAATGGCGACAAGCTGGTGGACGTTTTCGTCATCAATCCTCCCGGTGCGTGTAGGACAGAAATGTGCGGATCCTGTAATTATGGGTCAGCGTTCGCGATCGCGTTTGCGATCGAGTCATATGTGGGCGCCGGTCCATAATAGGATACCTCGATTTAAGCAAGTTAACGTACCTCAGCAGACTCGGAATGGATCTTTGCGATCAGTTTTGATCTTTAAATGGTGAACCGTTCGTTTATTTTAAAATTATTCAATTTCGTCAACTTTCAAATTGTTGAAATTACTTAATTTACAAGGCGGCGGATATTTTCGTTTACACTTTAATACACAGAATATGTATAACATAAGGTTAGTGGTAGCGTGAGATTGGCGATCTCGCCATAAGCCCCAGCAGAATTGCTAGAATGAGATCGCCGCAGATCGGGTTTCGTGTTTGATCAGCTTGGCTGTTCTGCCACTGGACGACACTCCCTTTGTATGATCTCGTGCTAGGTGACAGTTCTAGGACGAGATCGGCGATCTAATTGTAGAGATTATTTTACAGCATAAAATTGCCGTTCTCATTTTATAAAATAATGCTCGGATGATATCTCGTGGAATTTGAGCTTTGTAGGACCAGGTCAATCACTGTGTAATATCTCGTGCTAGCTGGGAATTCTGGTATAAGATCGGAATACTTTAGGCTAGGCCTATCATCATCCTAAGATCGGCGATCTCATTGTAGAAATGATTCTGCAATGAGATTGCCATCTCGTTCTAAAAAATGATGCTGATGTCTCTTAATTTAGCAACAATTGGACAATGGTTTAATTCTGTACTCTTTCTAATTTAATACGTGTTTTACACCATACAAAATGCAAAAAGAGCACGTTGAGACATCTAGCGAACGACTATAAAACTATCGGACAACATCCTGCATAGTCATGTGGTTAAAGCAAAGGTCGTCTTCTAACAGTGCTTTGCACTAGAGCTGTGCAGATTGTAAAATTTATTAAACTTTTGCAAATGATGTGGAACTTGATTTTGCATAAGGATGTAACAATCAAACGTTATTAAAAGCAATTTTGACAGTGGTCCAATAAGGTAGTTTTGCCCACTCTTTCCCTAATCAATAGTTTTATTCCTCACTTTAATGCTGAGTTATGTTAACTTGCTTAAATCGAGGTATTCTATTATGGACCAGCACCGGGTTATGATATATTCTGATCCTCACCCCTATCTCTAACCAAATCTATATCTAAAATACATTTGTATAGCACATCAATGCAAGTCTTTAATGCACTACCGTAATGTTAGCAGGCTAAGTCAATATTGGCAAAATAAAAAAATGTTTTCAACTGTAGATAGTCTGGTAGAGCATTCCAGCAGGCTGGACCAGCAACACAAGTGCCGTAGGTTGACAGTCTGTAGCAAGATATGACTCGGTTGCTGGTTGTGGAAGATCAAAGCTCACCATAACAACTTGTAGATGCAGCGACAGGCATACACAGTTCAGTGAGGTATGCTGGAGCCATGTCATGTAGACACTGGTAAACTGTTGCAGCCACTTGGAACTCAATCCGCTCAGTAACATCTAGCCACTGGAGGTTGTGATGCAGTATACGTGACAGCCTGCTATTATACTTCCTGGTATTGGTTATGATACTGTCAGCTGCATTGACAGGGTCGGTGATCGTAGTTCTTACAGGTACTGCCATTGATCACTGAACTTCGTTGTTTCATTTAGAAACATCATTGGATGAAAATACCGAGGGCATTGAAGCATTCTTGGTGTTATGCAGATGTATACTTTGTATACTCCAAATGCAGCATTGGCATGGGCATGGAAAAATTTTTGGGGAGCTGTAGATTACAAGGATGTTCCAGAGAATAAAACACATTAATGGCGTGTATTTATGTGGCATCGTTTGACATTTAGTCAAGGTTAGCAGTAGAATTGCTGATTTTGTGTTGTTCCAGGAGACCAGCTTGATGTTATTCTTGTCAATCAGAACTATGACTTTGATCGGCGGAATCTGTACAACCTGACGTTTGATGGTAGCGAGCGGTTTATTTCCGGAATAATGCTTGCTGACTTTGATGGAGATTTGAGCATAGACATCCTCATTTGTATAAGTCACACAGCAGAATCCCGGATTGCTGTTGAAGTATTATGGGGGAACAAAAGTAGTGAGTAGTTGAAATTTATATCTTCCGAATACTGTTAATTACTATAAATTCCATCTGTTGTTTGATTTTTTTTTTGATTGATTTACATTTGTTGCTGTTTTGTGCATGGTCAACAAAATGAGTCAGTAAGGTTATTTATGTAGTGCAATCAAAAGACAGACTACAGTTCTGAATGAACAAGTATGTTCTAAGCTGGTTTTTGAAGTCATTGGGCTACTTCACTTTTTGAGTTAGACTTTCGCTGAGCCTAAACTTTGGTCTAAGAAACTACTTTAGTCAAAAAGTGAAGTGATTTCAAAGTTTGGTTTACATCAACTGACTTTGACCAAACTTCGGTCTAAGTACCTACTTAAGTACTTCCTTAGACAAAAGTTTAGCCGAACTAACCTGGCTGAAGTCGGTTTGATTTGCATGGAAGAGATAGCTTTAATTCTGAGGGCTGAACTTTCGCTGAGCCGAAATCCACATCAACTTTTGACTTTAGCTGAGCAAAAACATGGCAACTATTTAAAGTCCTTTACGTACGGATAGTTTAGTAAATTAAAGCAGTTTGGTACCAAAAATAAATGCCACAATGGCTACACAATGATGTAAGATGTTACGTAATTACGTCATTTGCATGTGCGGTGCAGTTAAATAAGCAAGTCCAAGCTTAACTGGTTGATTTATTTCCTGTTAGGTTTACCGGTTTTTCCGCCACTTTTAATTGTTTTGGTCTAAGTCAGTAGACTTAGACAAAAGTTTAGTTGAACTTTGGTCTAAGTACATACTTTAGCATTCAGCTTTAGCTTTAGCTTAGCGAAAAGGCTTAGCGAAAGTCTAAGTCAAAAAATGAAGTCGCCCATTGTAGTCTAGCTAATGTCTGCTTGTCACAAATGAGATGGCTGGTGTTTCTGCATGTTATGTTGACCACCGTAAAAATCATTGTAATACTGATATGTCCATTAGTGAACATATACTGGCAGAACTTTTTGGTTTATATAACTAACTAACCAATTTTTCTAGGTCAGGCTGGGTCAGGAAAAGCAAATTGTGAATTGTTACAGCAGAACTTTTTACATACTGGATGCTCTTCTATCCATCCTCTCAGCAGCATCAAAGCACTCGAGGGTTGGCATAAGTATATTAGCACAATAAAATATCATTTTAATTTGTGAGCATTTAGTTGCTGATTGGTTTTTATTGTGTTTTTCATAGAGTCGTCACCATTCAAATTTTCAGAAACCTTCTTGGATGAACCTGTTCTTTTTGAGTAAGTGAAATAACTGTTTGTTGCCATCATCAGTAATTATTCTTAGTAAACAGTTAATCCAGCAACAATACACTGTGTTTGCTGTTTTGCAAAGTTGCTTTTTAATCTTATTTTTGAGTAACAGCCAGTTCATAGTACATTGTTTTACATAGTTTTAGCATTGACTGTAATTTACTGGTAGTAATTTTCATCCATAAATGACCTCACTACCATACTTCATTGTTATTTAATAATATAATAACACTTTATTTGCAACAAATGCAGGACACAAATGACAAAGAAAAGACAGACATGGACAGAATGAGAAATTAAACAGTTAAAACGATCACAAACATCCAAGTACAATTGAAGCAAAGTGACTATAAACGGTGGATGCAAAAGAACAGTTAGTTTTTATATATAGTGAATCACAATCATGATAGTTTTGAAGGTTATCAAGATAACCATACTTGAAATTCTGAACACAAAACACACTACTGAGATATCTACAGTTAGTAGCACATGATAACAAAAACTTCCACCTACGTAGGTCATAGTAATTCCTAATATCTAGACAAGAAAAAAATATTGCAACAATTTGACAGATTCCATACGAATGTAGTTGAAAACTTTATGGAAGGCATCATTCCAACAAACTCCGAATTGACGGATAGCTTTGGCAGTTAAATGCGATGAACCAATGTAATACGTAAGCAGCGGTAAACACCTGATGAGTGTAACTTTAACAATCTCACAAGCATATTTACTTCGACAAAAAACACTATTACAAGATGCATAGAACTTCTGTTTAACTTCACTGACATCGACACATAAACTCTTCTTATTAACAAAATAAATGTCTAAATACTTCAGTCGATTGACCCAAGCAATAGGACTGCCACCCATATGTAATGAATGTATAGGACTACAGTAAACTGAATTACTAATATACATAGAGACAGTCTTATTTGGATTGAATACAGTGTCATAACTAACACCAAAATTAGAACAAATATTAATCAAAGCCTTAAGCCCACTAACAATATGTGAAATAAGTATCAGATCGTCTGCATACATGATGCACTTAATGAACGTTTTAGAAACATAACATTCGTAACCAGACTGATGCAGCAGCACAAGCAAGTCGTCAACATACAAGTTAAACAAAATGGGTGACTAGATACCACCCTGACATACACCATATGATACCCTGAAAAAAATCACTAAAAACACCATTCCAGTGAACACAAGAATAAAGTTTGCTATACCAGTTAATTATTAAACTAACAAAACACAGTAGAGCTTGCCGGCTACACAGTTTATCAACCAGAGTCTTATGATTCACACGATCAAAGGTCTTACTGGCATCAATAGCAGTAATAAAAATGGAACTTGATCGAAAAACAAAATAATCGGACACTTTTTGTAGAGCAAACAGAGGAAATTCACGACCTAGATTTTTTGAAAAACCCATCTGAAGGTCGTTGCTATAAAGAAAATGCTCAAACTTCAACATGAGACAATACTCAAAAACTTTAGAAATAAGAGGACCGATTGTAATGCCTCTGTAGTTATCTGAACTACAAACATCACAATTCTTGTCTTTTACCAATTGAACAATAATACCTAGCCCAAACTGAGAAGGAACATAACTATGTTTCAACATAAGATTAAACAAGTTGGATAAATGAACGGTAACGCTAGGATGACAGTAGAAAAGATGTTCAGTAGTGAGATTATCAATACCGGCTGCTTTACCGGATTTAATGCATTGATGCAGCACATAATCAACATCTTCAACAGTAAACAACCAGTCATCAATGATACAATTATTATTACACATACTATCAAAACCCATAGCAGCATTACCAGTACATGACTGTAAATCAAATTTGTTTTTAAAAGCACCAGCAATATCATGGCTACTTGTTTTACCATCAACATTACTGACAGACAATATCTTTTTGCTGGTTTTGGCAGACCACATTCTCCAAAAACCATTAATATCCTTCGAAAGCAAATGTTCATGCAATTCATCACTGAAGCTATTTTCAAAAGATTTAACAGCGTCACGGATAGCCAATTTATATTTGTACTTAGAGCTGTTCATTAACTTATACGTGGTTCCATTTTTGGGTCTGCCACGGAACACCCATATATCATAGGTTTCTTTGCTGTCTTGCTTTAAATCAATCAGAGCTGCAGATCAATAATGCTTAAATGCAGATTTGGCAACTTTAGGTATAGTACCATCTGCAGCTAGTTAGTGCATGAATAATCTCGCTATAATAAATTTCAATGTCTAATTCGTGACTAGAGTTATCACATAATGTAGAATTAGCATAACACTCAAATGAGTGGAAAATACTTCTTAATAAATCACCAAAATAGTAGTAGTAGGCAGTAGGTTAAGCTGCAGTAGGTTAGGCAATGTTCCTGTATAAGTGATCTTTTGTAAACTGTTGGAGATTGAGTAATCATTTTACTGGTAATCATTAGAAGTTTTGAATTAGCACTGTTTTGTGTTTTTGTGCACTTTGCTAAGTTTGTTTATCTTTTGCTGATTTTAGCTTTTTATTGGTCCATTGAGGGTTTTTAGAAGAATATTTTGCAGATAAGGAGCACTTCTCATCACTCAGTTTCTGAGCAGCGCAGTGAAGTTTGGATCTTAAATGTCTTGAGTCTGAGTTGCTTGTCATTACATGAGTACATGTTTTATCGAGAAGAAGGATTATCTATATTCTAATCCATTTCTCTTAATCTGACATCCACCAAGAACCAAGTCTGATTAACTTTGTTCTAATACATAGATAAGAAAGTGAACTAAGCATGATTAAGCACTAAGATGGATTAGAAAATTTTTAATCTTTAAGGATTAAGAAAAAATGGTTATTTATTTGCATTGCAGCTGTCTGATGTTAGTTGGTATTTGTTTGGATTAACTTTGGCATTAGCTGTTGTTTTCGATAATTTTTTTATCTGGTAGATAATTACAATTGCTGCTTCTTAGAAAAAAGATAACACCGAATAGACTTCAGTTCATGTTTGCGATCATCTTGATATTGAATTCTAGGAGAAAGTGTTGACTATGGTGTTAATCCTACTTCTCAACAAAACATGAACTCGTGTATTGAATGTGGAATGTACGTGCTGTCCATTGTAGCTATAATGCTGACATGCTACCGGACTTGTTGGCAGAGAATGCATCTGGCTCATGGACAATCTACTTAGCTAGTGTGAAGCATGGTTTTGTTGCAATGGAACCACTCTTGCGGCGACCACTAGCCATGCCACATTCCAGTGCCTTTGTTGACCTTCGCGAGGATTACGCTGCAGGTGCTATTTGCACTTACGATTCTTGCCCAATGCCCAATTGTTTCAAGTATAATCACTGTGCTGGATTAAGACGAGTTGTTTGATATGTTTATGTTCCAAGTATGGAGCACAGTTTTGACAGACACTTTTTAGTGAGACATGTCACATTCCATTACCATTTTTCCTTTCGAGTTATTTCATGTTAGACCAGGTCCAAAAGTTTACCAAAAGTAAACTTTTAGGATTTGTTGGAGTGGGTCCCTTGAACAAAAAAATTCTCCCTTATTTCTTCAACTAATCTGCTATTTTGTGACGTGGTGAAATTTTGACACTAGCTTCAAAAGACTGAAAGAATAATGTGCAGTTGAAATGTGGGTGGAAAAAGCACATCCAGTGGATTGGAAATACAGCATGTATACAGTGACAGTACTGAGTTTTGGAGCAGGACATTTTGGCGTTGTTGTTTGGGCGCCACCGCTTGGGCACTCACCATTTGGGCGCCAGGACATTAGGGTGCACGGACAATTGTGCGTCGGTCGTTTGGGCGCCAAACCATGAAAGGTTAAAAGGTGGTGTTATAGCTCTTAATGGAAGCCCATTTCAGAGCTACGAAGCGTCACCTGCCGTATGGGATCTCACAGTGTTACCTGCCACCCGACACAGGCAAACGTGCCCCGCTTTAACCCCAGCCAGATAGACTGGTACTCGATTTACCTACCTTGGAGGGATGGAAGGCTGAGTTGACCTAGGTGGCTGGTTACATACCGAGATGGTTGGTTTACCTGCCCACAGGCAGTCATCCATCGCAGTACTAACCCGGCCCGACGTAGAGTAACTTTGTTGATTTAATCAAACGTGTTTTCGCTAAGTTACGCCACCAACCTGGCGTCATGACACCGCCTTCAATAGGGTTCGAAAATTAGGCATGATATATAACAGGTAACTCAAATGAAAATTACTCGAAATTTACCTTAGCATTTACTCCGAAAACAACGGTCTGCTTTGTCACTTGATGACAAAAACGCACAACGACGATGTAAGACGACGACGCAATGTGTGACAACGATGACATACAATGATGACGATGTACGGTGACGAGTGACGACGCATGACAAAGAAATCTGGCGACAATGAAGCGAGACATCGATGAAGAAGCGACGGACAATGATAACTGCTAAGTACAGCAGGAAGTTATTATCACAGAGCCAATAAAATCGTATATGCCACTTTACTTATGATTACGATTTTAACACTATCTATATGCAAATTAATTCCAGTAACGTGCCAATCACAAAGCATGGCGCCCAAACGTCCGACACCTAAGCGGTGGCGGCCAAACGAGCCGGCGCCCAAATGTCACGTACTTTCTGAGTTTTGATGTCAGGTATTTGTATTTTACAGGTAGGCTGAAACTGCAATGTGATTTTTTTGGTTTTTAACTTTTGGTTGTTTTGAATTTGTTTTAGATTTGTTCGTGACGACACAAGATGGCTTTGAAATTTACAGAAATGCAAGTGTAAGTGTTAATGGGAGTAGCTTTATATGACTTAATATTTGGTGCTCTTTGTTGTTTGTTGCATGAAGTTCAATTATTGACATGTAGGTTGGTTGTGCACATTTTTGTAAACATTTGGAAAGCACTCCTTTGAGATAAAAGTTAATGCTTTCACTGTGACAGTTTAATGCATATTTTGCAGTACTGTATTTTATTTTTTCTGATAATTGTTTTTAGAACGAAGCAGTGGTGAAGTATGCTGCAAATAATAATGGCTCAGATCCGTCGGTTTTTGCGTCATCATTCGGCGACTTTAGTATGCACTGTTTATTGTATTTTGATGGATCAGATACCAAGTTATACCAAGTCTTCGTACATGCATAACTATTAACTGGCCAAAGTGAAGTGTTTTGTCGGTGAGAGTATTGACAGACCTGGCAGAAAGTAATAGCATCTCACTGGAACTGGGGTTCTGAGTTTGACATTCTTATTATGCGCGAAAGCAGTTACTGCTTTTAGCGCGTCTTAGCCATCGCAATTCTGTCCGTCTGTCCGTTGCACGGGTGGATCAGTAAAAAACGGTGCAAGCTAGAATTGTCAAATTTTCACTGTCGGCTGCCCAGAAGACTCTAGTTTCAGGAACCATTAAACTTTTCCATAAATTTGAAGGGGGTCACTCCGAACGAGGGCATTAAGTGAGAGGGGGTGGTCAAAATTTGCGATTTTTGGCCAATAACTCGCTGTATCTCAGTAACGGTGCGAGCAGTAACTCATTTATATGGGTTACGGAAGGTGGTGACCCCTTAGTACAGCTGACTGGGGCTGCCTAGCCGGCCGCTGTGTTAGCCTGTGTCTGCAGGCTGCATGTGGTGGCCGTGCGGCTGGCGGCTTGGGTTAGTGACGAAAAGCGCATTAGAGGTGTTGTACGTGAGATGCACTATACAAATTGACACCTTTACCTTTTTACCTTTTATCGTTATGCGATCCAGATAGAGAATTTGGTATTTGTGTTTAGCTCAAATTTCTTGTGATATTTGCCGGTATGCTGTGGTCTAAAAGTTGGTGTCTGGTACAGTATTATGTTAAAATATCCATACACTTTCATCATTCACTAGAAATAATTGAACCTGGCTTTTAACTTAGTCTGTGTTTGAAGTTGAACGTGTGATATGCACCATTTTTTCCTTAGTTGTGCGTACAGCACCGCCTTTGGCCATTGCAGCAATGCAACAAGCGATGGTGAGGTTAAGTTGACTCGGGTTGTTGGTTACAATCACAAATGGTATATGGCCAGTATGATCGCTAGTTTTTGTACTAACCCGCTGATGATTAGTGCATGACGTGATGCTATTGATTGCAAAGTTCTGTATTATTACAGTACGCCAGTAATTTTTTTGTTCAACTTTCGTGTTAATGTGACTTTTTACATCAGTATGAATGATTCTTGTGAAGACCACAGAGAGCTTATCCATTTTGGCAAGTTATCTTTTCTGCAGGCTGCTTCTGACACTTCACCTTTCTTTACAGTCACATGGTTTTCGTTTGTGATGTTGCGTTTGTAGGTTTTTCATTCTCTTGTTACTTTGCCAAACGTCTTTTTTCATTGTGTCCCATAGCAGTGAATTATGCTGCAAGGGTTAAGATGTGTCCTGTAGTGAGTAATTGTTAGAATGATTGGGTGTTTGTTGTAATTGTATAGATCAAGATGGTAAGCTCGATCATATTCTTCCCGTGTGTTATGGCAGCAAGTGCAGCATTCAAGTATACGATGTTAGTAGCTCTTCTTTTTTTTGTTTTATTTGTAATGTTGCTATGTAATTTGTTTCTCTTACTGCAGTTCCGTTCCATTGTCCATCTGTCTGTTGCATTTGTGATTTCCTGGAGCAGTTGCTATCTGTAACATTAGTGACTTTATTAGCAGCTTGCCAGCACAATGAAATCATGTACTAATATTGTGTTTGTTACATCCCCACCTTTTTAATGGCTTTTTCAAGGTAAACCCAGTATGAGGGTTGATCAATAAGTAATGAGAATCAATGTGTTAGACTTAAATTTTTATTTCACAACCTACATTGTGTCCAGTAAAAAACTAATCCTAATACATACAGGGTGCAGCAAAAAAAAGATAGGGCCTAGGTTACTATTAATCACTAATAGGAAGTCGTACACTGGCTCTTGATTGGCACCGAATTCAATGACGTTGGATGACCTTGAACACCAAAATAGAGGTTTTTATGGATTTCTTTTGTGATTTCGGGCTGCGAGACACATTTCAAGAGCGAACTGCACCAAAACCAATTGAGATAGACATGGACAAGCTGCATATGAAATTTTCAGCATCGAACATAGATTTTGATGGTCAAAGTCTCGATTTTCTGGGTTCAAGGAAACCTGTGCATGAGGGCATTAAATAGCGGTACCCCAGTAAAAGTCATTATTTTGCCGCTGTTGGTCAGTCTTTTGTGAAACCGGTTGCAGATCACCACGGGCATGATGCCTATCACAACGAGCACTATTGTGATGAGCTTTTAGTTGTATTAACATCGATGACTTAAAGACCTTGAACTTCAAAAATAAGAGGTTTTATTGATTTTTGCAATCTTCGGCTGCAGCACACATTCCAGGAATGAACTGCAATGAAATGGCTGGAAATAGACTGACAGTTTGCGAACAGGAACAGGCTTTCACGCGTCTTGTGAGCATCAGCTCAAATTTCTTGTTTTATACTTTTCTTTTTGACGTAGGAGCCTATGTGGGAAATTTGGACTCTTTGACAGACAGATGGGCAAGATCTGTAGTGCAGTCTATTGCAATGGCAGTACAGCACATAATAATGTAGACATATTCAGAGTTTAGGAGTATTTCTTTATCGTCATCGTTGGTACGTGTGTGTAACAGTACATGACAAAGAAGTGGTCGACAATGCTGTCAGTGGCCAGTGACTGGATTTTCCGGCCATTGGAGTACAATCACTTTCACTTTCCACCAACGTTGCATGTCGGGGATTACGACATGGATGGATATCCTGATGTCATCACAGTTCTGTCATCATCGACGTTAGTGCTAGCGTTGCTTGTAGTATGCCATTCTAAAGTAGGCTGTGGTCTCATTAATCTGCTGTATTATTGGCCACTGTGGCCTTGAATAGTTTCAACATCAACAGTGTTAAGAAAAACGTCATTATGAATAACTGGGTGACTATCGAAATTATTAATGATACCATTTTGTGCCCTTCGACGTTAGTTCAGTATATTCACAGTATTCTGTTTTCAGTGATGTCTGGCGTTATTATTATTTATCTACTTGTTAAAGGTTGAAAAAAAGATATAAGGTAATTTATAGCTCTTCATGGGAAGCCCACCACGGACATATAGGGCATCACCTGCCATATGGGATCACACAGTTACCTGCCATTTGACACAGATGAACGTGTGCCCCTCACCAACCCCTTCCCCCTCCCCTTAAGTATAGCCATATAGGTTGACACTCATTTTACCCACTCAGGAGGGATGGAAGGCTGAGTTGATTGTGGTGTTGGTTATATACTGAGATCGTTTGCCTGTCTGCAGTCACCCATTTATGTTGTAACCATATGATGGTAACCTGACTGAGAGTCGAATCCAAGATCTCTTGGTCCTAAGTCCGATGCCCTCATGTTATGTCACCAAGCCTTTTTATAGTTGTGTAAATTTGTGATTGAAAAAATGTAAAGTCAGCTGCATATGTGAATGGCGATATCACCTGACTGTGTGTGCAGACTGGGTCAGCGTGCATTTGTGCTGATAAACAAGCCGTGCTCAACAGACGACTGCGCTGACTTCGGTCGTATGTTTCATATGGACAGCAAACTGCTGCCAGATTTCATCAATAACACTCTCTCTGCCGCATTCTTCGACATCGGCGAAGATGTGCGCCAGCTTTGTGATCTTTATATTTCGCTTATCTTTTTGTGAACTGTATTTATTCTTGCAGTGCATTTAACTTTGGTGTTTTGTTATTTGACTTTTTATTGTAGCGTTTCTTTTACATGTCTATCTCTTTTTTTGTCTGTTTATATTAATTACATGTGTTAGATTTAGACTTAGTTCCTCCAGTTCCGTGCGGAACATTGGTCGACAATTCGTCCCCAGTTGCCACGATCGCTGGCAGCAGTTGTCTTGTCGCTCCACTCTATGCCCATCACCTGGTGGCGTGGCGTAGTTGGTAGCGCGTTTTGGCTGAAACAAAGTTACTCTACGCCGGGCCCGGTTAGTACTGCGATGGGTGACTGCCTGCGGGCAGGTAAACCATCTCGGTGCGAAGCCTGCCAGCTAGGTTGACTCAGCCTTCTACCCTCCGTGGGACGATAAAATGAGTAGTAACTCATTCGCATGGGTTACGGAAGGTGGGGACCTTGATACAGCTGACTGGGGTTGCCTAGCCGGCCGCTGCGCCAGCCTGTGTCTGCAGGCTGCACGCGGTGGCCGTGCGGCAGGCGGCTCTGGTTAGTGACGAAAGCGCATTAGAGGCGTGCGAATGCTCGCGACGATGCGCTATACAAATTGACGACCTTAACCTTTTTATCTTCTTTTAGAGTGTCTTGCCATGTCCTCTTGTCTCTTCCAATGTTCTTCTTCAGGTCTCCATTCTATGGCCAGGCTAGTTAGCCTAGTTGGCGGAAGTTGCAGGATGTGTCCGATGAAACGTCTTCTTCTCATTACTACCATGTCGTGCATTACATGTAGTTACTTCTTAATGTTAAGTGGTCTTTCTGTGCTGATATGCCATTAAAACTACTTAATGCTTCACTTGTGCTCATAGTGCTACTATGTACTTCACGTGTTTGCTTAAATTGGCTGACCCGTTCAGTGCTTACAGTACAGTATGTCATCGTTCTGTTTTGTCTATCATCTCTTGTATCTCGTATCATGGCGGCTAAACATATTGCTACACCATGGTATACTGTGGAATGTGCTAGTGAGAGAATTTTTGAAAATCAGTCATTGTTCGGTTGGCACAAATGTGAATAAGAGGATAATGGTTTTCTTGTTTTACTTACAGTTTCGTAGTAATCATAGGCACTAGCAGCAGTAGCGACTTGTCATATCTGTTTCTCTTCGCCAACTATAACATGGTGAAGTTGGCGGATATAACTGTTTTCACTCGATTAAATGATATTTGGTCATTTGTATTATGTTTATTGCTATTTTTGCTAGCTTAATTATTATGTATGTTATCTGCTATGAATTTTGTATTAGCCCAGTCTCTGGTTTAACTTTAAACCGATAACCATAACCTGCTTTTATAACAGTAGTACTGCTATGTATCAGATACTAGAATGAAGTTGTATGATTTTAGAGCTCGTTGAATGGATATATTGAAGAGCTTGTGCTTGTGTCTGTGCTGTATATAACAGGGCTCACTGGACATCGTTCTGACGGCCAAGTTTAGCAACATGTCTGTTCCTAAACTTGTGTTTCTCGACAGTGACGTCAGCGGTGATACTTGCTTCCTCAAAGTTACCGGTGAGCAGATATACTACGATAAATGATGCATACTGGTACACTCAAGTATTAAACAGTTGTACTGATTGGACTGCTACGAAAAAAAACACTACAAATAAAGCACATTCCTGCAAAAAATCACAAAAAAATCACCAGCATCTGTGAAGTTGACACACATATGGGGATCTGTAAACTGATAATAGGCTTACAGTCTCCAAACTATTTTCAAATGATTTCGTAATTATATACTGACATTTTAAAACTGTTTTTAATGAGTAATTGTGTGACTGATTGTTGATTTCTGCTGCTCTATTTTTAACATTTTATTACTAAATTTTTGTGATTGACATTGTGGTTCATTAAACTATTTCACCCCAGTCTCTGCTCTGGTTGCCAGTTGTCAGACTTCAAACGATTCTTTGATTAAACACACAGTGAATGCATATATGTGAAAATGAACTGATTTTTTTTTACCATAAGTTATTGATATTGAGTTTGATTTCTTGGAGTTGTTTTAACGTGTCACAGGGGGTCTAGGTTTTGGTTCCAAAATTTCTTCTCGTTGGAAATGACAAATTTGGGCTAAAAACCCCTGCTTGTGGTTATATGTGAGCTGTTTACATGTGTTTGTGTGTGTGTTTGCCTTCAGTTGTCAGCGGAAGGTCTCATGGCCAGCCGGTATGTTACAGCTCGTTGTCTGCTTATCAGCAGTAATAATACCAGTAATATTCATCATCATCATCATTAATCATGGTCTCAGTGTTCATAGATGTCCGATGTCTCTTATGCGAAATTTCGCCAGCTGTTCCTCTCTTGAGCTGCTTGACAGAGTTCTTGCAAACGTGTCTGACCCCACTAAATGATGCCATCCACCGACTGTCTGTGAGATTGTTTAAAATGCTTGTTGTTGCCCTTCATGGTGCTGAATACCAACATCTTAATTTCGAGTTACATTGCATACTGGATTACTGGTAGTTAACCATCATAATGCTTTTAGTGCATTTCCACTATTGGTCAGCTTCTTACAATCCACTGCGAACCAGTTGAGTGAGCAAACAGCCCTAGCCAAGTAGTCCTAGAAAGCAGCCGTTAACTCAGCCTTCTGTCCCTCTGTGGTAGGTAACTTGAGTACTTACCAGTAGTAGTCTTCGTGGCTGGCGTTAATGTTTAACTCTGTATTGTGGCAGGTAGCAAACTGTGTGTGATCCTGTATAGGAGAATTGATCACATAGAATAAGCTCCGAGATTGGTTTGCACCAATAGCCATATGGCATACATATTTGTAGCCTTCTCCAGTAGTCTGTTACAGTTCTGTTGTGCTGACGTATGTATGTGGTAGCATTATGGTTTGAATGTGCCGGGTCCTATAGTGAAATATCGCACCACTACGACGGGCGGTCAGCAAGTAGGCAGTGCAGGTCAGTTAGCGGCTGTTTTTCATTCATCATTTTTTGTACATACTCAGCAGCAGTTATGAAACAGTTTGCATGGTAAGACAACTTTTAATTTATGAGTAATCATTAACAGTTGTTCTGTATTTACAGTGTTTTAACACTGCTGGTTTGGCAACTGCGTTTTCTCATTAATGTTCGTCCAGCCTGCAAAAAACTAGTTGCAGCTGTTTTG
>Ga0209671_1000177_pt1 | contig 34269 bp, 15 predicted proteins | sample WorMetHERISLAND2_2_FD_187401 | JGI IMG/M metagenome (GOLD analysis project Ga0209671, IMG submission 187401) | Marine gutless worms symbiont microbial communities from Max Planck institute for Marine Microbiology, Germany - Olavius geniculatus... | ecosystem: Host-associated > Annelida >...
TGTTTAAATTTGATATTTTTATTGTACGATGTCTAGGGGGTCAATTTTTATACCGGACACAGTGTAGCAATCAAGGTCATCATCATCGGCGTCGTAGAAGGGTTTAACGTGACCCAAATAATAAAAATTATTTATAGAACCACCTTTGTAAAATGTAAGATAAATAGGTCTGAAAGTAAACGACGAAACAAGAATGTTTTGAGACGCTGCAGAAGATCGAGAGTGACGATGCAGAAATAGCTTGATGTCAAATCAATGAAATCCGTCATCTGTTGCTGTGAGTCGGTTCTGTCACAACACATCTGCTTCTGTTTCCTGCATGGTCTGCCGTTGCCGTAACTGCGTACGATTCGGCGCTGATTTTAAATATCTATTTATTTTAAGTTTCTGGTCAATTCAGCAAACAGTGCACGTAAGTTTTTTTTATATTATAAACACAACTTTGTATACGTATGGTACGGTACGGTGGGATCTTTTATAATTGTTTTATCGCAGTTTTCCAAGCATTTGTGCCAGTAATTACATATATAGTTTCTTGGCTACAGATTTACAGATCCTAGTGTTTCGCTTAATATGTAAATAAATCGATCCGATTGTTTTTATTGCGTTTCTTGACTACCAGTAAGCCTATATGCCTTAGCGTCCAGCAGTGCAACGCGCTTTGACAACGTTTTAAGAGCACCAGTTATCCAAATCCAAGTACTCATACTATCATAGCGTGTCAATTAGTCTATATAGCCTAGTAATGCGGTCTGCCAAAACCTCGCAGATCAGCGCAGATCCCACTGTGATCTATGGTGTTAGGCAAACGTTTGTAGCCTATATACTGCTCTACTGACTATACCAATGGCTATAACAGCTGTAATCAATAGGTTACATGATTGTGCATATAGCATATGCTACTGCAAGTCATTTCCAAATGCTCGACAAAGTGACCACATCACATCAATTCTACATGGCATTCGATGGCTTTCAGTTTCGGTGATGCCAGCGAATCAGTTTCAAAATCGCTCGCTGTTTTCTGTTGATGCACTATCAACAGAAACAATCTCCAACTCTGCTTTACAGAGGAAAATGTCCGTGGTCGTTCTCCAATTTGTCTGCATTCAATCAATCAATCAATCAGTCAAGATTTCTTAACAGTGGCCAAGCAGTAGTCCAAAAATTGCCGCTAGGTTCACTATTTATTTTACATAAAACAGTCAGGAAATAATTTCTGTAAAGAAATGTGTTTTGAGCCGCCAACGAAATGTAAGCTAGACAGTGACCCAGCAGACGTGACATCCTCCGGCAGGTCGTTACAGCTATGCGCTGACAACCGGAAAAGCTCGGCTGCCGACGGATGACGACTTGACAGGAAGCACTGAAGTGCTGACATATCGGCGGTCAGGAAAGAGGTCAGTGACGCGAATACCCTGCATTAACTAGACGTATTCATCTGTGTAAAACGCAGACATGAACTAAGCAGTGAAGTATCACTTTTACTGACTATCCTACGTGTCAAAGTCAAAGAGCTCTCTGAGACTCGGGGGCTGCGCGCGCCAGAAAACCGTCACTGAACACGTACGAGCGGAGGATGTAAAAGCCGCATTACTTCACACAATGTCACTCATGTAATGCACACAATTTGTGTATCTATCACCCGGCGTCGACTTGGCGCTAAACTGTGCGTTTTCGGCGCCGTTCACCGCTGTTTAGTCTTGCTGAATATTTACTTTCCAGTAAATTAAGCACCTCTCCGTACGTACGTAACCGACAGCATCAGCTACAACTTTCCCAGAAGACAAGACCTGAATGACAAACTCTTTATCGTTAGATTCTTCTTTAAAGTCAATTACTAACTTGCGAGTTTAACTTCTGCTTCTCGCTGGCATTACCTTGACGTTGACTTTGCTACCATCGTTTTAATTAAACTACTTGATCTTAGTTCATTTTATTCTTGTTATTAGTTACGATTTTCGGTCCGACGAAACATCGCACCGAGCGGTCCGGTGAAGTGGTACGTCGGATCCACAATTTTCAACTATTTTTGAACGAATATATGACAGTATATGATACAGATCAACAGTAAACAAGTCCTATTTATAAACGTGTTTGTGACAGTCAAGTGTAAGTCTACTAAGCAGTGTACAGAATTATCAATGATTCTCACGTGTGGTGTTTGCAGTCAATAACCAGTCTAACCAACAACCGCAAAAGCAAAACACTATCTTATCCTATACCGCTTGCCAACCAAAGTCACACATATAGCGGCCGTTAGTCACTGCTAATTGAACTGGATTGTCGGACGGAAGTCTCACGCGTGTCTTATGACGTGATTCTAGCTTGGAGTCGCACTATAAAACAGTGTATATGAGCCATTAGGTCTTACCGTCCACTCTATCCGCAATGCGATGACTATACTATACCGTGCAGTCCCCAAGCGCTGGCACATGCGCGGTGGAATAGGCTGCAATAACAAACTGAGTGCAAAAAAGGCGCAGTTAAATACCTAGGGTTTTATTGTACAGGGTGGGCCAAAAAGTAACACCTGTTTGGTATTTGAGTTTGTTGGATGTTGGATGCATTGTGTTTGCTACTTTTTACCCACATATCATTTTTTTTCACTAACTGATGTTTAGTTAACTAACTTTGTTTAGTGATGTTAACAAGTTTTGCTTGTAGCCTTGTATGCAAATAAGTCATAACTTCGGCACGATAATTGCATTAATTAACGACGAAAGTTCTTCGATTTACAATTTACGTGTAAAGAAAAAATAGAATTTCAAACAAATATAAACATGTTTTCAAAGATAGCAAATGTTAAAAACGTTCAAAGTGTATAAGTACCTAGTTCTTTGCAGCTTATATACCACTATGTTGACGTATAGTTGAAAGGTGTCACTTTTTAGCCTACTTCGTATGTACGTTTTTCGATAGTGATGAACTGGAAGTAAAAAGTTTGCGTTGACTCGCGAGTGACAGAGGTGCCACAATAGCGAGTTCACGGAGTCACCGAAAACCCGAGTTAGAAATCGATTTCTGAGTCAGGTCACGAATCGCAAGTCAATGACGCCTATAAAATGTCCTCAACACTAACTGTGTACTTTCCACGAAACGTGCGACTGGCAGTAACGCGAAAACTATTCCGAATGTCACACTAAACCATAGCAAACCATTGCGGCACAAACTATACAGGATGGTCCAAAAGACAAGAAGAGTAAACACCACCAAGTTTTGTCATGCAAGTTGATTAAATACTTACTACTTAGGCTTACCAATTTTTGACAATCTTTTACTGACAACTATATAATAATTCAACAATAAATTTGCAATAAATTGATCATTAAATATCCGTCAATGCCTCAAACGGTTTGCGGCACAAACTTGTAAAATGCGCGAAATATAGCGTATCTATGCATTGGCCACATTTTTGCTGAAAGGTGTGCTCGGAGTCGCTGAATCCATAAACAATTAACTTCCAATATGCAGTTTTTGCGCAAGTGTACATACGAAGTAATTGTCGCCAAAACAACCAAGTCGTCAAGTCGCTAAAATTTACTTGGCCAGTTCATTCTGACAATAATACTTTACAACGTAATGCAGCAATTTTGAACAATCACTTTATTGTATAAATTAAATATTTTATTGCTGAGTGTATCAGTAAAACAAAAAACTGAGAAAAATCAGCAAATTCAATTAATTTATGAGGAAAACGTTGTGGATTAACTTTTAAAAACCACTTTATAGTGTTTTCTGTTGTGAAACTGAAAACGGACGTGATATAAGCGGGTCCTAATGCAGAAATACGGCACCAGAAATAGACAGCGATGTCACGACATGGCAGCGTCATTTACGCTAACGTACGGACGTGTTTCGTGCATTATTAAAGCATTTGTGTAACTAAACGACGCGCGCAGTTGCTGAGCCTGCACTCTGGAGACAAAGCAGCAGGCGGTGATGCGATTGGTTGCATCTCTTTTTAGATCCACCAGCCTTTCTGTACCGGATACCGTACTGCTGGAGTAGATAAGCGAGTATACGCAATACGGGCTTATACCGGGCTGACTAAAATGCCGGACATGTAATAGCAAGACATACAATTAGACAGCAAAAAATATATCGTATGAAAATAGATTACCTTACAATGCAGTGTGCAATTTTTTTTTGAAAACAAGGTCAAAACACTGGAGTCGATTTGGTGGAATAGAAGCTATAAGAGTGTAAAAATAAATCTACTCAATCTATTCAATCGGAGAAGTGAACGGCTACAGCCTAAACAGTACTTTCATTTCTTGCGATTTTACGACTTGTGTTGCATTTTCATGTCCGTCATTTTCAGCGCCTTTTATGCCTCTCCAGACAGTGCGATATCGTAATTAAACCACATTCAGATCGCATAAACTACATCGTTGTTTGATTTATAACGCACGACTGCAGTCAAAAATTGTGCGAGCTAAGTGTAGTTTAAACTATACAATTAGTGACTGGCGTCAAGATCATAATGATTTTTTTGCTAGAGGTTCGTAAAATGTTGCCTTCGGTCTTCGACTTCGGGCAACATTCTACGAACCTTTGGCCAAAAAATTTTAATGATAATCGATGACTCCAGTCACTATTTGTTTTGTTATACCTCAAAATTAAAACAAAAAGCAATTTAAACAATAAGCATTTAACGATTTCAATGTTGCCGGCTCACTATTGCCCGCGCGGTCAACATTGCGTATTTGTTAACGTCACGTGACGAGATTTAAAGCAATCGGGAATCGCGTGCAGGTATTTTGCGTTAAGGCACAACTATCTTTACTGCGCGCTTTTTGGCTAGGCTGCAACGGTCAGTGTAATGCTTCCTTTTAATGCTTTCTTTAAAGTTTCGCTCCATTGTATTTATTGTGTCTACCGCGTCTGCTAAGATTACTAAACCTTATCATAACGTGCCGTACAACATTACGCCGCGGATGTAAAAAAAACTCTTGCCTCAAAATATCTAGTAATTACGACAGCCATCAAAAAAACTCTGTTGCATATAATTTTTTTTAAATTCAACATAACTACCAAAATTAACTGCGTTTCAAAAATTGCGACGACTATTGTTTATTATTAAAATTAGAAAGTTTGATATTTTTGAACACTCCACGTTTTTTGCAGAATTTTTTTCGCCGTCGTTAGCATAGCTAATGTTAGTCGGCTAAGCTTGAGAACATGAGCGAATATAACACTAGCACAAAAAAATCATGGAATCGATTAGCCCTCAACGGTAATAGAAGTATTCTGTGATATATAATATCAATATAAGTGCAATTACGTTATATTTTAGATAGCCTATACTTTGTGTCATTTTGTTTTGTGCTATACTAGTAACTAGTTTGACTAAACATTGCAATTCCCTGAAAGCTTAGCTATCATTAATTTAGCAAAGTATGTTAAATTTGATGAAAGACAATGTAACCTAACAGCCAATATGCATGCATGTTGGTGACAACAGTCTTTATAGTCTTCGTAAAATATAAAAATTATCTACAAAAAATTTACCTGATATATCAAATTAAAAGATGCGTAGTACACGCATATTTGAACAAACAACTTACTTTTTATCACATTTGTTTAAATCTACATTTCTCAGCATACTGCATCGCACATGCATCTATGAGATTGTATAATAAATGTTCGCAAATCGCCATTTAAGCTACAAAATGTTGGCTTAGGTTGTTATTTTTGGCGCAAGAAACGAAATCAAAACCATTGTTGCCGTGGCGTTAAGAATACGTTAAAAACACGGCGCTTTTTTAAAATGTCATCAACAAAATGTACAAACAAGAAAGAAGACAAATATTGCAAGAGGTAACAATGACTCACTGTGTGAGAGAGAGCCCGAAACCGGTTTGAATGTCGATCGCTCACATTATGACAGAAGCACGTTGAGACAATTCATTTCTTTTGTCATCCGCGTTGTTTGCTGCTGGGTCGAGATGCTGACAGCAACTGATAACGTCTAGCTGCTGCTGCTGCTGCTGCTGCTGCCGCTGATGATGACGATGACGATGCTAGAAGTGAGTGCATGAGCCAGGGAAGTTACTGCGGCGCAGCCAAGAATTTATCTTGGGCTGCAGCCTGAGGCCCAAATGGCCGAAATTCGACGCCAAAGGCCGAATCAGAAAAGGGTTTTTTTGTCAAGAATCAGCGAGTCCACTCGCTGCCAGCTAAGAGTCTGGGGAGCGATGTAAGGTATTCAGTGAGAGTTCGGGCAGAGCCTATAGACAGCAAATAAGCGGGTGCAAGACGTGTATATAAAACTGCTAGCAGACACACACAGGCCCATCGAGAGCCACAACGGAGCCCGGGGAAACATTCTCGCGGGGCTCTCCAAACATTTTCACAGGGTTTTTCTCGGGAAAACATTTTAAAATTTTTTTTTCAAAATGGTACATTCTGGCATACTTTATATTTCTGGCCGACGGCGGGGCCCCAAACGTCGCGTAGCTTACCCCTCCTACCCCACCCTCTCGACGGGCTTGGACACACATTTCATCTATAATATATTCCTTCGCGGTCCATCTGCTGATGAAAACGCCTGCCTATGGGACATAAAAGTTTTAGCATGTTTGTCGCTGAAGTCACATCATCTGCACGCAGAAAAACAACGCATCATTCAGTATGTTGTCTCATTTACTTAGCAGAAGTCCGACGAGATCAAAATGTTCAAAAAAGTCAGCATTCATAATCTAAGTATTAGCGAATAACATCACAGTAAAATATTGAAAATTGAACGCGACATTTGTGGCTATACGTTTACAAAACATTTTCGTAAATGCAAAAAAAACAGTACGGCTCAGTGACTTTTAACTCATATTGAGCTGAGTTTGAGTATTAATTTAAGTCCTGCAACATAAAGACCCGAGTCAGCCTCAATTGCGAGACACGAGTAGGAGTCTCCAACATCAGTGAAACAAAGACGTTGCAGCCCTCTGAGATTCGGAGACGTCGCATCATCATCACTATCACGCGATATAAATAAATTATCACCTTACGTCTTTCTCTATTTAGCGTTAAAAGATTACATTCGAAGGGTTGCTTGCCGACGTCGTCGTTGTTGTTGTCAGCTTTTCTTTGCTCGTCAGACGTCATCAGTTATGCAGGGCATTGTTGTTTTTTGCTTCCGAACGTCTGAACTAAATCGTTTAGCCTGGAACGGCAGTTGTATGTACACTTTGTTTCAATGTTTGATCACTGACTGACAAACTGTGTACGCTTTTTACTTTTAATTATGTGCATACATGGGGCTTTACATTGTGATCTATTGACAGTGATCGTATGCGGGCTATTTATTATTGCGCTGTTTATTACGTTCGCGGTCCTATTGAAAACAGTATTGATTGTCAGAGGGTAATATGATAGATTACACTAATGGCAGTTTCGCGTCAGCTAACTGAATGCACCATTACAATGCAGTATGATAGTGACGCGTAATGTAAGTATTAAAAACAGCGAACAAAACACACCTGCAGCTTACCGCATGTAACTAGCGCAGAAGGTTAACGAGAAAAAATTAAACACATGATATTGATTAATAACGATTCGGAAAAAAAACGAAAAATTAAAGTCGGTCAGCACAAGATAATTCAACGCAGAACACACTGTTTTTAGCAATTAAAATGCATGCATGTAAGAATCGGGGAAAATGTGGCAGCGCATTTCGATCTAAATTACAGTATTTGCTGAAGTAGAAATTGACAAGTTCCGACCTACGTACATGCATAGGCGGGAACGTTACTGCCCTCGTTACAAATGAGCGTAATCAGATGTGACTGCTTGCCCCACTCAAGGCGGATAAGTCCCGATACGTGACGTGTTCGCTGGCGGTGACGACGTTATCCCAGCGTATCGCTTAACGTATATATATAGGCACGTAATCTCTGGCCGTTGTTAAAAATGCACTTCTGAGATTGTAAAGCGTTTCTGGTTTTGAGTCTATCTCATGTAAGAAGCGCTATAGCAAGTACCGGACTTTACCTTGCTATAGCGCTTCTTACATAAGATGGACTCAAGACCAGAAGCGCTTTACAATCTCGGAAATGTGCTTCCAAGTACCACTGTATGCATCCACGATCGTTTGATGCCATTCTGCAGTTACTTTTTTTACCTTTTAGTAAAACGCGTGCATTTTTAGCGCAGTTTATTGTTATTCGCCAGAAGCACATGTTCGAGTAATTACGGCAATGAATGGTGACTGAGTTTAAACGAAATGCAAGGCTCGCGGAAAGTATCGTGCGCGGTGGTTGAGCTGCTTATTTGCTTGCTGTTTGCACCCGATTGTTCAGTTCAGTCGGCTCGTTTAATGAGATTGCGCCTGCCACGTTCGCCGATCCCTGTCGTCCGTTATTCTGTCGCTGAAGCCGCGCGGCATCTCGTGGGCGACTGTCAGTGACGTCGACGTGCAGGAACTGTTTGAAACGTTGACTCCAATGCAGTAATGAACAGTTCGCATTTGTTCTGGTGTCGTTTCAAGTTGAAATAGGTCTATATAGCAGTGTCACCGTTTTTGGACGTTGCTCTTGATGCAATTACATTTAATGACATGTCGTACGTCATGACATCAAAAGCCGTTCAGACTACTGTAAATGTAAGACCAAAGTTAGTAAGTTTTTTAAAGTAGCAGTTTATTTTGCATTTAGATTACTAGGACGTTGATATCAGACATTGTTTTGACTAAAATTACGCTGAATTATTGAACTATAAAATACTGTGACCATCACCAACTAGACTTTTTCGATTGACGGCCCACGCATTTGGAACGACCGTCATTTTTTCACGAAAGCTTTTGCCTAATTATTTTCTGGACTAAACTTTATTAAACATTGTCTTTAGTGTACTTAGCAGTAATCTGTATTACTTAACCTATTTTAAAAAATCCAGATTGATTGACTGATTGCACGACTTACTGATTGATGAATAGAACGTTACAGGGCAGAGTAAACGATTTTCGCAAAATTTGCTTGTGCGTGCCACAATACATTGGAAGCGATAACAATAATTTTCTAGTGATTTTGGTGCAGTGCCGCTGGATCACATTTTCTCGTTTTCCTGACTTCCCTGCTGGCCCTCGATCTGACAAATTACACAATTCGTCGCAATCGGCACCGATCTCCATTCGCATTGCACGATCGGAGTCTTTAGAATGATCGAGTTGTACTTTTCAAGTTTCGAGTAGCGGTACTCAATGTTTAATGGGCCTACATCGTCAAATACCACTACTCGAAGATGCATCGAGCATCGTACTCGATTAGCGTGAGGGTCTAGGTTAGGTTTGGGTTAGGGCCAGTGTTATTCCATGAAGTTGGGGTTAGGTTTTGAGTTGAAGCTTGAAACTCGAAACTTGACTCAAAGTAGTTTAAAATTCGCACGATTAAGCCTATAAGCAGTTGTGAACCTGTACACATCGTAATCCGTATTCCGCTTTTAGTACGATATTGCAGGTTAAAGTAAACGGTTTTTGCTGCTTTTTAGTAAACTTATTTTGTGGTTTGGTTAGTGCTTGTTGCAAAGTTGGTCGGTAGTCAGTAGGCCCCACTTTTCGTACTCTTTTTTAAAAACGTACACGCACCACATTTACTAATTTTATTATTAGCTTTTGGTTTGTCGGAATTCTCTTGCGTTGTGGTCTGCTCAGAACGCTACTAGTCAGCCAACCATTAAATAAAAACACAGACTTCGTCAGTAGCTTACATTTAATCAACTATCAACTTTAATGTCAACTTTAAAAAGGAACGTATTTTGTACATACGAATTCACTGATTTGCGACTTGAAGAATAGATTACGCACTTATACATTTACGCATATTCTGTTTCCGCCAACGCGAGTAATACGACTTCTTGTGTTTCTAGAGTCGAGTAGCCAGAGTACTGCCGAGCACAGCTGACGACGACGACCATCTTGTTATCACATTACGTAGGTCTATCTATCCGCTGAGCTGTAGTTTCAGGCTCGAGGCCATCGCATCATTTCAGTATGAAAGTGGCAGCCGTCCAGTAATAGCAGAGCAGCTGCGCCCTTTGATTGCTCAGAGACTTTCAATGACCATCATAAAAGGAGTAATATTGTCCCCGAATGCCGGAGACGGGACGGAGGGACGGGAGCGATGGAGTCGAAAAGCCGCAGCAGCAGCAGCAGCAGCAGCAGCATGGGCGACTCGACCGATGTGTCTATACATCTTGCGCCAGTCGCTAACGAGTTCTGCTGCCGCCGTCGCAGTCGCAGCCGCCGCGTATTATATGACGACCAAGAATCTTCGCCGCCTCATGTGTCCCCAGCCTGATGCCTGAGCCACTGCCAAATGTGCATTAGCTGCTGCTGCTGCTGCTGCACTGCGGTCTTGGCTATAAATGCTTAATTGTAGACGGCGGGCATTTATCCGTCAGAAAGCGACTTATGTCATCGACCGATAAAAGTCCAACGACATAATCATAATACACTGCATTATCATTATTTAGGGCTGTTTTTTAGGACTATAATGTCGCTGATGTTAGAGCTCTGAGGAGCAGACTTTAAGCTTTTTATACTCGTATTACTAATAAGTAAACAAATAATTAAAATAATAGCGGACTTAGAGCAAACAGATATAGGCCTAAATGATAGTCGCGCAGTAAGACTGGAGCGAAGGACGACAGTTACAGTACACGATGGCTTTCAACACAGGACGAATGCGACAGACCTTTCGATCATGTTACCTCCCCGGTGTATGGTCGGAGTGCGGTCCTTGATCGATTAACGTGTTTGTATAGCAATTTTATTTATTATTTAAACCGACTGCAAGCTACTGATCTTCATTTAACTCGGCTCTTTGCTGAAAAGCTCGTCATGCGGTCACATGCGTGTGCGGGGGTTACGCATAGTGATATTTAGCGTCTCCATGCAGGACGTAGACTGCGGTTAGAAAAATCACCGAGTTTTCATAACTTTATCAAAATTTGACCGATTTTTATTTTACCTGTCATGACTTCTTATTGCCTATTTTTAGTTATGAGCTACGTGAACGTTTAATCGTTGTAAGATGTCTTTTAATTTTTAACTGTTTAATATGCATTTTACCTTAACTGTTCACATAGGAATGTCCATAGTAACTGCAATCATGTGCGTTTGCCACTTGATAATAAAAGCATACTTACTCTTACTTATGTTGAAGTGCTGTTGTGATGATATGATAGCTTACTGTGTCTGTACTGTGATGTGAGTGAATTTGTAGTTCTTTTGCTGACTAAATGATGACGATGATGACTATGTGCCGTAAATAACCTACTCGCTCATTTACTCACTTCTGCATGGCGACAGCAACTATGCAACCACACTCCGTAAAAAATACGTTCTGCATCAACGTGTATGAATTCAGTGTTGTGAGCACTGCATAAATCGAGCGGACCGTATGGTTGCGTTGTGCATGGCAAGCGGTCTGGAATGCAGCGCCTGCCGGGCAACTAACTATCAATGAACTCGACCAAGCAGAAGTTGATGTCTTCTCGACGACTGCAGTCTTTCAGTACCGTATAACGAAAGAACCCCATTGGACGCCGCTCGCTGTGATGTATTTATATGATTATTTATGTCGCTGTGTAATGCAAGTTGTTTGATAATAGGCCGCAATAAGGGTCTTGCTTGTCCGTCTGTCCGTTCGTCTTGTCCCCTAATGGCTTCTAACTCAAAAATGCGTAGAAAACCCAAAATTGGTACGAACGTTTCCCAGGGCAGGAATAACTGGTGCGCCAATTTTTAGTTTAAGCGATTGAAGGTCTCAAGATTAGAGTCAGTTAGGGTTGCGGGGTGAAATGGGCCAGTACTACGCGTAGTTAGGCGGACGGCTGCATATTATGTTGCCACATATATTCGTTTGTTTACTGGCCAAACAGCGGTCAGTTGCACCTGCTAAATGACAAATAGTTCATAATAAGCAGACCATTATTGCGCAGCGGTGCACCACGCCATTCCGTGCACTCAGACGACATTTGCGCTACACTTCTGGCGTACGTACGTGCGATTGTTAACAGTCGTGTAAACTCTAGAGGATAAATGCAGAATCAGCCAGACGTCTCAGCAGCAGCAGCAGCAGGCTGCGGATGTGGACTAACGATGTTCGTGTCATTGCTATGCTCCAGTGATCCAGCCTGAGACTCAATAAGATCGCTGCGGCGTAAGGCAAACCGATGTCGCCTGAATACACAACGAGCATCTTGCCACCCGACCAGCAACACGTCGTTTCTCTCCCCCCCTCCGCTCGTAGGGTCGACTTCCTGTCAGTCAGTCGCGCACACTTGCCGGATACATTCTGCTCCGTCGCTGCGTGCCGTTCCTGCAGAGTTTCGACGAAGCTCGGCCTGAAAGTATGTTCTGTCGGTCAAGCCATCGCTACACTGAATATGGACCTCCCCCAAACTCGTTCATAAACTATTGCGACTGTCAGCATTTCATTTGAAACTGGTGATTTACTTAGTTCTTAAACTAAGCCGCATGCTGTTTTTCAAGCTAACACGACAGTTATTGAATTATGTTGCTACAAGAGGGCTGGCGTGGCCGAGGCAAAATTTGGTTGCGTGGACCACAATGCGTGTGCTCTCCTGAGCTCAAGGCCTTCTTCAGTCGTTATAGTAAACTGTGATATCTTCAAATGACAACATGTGTTACATGCTTTTGTTTTTTGTGGTATTGTACAACTTGTACGGCATGCTATAAACATACCCACAACAAATATTAAGTGGAGTTTGGCCTTTAGCATTTAATTCCATTTGGGCCTTTTAGAATACTGGTTTGCCCCTCCCCCTGGTTGACGGCATTTCTCAGTAAACCTGTCTGAAGACAAGCAACAGAATAATCAAGCAGATGGAAACGATCTGCAAAGCCCGAACGACTTTCGCCGTTAAATCTTAACTACTTCTGTTATCCCTCAGACGTAAATACTTGGTCGATAATAAATTTTCCCTGCAGTACGCAGTAACTCTGTCCAACAAAACATTTAATGGTTTCTCTGCATGTGTCTGTCCCCAGAGCTTGCGCAGGGCCCGTTGAAAGTCTTGCGGTACGCCGTATTTGTGTGTATTGCATATAAATGTCGACTGCATTGGACGAACAACGAAAACCGGCCTTTGACATAGTAGCCTAATCTCGACGATAGGCCTATTTGTTAGGCTTGGCTCGGCTAAGGCCTGTTTCAGTACCGCCGTAGAAACACGGCCTTAGCCGGTACGTACGAGCAGCCTTGGATAAATAGCCGGTGCGGGTAGGACCAGCTATTTATCCGACAACCGGATAGGCTATTCATCCGGCTGCCAGATAAATATTCCGTGGCTTTGAAATTAGGTAACTAACTACGCACGCTTAGGCTACTTTATTGTAATTCTTTAAGCGTAAGTTCCTTAGCTCATAGTCGAATTTGCCAAATACACACAGGGCCGAAGCTCCTACGAAGGACCCCGCGGAAACGTAGGAAGCTTGCTTATTAAGACAGACTGTTCTGACTTATGATGTGTTTTGAAAGTATCTTTGAATTTACTCTTGACTGTTTATCTGCCGCGTTATTCAATGTGTGCAGTATCGATCGCTGTGCGGGATTCAATGCGATAAAAACGTGTAAAAACGTCGCAGCAGTGTGCATGATGGGGTGTTTACACGATCCAGCAAACGTCCAGCAAACTTTCAGCAAATGTATTCAAAATACACGTGCTAATGCTGGACGTTTGCTGCCATATGTCATAATAAACGAGCCAGCTGGATGTTTGCTGAAAGTTTGCTAGACGTTTGCTGGATTGTGCAAACACCCTATGAGTGATGTTTGAATTTGCTCTGATTAATGCAGGTCCACTACCAGCTCGGTAGCGTAGCGATGATGACGTTCAGCGGGAGTGCAGCAGGTAACGAAGTTGCCCGCCGCGCCGTATCGGTGATGAATCGACGAACACTCGCGATGACGCGATCATCCGCGGAACGCTCAGAGCACTTGCTTAGCGATCGACGAGCATAGATCAACAATGTGAAGTCTACCTATCTATTTTTCAATATTCATTCATGAATTTTACCATATTCGAAAAGTTCACAAGTTTTTGAAAATCGAAGTCGAAAATCGAAATTCAATAAAAATTTATCAGCAAAATTACCACATGGGCTAAACTGAAGTGTCAAACTGGTTTTTGTTCGTTGAGAAAAAAAATAAAAATCAAACGAAATGTCATTATTTCAATATCTGCAAACAAATCTTCAAAGTGCTAACATAGGCCTAAAGACGCAGACATTTTATCGTGTCTGTAATTCCGGATGTCACTCGCTCGCTGTTGCAATCGCTTGCTGACATTTTTTGGGCTCTTAACAAAACTTCTCGCCATTATAGTCTGCCTCTATGCAAAATTTTAACTTATAATTTCTTATGGGCCTAAGGTATAGTTAGTTCTATTTACCGAGTCAGTCAGCCAGCCGGCCACCCAATTAGCTCGGCTTCATAGCTTAAGGGATCAGCTCGACTGAGAAAAGATGCCAGGAGAGCGCATTGCACTTAAGCAGCTGCGCATGTGGCAACAGAATTGCTAATCAACTCGTCCATTCGTGATTTACTAAGCGGCATCCGCCGCAGCTTTTTTCATGGCGCTGTATATTTACGGCGGAACGGACGTGCACCGTCTGCTGTCGCGACCGCCGCTGGCACCAGCTTAATGCTTTGTGGACGACGACTGCGCGTTCCGTTCCTTCCGTAGTAGCCGCTGGTCTGGTGTCTGGACGGCACTGGACTGGTATCTGACTGACTGTACGTTATCTCAGTGTACACGGACAGATAAAATTGGCTTCCGGTTTAACAGTCACCTGGACGCACGCTGTATTATTCAAGCGTGAGAATTGACTGAGGCTTACGTGTTAAGTAAAAAGCAACACTTTTTTAGATTTCGATTAATTCGCTAACTACCCCCGGTATGCTCTAAGACAATAATACTTGCCAGTATTTTTGGATTGAAAACTGGCAGCAACCACAGATCTCAAATCTTCGCCGAAAACAGTGCTGCTACCTGGCCAAAGCAACCGATATGATATTTTTGGGGAAAGGGGCATCGTTCCACTTTTAAAAAAAGTATTCAAAAATTTGTTCAAAATTCGTGGATTCGGGCGCTGAACTAAATCGTCACCAAAATTTGAATGGTTGGTTTTTGATCGTTCTCGATTTTCACTCTTAATTTTCCTAAACATCTTTTTCATAACTTTTTCAGATACATTGCAACGTGTCGTTTACACCCTGTCTGTTATGGTGAAGAATGCTGGATAATAATCTAACACGCCACAAAATACTCCATCTGGAGTATTATGTGGCGTTATCGGTTCAGTTATCGGTTCTCAACCCTTTTACAGAATTTAATCATAATTCGTATATAAACTTATCAAGTACTTCAGACGACCAGTAAAGAAACGCGAACAAACGAAAAGACGGACTTTTGACACTGTACATTACAATAATTATGCGCACAGCGTTCTTGGGCGGAGGTACGAAGAACAGCGATATCAAGCTATGTTGAGTATTATTGACGATCGATTATTGGCAGAAAAAAACGTCTGCTGCGCTTGTGATAAGCACATAAAGACCGTCAAACGGCCATTTTGACATCGCTTTTATCGCCTGCCGGAGGCCATTTGTAACAGTAATGTTGATCGCTGGCTTTAAGGAGCTCAGGTTTTGTCATGATATACCCACAGAGTCACGCCGAGAAAAGGAGAAAAGCCCTGCTTACGTACACCGATCAGGCGTTTTAGAAACTGCTCGCAAACGTTAATGCCTCATCTAGTAGCTGCGAATAGCCGAGTAGAAGACAAGAGAAAGAGAATGTACACTGTGTCTCAAAAACATCCCCGACATTTTTTACTGTAACTTAAAAACCAATTAGCAGATTTTGATAATTTTTGGTACAAATATTCCTGATACAACTTGACATCAAATGACAATTCAGCTTCTCACCTCACCCAACGTTTGTTTCTGCATTACCTGGGGAGAGCACAACCAGCTAAATATCGAAAATGTTGGGGATGTTTTTTGAGACACAGTGTACTTGCGAGAAGTTGCAAAATGTTACTGTAATCGGCGAGGTACATACGAAATCTCGTTACCAGAACTACTTCATCTGTGTTCTAATAGGTCTAAGTCGCTTCTAAAAGCATTTCACTGAGACATATCTGGTGTGTTTCTATTTACGTTATTCAACTGCCTATGTTTTCAGTTTTTTTGTTTATTTCTATGCGCATGTGTTTTGCTTCCTGCTCTTGGTAACAACGGTTAATCGGTTTATGGCGTGTCGTTCTCGGCGCCAGGTAGTTTGTCCCTGCAGTGCACCGTCGCTAATGGATATACTCATCATTACAATCGTTCACATGGCTGACCGTTCACCATTTATTATTCTTTATCATAACGATAGGATCTAGCAAAATGTAAGTGCAACGCTCTTCTAGACCACGGTTGCATAAAAACTTCACTCGAGAAAACTAGTTTTTTTTTAAAACTAAAAAGCGGTAAAAGTCTGTGTCTTAGTTTTTAAAAAATTTTTTGTATCTGTTGTACAATGTATAAAGTTAATCATTTTTATATTGTACTCGTTATTTTTTTTTGTTTTTACGACAAGTTATTTCTTCAACAATAAACAATGTGACGTGGAAAATGGTGTATAAAATGTTCTTTTTGAGTCTTAGAATTTGTGTCTCGTTTTTTTTGTACATTAAAACCTAAAAAAAATTATTTTAAATTTAAAAAAATCAACATGTAAAAACCTGTAAGCTAATTTTTTAAACCTAGGTTTTTCATCTTGATTGTCAATGGAGGAGAGCCTAAAATATACTAAAGGGAAAAGACTAAAAAACATTCTTAAAAACAACCACAACAAACAGACTGTCCAGTAAGTACGTATAGCAGACGAAGTCTAAAACCGACAAAACAAAAGTTGCAAGAGATGTTGCAGTGGCGATGTTACTTGGCAGCGAGTTCCATGCACAACTGTGTGACACTATGTAAACAAAAGACATTTTACTAAGAAGCACATGGCATGTCGCGACTGAGCCATATACTAAGAGAAATATTCTACAAATTATTTAAAACTAAACAGACTAAACGAATTAACGATAATAGGTGGCAGTTTGAGTGCTAACTAAAATTGCAACTATAGCAAAAATTATTCAGTTCGGTTAATAAAACAAAGATCGTTGTTAAAATGTAAGCTAAGTTGATAAATTTATCATTTATTATTTTTACAATATTCCCGGTAATGTTTGACACTGGTGGTTTCGTTGATGTCTCCTACCATTTTAACTGAATTCATCTATGTAAAAAGCAAACTATAATGCTACAAATTAAATGTGTTTTAACATTTTTAGTGCATGCTTATAAATTCCCATTTTGTCTTTGTCTGTATAATTATTAATTGTAATTTTAGTAACTTACAGCGTGGATGTACAGTACATGTAATGCGGCGAGCAGTTGTGCAAAATCAACACAGCGAACGGGATAAGAGAGTACCTCCGATATGGCAGTATACGAGCATCGTCGTATAGCTTCGAGCCATCGAGAAGCAATTTCAGTCTGAGATTATTTACTGATTCTATTTCGTAGTCTTAATGCACTACAGCAATTGAAAAAGTTACCGCAAAAAGCTAGAGACCGGGAGCCACACAATCCAATACATATGTATAGGCCCCTACGACGACTGCGCTCTTCGACTACATCAGCGCTGGTCGCTCCACGCACTGTGCGTTCTACCATTGGCGACCGCACCTTTCCAGCGACTGCTGCATCGGTCTGGAACAGTCTGCCTGAGTCAGTTCGGTCATCGCCGTCGTTGCAAGTTTTCCGCAATCAGACTGAAAACCGAACTTTTTGCCCGGTCTTACAGACATGACTAAGAACGTCTTATTGCACTGACTACTATTACGTGACTTCACTGTTTAGGCTTATTGTTGCGTGTCCTTGTAGTCTTAGGACTTAACGACACGCTAAAGGTTATTCGTCCTTCATCATCATAATCATAATCCTCATCATCATTATACGGCGCTTGGCCCCCGGTATATCTATTTGCTGAAACTCATTGCGGCTGCCCAAGTACGGATGGCCAGGCTGAGTTGACCTGTGTGGCTTGTATGGTTGAGACGGTATGCCCGAGAACGGTTACCTATATGAGTTCTAACCGGGCTCAGCGTCGAGCAACTTCTTTGATGCGACCAACGATGTTAGCGCTAGTCTAAAAGCCGTTTGGAGTACTAAAACACTGTCGTGAAAAATCACAGTGACAAGCGTACTGCTACATCAGCCGGAACCTAACAACAGGACTGCAACTAGCAAAGCAGAATAATATCTTTAATTATTTCACCGCAATATAGGCAAGTGTTTATATTCATAATTTTATTCGAAATTACTGGTCAGTAACGTTTAATGGGTCTGCGGCTTCCTCCATTAGTTCGAATTTGTCGTGAATTTGCTGTATAGTTTGCTGTCAGTAGGCTTACGTATAGGACGTTGTACTAGAAATGTACGACAAATCGCAACAAGCAGAGTATGGGCTTTAGCGGAGTAACCCACACAGTGCTTGAACCTCTCTGCTACCGGCGTCGGTCTGGATTTAAGTCCACCGAGATTAGTCTCTCGTACGGACAGAAAGGTTTTATGGTAATTCGGTGTATCTCGCGTAATCTGTGACCGTTGCTAAAATACGGCAGCTTTTAAGCCACAGTTTTCACAATGTGTTGTTGCAGACTTCGGTTAAATTCCCGGATGGCGGTGTGTGGTTGACAAATCAGGCGAGCTCAGATGCTCTTTGCCGGTGATTTGAATTGAGTGCACTGGACGCTTGTTCGGTCCTCTACAGCTTGCCGCTGTATCCTGACATGTAGCTACATAAGGACACGAGGGACAACTATCCAGAAATAAACTGTTTAGTTATATAGGTGCCGTTTTGCTTTTGTTATTAATTTAATGCATTTCCTTTTCCAGAATTAAACCACTCGTGCAAGGTGTTTTCGGCCAAGGCATTAACAAGTAGGTGTACATGTAATTTGAGCGAAGCTCACGTGACGCGCGACAGCATCGGAGCTGCCACCTCGGTAATGAGTGTACAACGTGCAATAAAATAATAATGTGTTTTGAAAGGGTAGCAAAATGTTGACGCCTCCGTAGGGAAGACTTTTCGAACCTAGGAGATCAAAGCTCAGACGGTTAAAATCTAAGGTTGATGCTGAATGTTTTATATGCAGGCTGTCCTGGGCTCTCTGCAGTAATTTCTGCGCAGTTCGCTGTTAAAATATGCGTCGGTACCTAAAATCGCGAAAAAAATTACTAAAAACTCGTTTTTTGGGTTTCAAGGTCGTTTAAGATCATCGAGTTTGGTACGACCGAAAAACTCGTGAGCAGTGCTTGTTATGATAAGCAGAAGTATGTGCCTATCTGCGGCCAGAACAACCTTGTGGCGTCGGCCGAAAGTAGAGACTGCTAAGTGCTTTGATGGTTCCAGATCCAAGCTGGTTGCGTATTTATAATTGCTGCCGGAGAGAAAAAGATACTCTGATCTGTCGGTGTGCGAGTAACATTCCTACATGAGCCGGCGGCAATCTAGCAACGATTGTGTTAGCCCACTGGTCAGGCTTTCATCGGGCGCCGCCGAGTATCGTTAGCTGTAACGAAGGACCGCCGGTGATTAGCAGCCAATCACTGGCATGGCGTAATCAGACAGACTTGACCTGCAGGCTTACCGAGCGAGCGACGTGTACACGATGCTCGGCCAGAATCTATAAAATTTTAACAACAAAAGCATTGCACTGAGTGGGGGCAATTCCCCACTCAAATTTCAGACTGTCGAAAAATCTTCTTTTTGTCGCAGGGAAATTTAGGATCAAAATTGAAATTTTGAGCACCCATATATTGTCCCCTAGCGAAAATTTGCACCTTTTAACGGAAAATTGTAGGTTTCTGCCCCTCCTACTTTTTGACCCATATGACGCTGCTGAACAAAAGCATTTAATGCAGGCTGACCGACCAACAAATGAACTCAAGCAGAATGTTTTTTTCAGGCACGCAAAAATGCAGCCACCTTGTTAAGTTTGCAGTTTAAATTTACAGTCCCAAACTTGTGCGGCGCAATATAGTTTAATACAAGCAAAAAGCTATGAACTACGTTTGTGTAGAGAGACCACAATGTACTTAGACCCTCCCCAAAATCGGTTCATATTATTAGTCTATCGTCTGTCACACCACTGCTGACTGGCATTTTGCGTAGGCTATCATCAGAGGTTATCGGCATGAGTTTTTTTTCATTCAGTCACCCACTTACCTCTGCAACGATTTCTTTTACAGCGACGTCAGAGCGAAAGCAAAAGTAGAAAAAGTCAAAATAAATGAGAAGTCTGCAGTCAGTAACGTACGGAGTATCCACTCTCTAGACCAAGATCTTGATCTCGACGCGCTTCGAACACAAGAAAAATAAAGTCTTGGTTTTGATCTTGAAAACAGGTTTTGGTCTTAGTCTGTGTTGACAAAAATGTTGAGAATTTCAAGACATTTTGCTTGCCATTATTATTAAATATTTTGACAGCAGTTAACTGGTTATGGAGTCAAGTGTACCTAATAATTGGACTATGTTATTGTGGTTACCGTCGACTGGCATCGAGTTGCATGCATTGCATACGTTGTCGCATCTAATCATACATGTACATTTATAAACAAACTTGCTAATCAGCGAGAAAGACAATAATACGTTAAGCATTCTAATAATGCATGAAAAAAATTGGTCTTGGTCTTGAAAAAAGTCTCGTTTGCATCCCTGGTAGGCTAAGAGCTGAACGGCACATCAGCAGTGCACATAAGATGGCATTTCATGCCATGGAAACACTGACATCTGTGACACCATCCGGTACGACCAGACCTACAAGTGCAGCGAAAGCGGAGAGATTTGGCGACGTGTTTGCGAGTAGTTAATAATCACTGCAGTTGAACATTAAGTCAAGATTATACTGGCAATTTATCTCACAAAATTACCATAATACGGTATTAAAATTATGACTTTTGAGTCCCATTATCACAGCAATAACTGACTGCAAGCAATAAACATCATGCTCCATAAACTGCAATATCACGGTGTCATGTCAGCACACTAGAAACTAGAGACCAATAGTGTTTAATTTACTACCAGAAGAGGCAAAAACTATAAACTGCAGTGGGAGCCCAAAACTGACTGCAGTTGTCGGCGAGAAATTAGTTAGAAAGTAAGTAAGTAAGCTGTTTTATTGAATAGCTTGCGAAACTCACATTCAACAAAAAATCATAATCAATATCATGCAACAATGCAGGTAGGCCTATAGTATATACTGTGTCTCAAAAAAGTATCGCCGACATTTTCGACTGTACCTTATAAACCAATTACCAAATTTTGATAATTTTTGGTACAAATATTCCTGATACAACTTGACATCAAATGACCATTTAGTTTCTTACCTCACCTAGCGTTTGTTTCTGCATTACCTGAGGAGATCACAACCAGCTAAATATCACTTTTTTATACAATGCGATGTGATTGCCTAATTAACATAACACGTATAAACACATTTTGTTCACATTTTTGACACTGTGGCTGACATTTCATTCAGTTGTTTATTTTTCAACCGCCTGCAGTAAAATTACTTGAAGTGTTGGCCCACTATGCGAACACAGGCAAGGAGACGTTTTCTCTATTTATTGACAGCAATATCGATAATGTTCTGCTCCAGACCAATCCAGGCTCTACCAGTCGCGTCTTGACTTTGCAAACATTCCTAAACTTCATCTGGTAGACTCACTGCTGCAAGACTTGCTGTTGGGGCCGGCAAATTAGGATAGATGGAATTTATTGACGTTTTTTCATTTATTTAACACGTATTATGCTTGCTCTGCTTTCCTCAGGTAGTGCAAAAGCAGACGTTGGGTGAGGTGGAAACTGAAACATTTATTTAATAGCCAGTTGTGTCGGAAATGTTTCTGCCAAGTGCCAAATATTATTAAAATTTGCTAATTTTTATTCAAGGCACGATCGATAATGTTGGGGATGTTTTTAAGGTTTTCTTTTATATGCATATTTCGCTTGATCTGTTTTCCCTACGCAGAGCAGCATCGCTTAATGATGCCATCCTCATTACATTTAGTGATGAAGGCTTTAAAAAATCGCGGTAGCCGTCCGTCTCTAGGAAAAAAATCTGCGTTCCTAAAAATTTTATTGGACCTTCAAAAATATCAATGAAGTTTTTCGTATGTTTAAAAAAATTTACTGAAAAATACTGTTTGCATTTATCCTGAGATGTTGCAGTAGCATTGTTGATGTTCTCGTGAGTACTATTTGTAGTGTGTCAGTTTGTTTTTATGAGTTGCTCGGTAATATTAGATGAGACGTCATGATATAAAAAAATAATTTTAAAATTCTGCCGCTCCCTGTCTCTAATTTTTTGCCGGCTGCAACCGGAAACATGAAATTTTTTACGTCTAAAACGTTAATTGCGTGACCACCGATTCACCAAATTACTGTGCGCGTTTTGTGCAGCAGAAAATAAAAACGTCGCAGCAAAACTTTTTTTTACACAAGAAGGATGTTCAGTTAATCGCTGTTGCTGTCGATGATGCCGGTCCAGGAAATCAAGGTCGCTGGAAGCTATTACTGCATTGATTTGCTTCTGTCTGAACCCTGGCTGTCATACGTCAGCTCTCTAACGAGTTCATATTTCAGCATGCATATAGAGTAGGCCTACTGGGCACGTTAGTTTTCAGCCATTAATATTTTACAGGGTGCAGAGTGGCCTACGGTACGACAGTCGAATGAGGTGGCAAAACATATCACTGTGCCAATGAGATCGCAGTGCTGTGGAAGACAAACTGCGCTTGCTTTGCCTGAATACACAACAAGCTCCGTATGAACGACGTGCCGCCACAACACGTGACTGCACAGTTTTAGTTCCGAAATAGTTCGAGTGGATAAGACAATGGCCGATTTGGGAGCAGTTTGGCCGGGATATGATGCAGTTTATGTTTGTCATTAACTAGCACATTGCAGTCTGGGACTAGACGGCGAACTACTAAAATATTAAAGACATGAACTCGTAACGGTCGCAAAGTCAGAGGCCTATCCGGTAAGTTTTTAACAGCGCGTAAGACACAGTGCTGCTCACGGTTACAGTTACGATCGGTTGGTCTGTCTGTCCGTCCGTCTGCGAATCTGATGCCACTCAGCCACTGAGTCAAAATGTTGCAAACTTACTAGTTCGACTAGCGACGACAACAAGACCATAGATGTTAAAAAACATTCATTTGCAAATAAAAGACATAAAACATGTTTTTTAAATACTTTTATAAACACATTATAAAAACATTATAAAAAAACATTAAACTACAGATTCTTTCAATCGTTACTTTTTACTTTAGACATTTTTAAAAATTTTATGTAACCGTAATTATGGTACATATTAATTATGAACTAAACAATCAAATGTCAGAACAAGTACCAATTAGTACACTAGTCACGTTAAAAGTTTTTAACACATCTGTAACAATTTATTCTAACGATTTAACAAAAACAAAAAAAACATGACATTACAAAGCACAAAAACATCAAAAAAATAAAAAGCATAAAAGTAACAAAAAAACATTGAATTTTTTTTAAAAAACATAAAAACATTATTACGATGGCGTTAAATGAGAGTGGGGTAAGAAAATCTGTACAATCGTCGAGTGTCGCAGAATCGGTGAAAAAACGCATCTTGCTTGTTGTAAAATGCTGATAGCAAGTCGCATATGCGTTTACGATTGATGCCGACATCAATAAGAAGCTCAGCTATCGCTTAGAATACAGGGCGTCGGGTGAATGCAAGACTGACGTCCTGTGAACGCCTTGAATGACATTGAACGGCTATTGCGCGCTCTTACTACATTGCCGATCACGTCGACGCGGCCCCGAGGCCTACAGTCTCGCCTCGTGTGTAATTTGACATTTTGACCTTCAACTCGCCGTCGTCAGTACACCGCGCGATGCCGTCTCAGAACGCAGCCACTTACGGTCACATCAGTCTTTGTCGCTCCAGTGCACTGCTGCTGCTGCTGCTGCATCTTAGCGTCCGCAGCTGCTGACATGATAACATTTCGCTCTAGCCTCCGGACTCCGGTGCATCCAACATCAGATAAATACCGGGAGGCAGTAACAATAAGTCAGACTCGTCACTGGGTTCATTCTGGTACCGGTGGCTCTGGCAGTCGTTAATGGGCTGCCGTAATTATTTAATTACTGCATTCTCATAATCTTATTTCGTCAGTTTGCCGCCATAATTTTAAAAAGTGTTTGTCGATGAAATCTTTATAAATATGAGTTTCCAAAAATGCTAGCTGACTTGCTGCAAAATTAGAATCGCTTTAGCCATAACTTTAGTTTAGAACTATGTTTAAAAATCTGTTAGAAGCAGTTTTCATACGCTCCGAGTTCTCTATCGTCATGTTTCCTCTTCGGGGTAGGCCTACGAGCGGATATGCTGCGAAGTGCACGCGACACGAGCATTGAGCATTAGAACAAGCAACCAAGTGCTTCTTCCAGTCATTATGCACTTCAGTCAGTCAGTGAAACAAATCCTATCAATGGGAAGATTAGGCCCTACATGCCGCCAAACAGCCAGCGAGATATCTTCCGTAACGACGATAAATCGAAAAAGCACCAGCGAAACTGCACGCATCGGGGACTTTCAGCTAAATAGCAACAGTTGTGTTGCGCAACACTAACTTTAACTTTTTGAGCCAAAAATGGTCCTAGCACACGGCTACTTCAACCCTTGGAAAGGAAATGTTCACAACAATGTAGGTTTTTCTGTGCCGTTTGTTTTCGAGTTGGGAGCCCGTACGTCGCGAAAGACAGACAGACAGATGGCCGCATAATAGGCCTAATGGACTCTCCTGGGTATGTAGGGGCTCGATCGTTATATAGCCCTGTTTGGCTTGGCTTCTTCTTTCTTTTCCGACAAGGCGCATATTCTCAGACTCATAGAGTTCAGTAGGACTAGACTAATTATGGTGCCTGTGAGGCTGTGAGATAATCCAACTAAGGTTAGTGAGTCTACTGTAAGAAGGTGGAGTGTGCGCCACTGTCACTGAGCAGCACCTGACATCTGTCGCCTAGCTGACAAAGAAATTTGGCGAGCACGAGCAGTTTCAAGCAGTAGATCGATCGGTCGTCAGATAGATCTGTGCGCGCCAAGACAGCCAATTAACGCACGTGTAGGCTACGCCACGGCCAACGTAATGCCGTAACTACACGCATGGATTTCCTCGTCCAAAGTGTCGTCCGAGCTTAACGAGGCGAATATTTATTTCACACGACGACATTATACAGTATTTCTCAATGGCGGCAGTAGCCAGTAAGTCAAGCTGTTATTGACATGACTATGTCGACTTAGCCTATAGCTGGAATTTATACGTTTCAGAAACACACGACAATCTGACAGGCAGAGAACGCTGCAGGTAAACTTGCCTGTCAAGTGTCAACTAACCGTCTCCAACACCACTGCAAGGTCAACTCAGCCTTTCATCCCTACGGCGTAGGTAGAAACAAATACCGGCCTGCTTCGCTGGAGTCAAGGCGAAGCGCCTTCACGCGTGTCCGGTAACACTATGACCCCATATGGCAGGTGATGCTCAGTATTATTATTGATTTATAGACGATTTTTAACATTTTCCCAACTTATTTTTTTAAAAAGGCTCTCTGGGATATCATAAGATGACTATTGTCGTATTCGTATAAGCCCCAAGTTCGTTCAGTTGTCACGTTACGTGACAATAGGCCTACAACGCGATGGTAAAACACGTAATATGACGTGCACAGCAAGGAGATCGACTGACTAGCAACACAAGTTCTTCTTCGCTTGATTATCAGCCACTGATTGATTGATCATCCAGGTTGTCGACCACCGAAACTAGAGCCTGTAGTTACACCAGATCGATGTTTTTTCTTCCATAAACCCACTTTCACACATTCATGGCCTCGTTCTCAGAATTTATTCACTACCGGTAACTATATCAGTGACTAACTTGAGAAAAACATCAGTTGTCAGAACTGATGTTGAAGATCATGTCACATCTTAAACTTTGAGTTGCGAAATAAGTCAGCTCCATAATACGAAGTTAATGTAACAAATTTCGTCCCTTAGTCTAAAACCAACTATACTTCAGGCTTTTCAGCCACGAGTTCAATGTGATGGAATCTTTTACGATTTGAAACAAGGTACAGCATTAGACCAAGCTTCTTCTGCCGTTTATGCAGAAGTGAAAAATTATTTAGGTCCACATTAGTCACGATTATCATAGTGCAGCTGTAATAATATTATTATTTATTATTATAATTAAGCAGACAATTATTATAATTATTATAATCAGAGCCCTTGCCCAGATTAAATTCACGGGCTTAGAGGTCGCACGGGCTACACTTCAGGAACCCCCAAATCTCCTAGGAGTTACAACTTATTCTTTTGCTCTCAATATGAGCTTGAGCATCACAGCATTGATGCACAGCCACGCTTGTAATTTTGCAGTCACAGTAAATGACATAACTGGTGTATAAACCACATAATAAAAAATAATTAGACTAAATTGTTCCATAGCCTCACACGTACATTTTAATTTTAATTGTGACTTTGTATGCTTTATCTGTTACATATTTTTGCATTTGTCACTGTAAACAGCTGCACAATTTGTGCTCCTACGCTTCCAAACAAATTTGAGTTGAACTTCTGACAAGTAATGCATTCTAAATTTATAACAGCACAAAAATGATCTGGAAGTAATTGTCATGAACTGCACCATATTCCAGTCAGTACAAAGTACAAACACCGCATTTTGATATCATACATGCAATAAGCCACATGCAAATGAAACCTAAAATAACCAGATAAACAGACCAACATGCTCGGTAAAACAAAGCAACATGATCAGTACTAACGACATAATGCCTGCCATGTAGAACAATGTTTGCCAAAAGTGCACCAGTTATTGCCATATTAATTATTGTGCGACATAACTACGTGTCCTAAAATTAGCGGCCCCCCTGATTCAAACATGCCCAAATCAGTTTATAGTTCATGCATTTCAACGCAATATCGTACACTGCACTATCTTAACATTACTTACGGTTACACCCATTATGACGTACGCACCTTATCGTATGTGCTCAATGTAACATCACTATGACATCAAAGTTTGTTTACATTAAGCTATATTCAATACATTGTACCCGTCTTAGACTAAAAGCTTGCGCCAAGGCCAAAGGTAGTCACTTTGAGCTCAAACTTTACACACTAGTCCAGAATGATTGTATGTTTCAAATTTTGTAAATATTTATCAGGTATTAATGATTTTAGACTAACTTATCTGTAGGGGGACTGCCAACTTTGAGACACGGTGTAGATGACAATCTGTTTTTTTTTTGAAATCCGAGAAACTTGCACCCTAGTACTTTCAGTTAAAGTTTAACTTTGTAAAATAAATCACATTAGTTACTGTAAAAAAAATTCAATGATTCAATGCATGGCCAAATGACAATAACTGATAACACTAAAGGAATTAAGTAAGCAAAATACAGAACCATGTACATAAAATTTACACTAAATACTACACATGTGGTAAGAATAACAGAACAGCATAGTGTAATATATTTTCAATACTTACAACGACTACATATAATATACAAACTCTAATGCTGTTAATTTACCTCACCTAGAAAAAAATCACACACATTAACAATGTTTGTAATGCACCACATATTAAACACGTGTTAATTTCAAATGAAGAATAGAAACTTATCCTACATAAAAGAAAACAACAACATAATGCAAAAACATAAAAATTTGTAACAAAAGAACATGATACTCATACAAGCCCTAATTCGATACATCACTATTTGCCGCAGTTGTAAATTCAGTAAAAGCATGGGAACAGACCAGTTATATACCCGCATAAATCAGAGAGCTTACTGATCATACTTCACATAAAAAGTTTCAGGCATTGAAACCATTAACCGAACAGAAGTCACAACTATAAAGCACAGGCTTTATCAACACGACTAACTGGCAATTAGATGTAAGTTAAATTTGCATGTATGTTTGCAATTTTACTTACTTTTCAGCTGCCATGTTTCAACAGTGACTGAAGTTCGCTGAATACTGATCTCGTTGCATAAACCCAAGACAATAGTTACAAGTAGTAGAGTTCTTGAATTAACAGGTTAAAAAATTAATGCACATTCCAAAAAAATAATGCACATTAAAAAAGTTAACACAAATATGTAAATTTACTAATTTCCGTGAAGCAGGATTTTCAACATTTCATAAACTGCAGTTATTTGATGATCAAATAATATTCAAGTAATAAAAATAGTTTTGTTGCTATTCCATCACTACTGTCATGATCCTGCGACACAGCCACGAGTTCGTCGATCGTTATTGCAGTCACTCTATCGATGTAGTTCACTACAATATCAGCAAATATAATGGTGCGTGAATTAACATGTTAATGCACAAAATCAACGCATGCGTTAATGCCGTTACTGAAATTAACGCTTTGACAGCACTAGTTACAATACACATGAACTTACTTGAGTTATACTTTTGAATGAATGATGTGAATTCCATTTCAGTGATGCCCTGTTTGGCATTTTATTTCCATCTAACCCGCTCTAATATTATGACTATGACTGTAATAAAAGAACACTTAATTAACGAGTTAAAGCAAAAGTTAGCCAACAGCGCCTAACAGGCACAGTGTGACTTATGACCGTATACAAAGTTTTTACTGACACTAGTAATTCAACAACCAGCCACTGTTATCGAAGTTCTAACTGGAAAACAACACACTCAGTCATAACAATGTGTGCACGTGTAAACAAACGATTTAAGCCTCAAAACAGACAGCCAATGGCACTTGACTAGGCCGACTGCCTTAGCACAAAGTAATATTACACGATTTACACAACCACACCACACGCCACACAAGCACACTCATGGACTGTACATCACTATACATAGGCCGATATGTTAGCAGCATTAATTTCCAGTTCTCAACATATTTCATACCATCAGTCTGCCATAATTCCAATGCAACTTCTGTGGTGACACCTTTTAAAAAATTTGTATTTATGAAACTGAAACACCAATGATGGCTCATGCCTCACTTAGGCCTAAAACATTTCTGTGCTGCCAACAGCAGCTGGCAGAAAAATACAGGACAGGGAATGTATGGTAACCAGAAGCAGAAATTTTTTCAGGTCTTACTTTTATGAATCTGATATAATTCAACACTACTGCTAAAACATTTAAAAGTAAAAATGGAAAATGGTAACAAAATGAACAAAAATGTCCCAAAAATTGCAAGAAATATCAACTCTCCTTCATTTGAATTTGTGGTTGGCAAATGCAATGACAGTATCATAACATTGACTGAAATCTGCTAGCGCTATGTAATCATTGACTGTGTATCCAGAAGAAACTGTCAGCTGTGTGACATTATATGCTGCCACTCAATATGGACAAAGCAATTCAACAACGTGTCATGGAGAACCAACTGCCGATGTTACATGTGACTTATCACTTATCTAAAACTATGAGTGAGTGAGTAGGGTTTAACGTCCCACCCGACACAGTATAGGTCATTTCGGAGAAGGTCTTTCCAGGCGGAATGCACACAAACACATAATAACGGAACAGTAAGTTTAACCTTTACAGAAACACAAAATGCAAAATGCAGAAAAAACAAGCTAAACCTAAAACTGTAAGAACTCCATTATACGCATGCATATGTAATTAACATAATGGTAGTTCTAATAATCTTCCCTGTTATCCTCCAGACAGACATCAATAATACTGTCTATTGGAGGACAGGGGGCTAAATAAAACTATGGAACTGAATGACTGATTACAGCTAATTACACAGGACTAGAAACTAGACCTGCACAGTGTATACACAAACTCAATGAAAATGCAGAACAACCACTATGACACTATCACACATCCGCAGGGTCAAAATAAAAACCAACTACTGCATGATAGCAGATTCTTATTCTATAATATTTCACATTCTATAAAAATTCTGACACCCTGACTAAAAGGGAGTGTTATGCCAGTATGTTGGCCAGATGCTATATTTGTGAGTGCATGATAGTATGGGATGTACACATGCTCAGACACACAGTCAGCTAAATAGGACTTAACAAACTAGCAACTTGACAAATTACAGATGAACAACCTGGCTCTTCAAAACATTATACCTGGACATCATCTAAACATGCCTAATATACCACTAAGCTTGAAGTAACTCTGCTATCGAGGTAACTCTGATCAAATGACTGACATCACAGATAAATGCAGATTCATGCTCAGTCAGGAGCTTGAATGATGTGCTTCAGCCGTTAGCAGTTGTACTGAATAGAAGCAAAGTGGCTCATTACAAAAATATCTCACAGCAGCTCCAACAGACAATTGTCCTATCAAAAATCCTATTCTCTACAGTCTACCGTTTGACACGCAAACAAAAACAATGTAGCACAATGATGCACAACCGTTTTTCAGAGCTGCAGGCTGCCACACCACATGGCCTTAAGAGTCATCAATGACGAGACCAGTGCATTATATATTTTACCAAGCTCAGCGGAGTATTCCTGCGTAAAATTGGAGGTATGTGCCGCTTAAATCTAGTCCAAAAACTCTGTGAGACAGTAAAGGAATAACTTGCAAGACACATAAACAATCCCATACATCAACTTTCAGTGTTTTTTGTCTTGGGCAATCATGAATCAAATAACAGCTCAATAGCATGTTGTGGGCCAAATGTGACTTGCGAGCTGGATGTCGTGCACCACTAACATAGCATGACACTAACAATATGTACATTAACAACACTCAAGCAAACAAATTCAACATCAAGCGAGCAAACATCACGACGGGAGCAAACAAAAAACACATGGAGGACCGTGCTTTGGCAGCTAGTGACTCGAAATCTACAAGCATCATCTCAGCAGACAAGTTCTACCATTTCTTCTTGTGTTCATCGATGCTATAGCCACCAGGACCCAGAGCCACGACAAGCAGAAGACCGCCGGCAACAGAGAGCGTTTGAAAGAAGTCGTACTTGACAAAGTCGCGATTGAACTGATACACGGACATCATCCACCATGCATTGGAGTAGAAGTTGACCACAAGCAGCCATGTGACAAGAACAAGCGATGCCAACCGAGTCTTGTAGCCAATGGCAATCAAAACGACGAGCCCAGTCCCAACGACATCCTGGATGATTGGCAGCAGTGACGTGACATCCAGACGCAGCAGTGTCAGGAACATTGCGACAAGCAGCACTCGGCCACCCAGCTGCATGTATGTGCGCGGTGTGCGCTGGTCATTAGCAGATGGCAGACCAGCAAACAGCCCACGACCATCGCCTGATGACCACGTCTCAGCTAGCAGCAGTACGACACCTCCAACAACTGCCAGGTTCCTACCACATTGCAACACAACAGCGAAACAGTGACAGACATGCAAGACAAAGTCTGCATTCATAATGCACAGAAGATAACCTTAGTGATGGGCTGATGTAAATGCAGAGCTTTTGCAGACCATTAAATTCAAAGCCTGTGACAGAAATGAAATCAAAATAAACTCAAAATTAATTATAACACCATGAAATGTGCTGAATATGTCACCAAATAAAACAGAATGCCGAGTACTTTGTGTTTGTCAAAACAATCTTACTACTGGTAACTGCTATGCTAATATATTGAAAGAAATGGCATCTTAAATTTTGCAGTTCATACGGCAAAGTGTTTGCAACTAGCTGAAAATGCTGGTAGGACAATTGTTAATTTATTCTATGTTCTTATAACTGATCCAGCTCAGCGAATGAATTTATAACTCATGACTAATCAAGTGATAAAGTAAATTAAAGAAAGTGATTAATCAAGTAATTAAATGAATGAAAATTTGGAACATACTTCATGAAAAACCGTACATCCCAGAGAACACTATACGCAACTGTCTGCAACACAAACCAGCACAGTGTTTTGTTTACAAATATTTTTTACCACACTAATGCATTCTGAATACTATAATTATCTGTCCCATTGCTATAGGATAACATGGAACAGATTATAAAACCACTTCTGTCACACTGTCATTCTGTCTGTATACACTCCTACGGTCGCAATTTTGATTAGATTTTGATGAAATTTTGCACAGTGATTCGGGGCCCGAAAAGTAAGATCAAGTTTGTTTGGGATAAAAATCCGATAACCCCTTCTCCTATTTTACCCCAATTTTAATCCCTGTAATGCATTTTCAATGGGAAGGTTCTTGTACCACAGTAGAGAATCCTGTGTGCTTATAGTGGCATTTAAATAGCTCAAAAAGCGCGTCTCGGCAGCCTCTATAGGCACAGAAAAAAAAAAATAATCCCCAATTTGAGCCCTGGGCCCCAAAATTGTGATCATGCATTTTCAATGGAAATAAGCTGTAGGCTACCACAAACAATTAACGTTTTACGACATAAAGTAGCCTCTGTGCAGTTATTTTAACAAAATGGCTGAATTAGTATTCGTTACAGTATTTAATTTACACATGTGTATAAAAAAGTAACAAAACGCCAGAAAATTGAGAAAATAAACGATTTTAAACAGCCCTAGATGGAACAACTTTCCAAAAAAAATATTTGTGTTCGCCAGATGTCGCAAACTGTGTATGCATTATTATTATTATTATTATATTAAATTTGTTAAGCTACTGCGAGTACTGTTATTTCACATTCGTATGCCTACATTTTAAGTTGTTGGCACAAATTTGATAGCATTTCATCGCGTTATTGAACTTGTATGTAGTTAATAAACGTGTCCTTACACTTGCAGTTCGCTGACACTGCAACTGTAAACATTTACGCTGAACTAGTTGTACGCTGGCCTTACACACACACTAGGCCTATGGCCATCAGCTGTGGAGCTCTTCTCGGCACACACTGGGGCATCCACATGTACCAGTACCATTTATGCAGACATCAAACAGTTCTCACACGTTACAGTGTGATTGTTATGCGGCCGCCCTAATAGGCCGTGTTGTGGATCATTCTCTCTGATCGTCTGCCTGCCTTAGCTCGTAGCTAACCCAATCTGCCAGTCAGGATAGTTATGTATGTTCTAGCAAGTAGCAAACTTCAAAATGGGGTCAAACATTTCAGTCGCAATGCACAATATAATGCCAAAAATTATTTAGGCCTATCGGTATTAACTAACAATGGCTGTAAAATGTTAATCAAGGAGGGTTAGCGCAACGGCAAGTGAGGCAATGGGACAGATACCACGTTCCACAGAACATATTTCTAGTACTAAAATACTAACACACACACATACAGGGTGCGGCAAAAAAGTAGCCCCCTAAAGTTTTTTGCTGTTTTCTCAGCAACCGCTTGGAATTTTAACATGGAATTTTACAGGTTCATTTACAGAAACGTTCTACATCTGACTGCTAAGTGAAATATGATTCTGTTGAAAAACGACAAAATTATAGACTTCTGAGGTATCCACATGTACCAGTATAGACTATATAGTATACTATATAGTATAGACAATTATAGACTACCGATTTTTCAGCACTAAAAATGTTTAAAGCTAAAATGCTACTTAATTTTCAAAAACCGGTTACCACGTTACTGCCGACGACGTCACAGTGACGCTTTGACAAACAGTAATTTATTTTGTTTATAACTTATCACTAAATTGTCGTTCTTTTCAAGCAATCGCCGGCTGCCCACCGGATTCATCTTCCAGCAGGACAGCGCACCAGCACACACAGCGCGCAGCGCAGGAAACTGACTGCAGGCCAACTGTCCAGATTTCATCAGAAAAGACCAATGGCCTCTAAATTCGCCGAATGCAAACTCGGTGGACTATCACGTGTGGTGTGCAACGTTGGAGCTTACCGCAAGCTTAAAACAAAGCCAAAAACAATCGAGGAACTCAAGGAATCGCTTCAGGTTATCTGGAGCAACCTACCACAAGAACTGATCGACAAGACTGTGAAAGACTTCTCAAATTAAGCGACTGAAGGCTTGTGTTGGAGCTTGGAGCTGTCAGTGGACACTTCGAACATTCACAGTGACAACGGAATTTTGGCATCTGATCATTAGTTAACTGTGTTGTTTGACTTGTTTCAACGATGTTACTGAACTGGTGTTGTAGCTTGAACATTTTTTCACGCTGAAAATCGGTAAGCGGTCATGTTAAAAA